>Ga0206677_10004519_pt1 | contig 11335 bp, 7 predicted proteins | sample M130m12015metaG_FD_155475 | JGI IMG/M metagenome (GOLD analysis project Ga0206677, IMG submission 155475) | Ammonia-oxidizing marine archaeal communities from Monterey Bay, California, United States - M1 30m 12015 | ecosystem: Environmental > Aquatic > Marine > Intertidal zone | place: USA... | reverse complement strand
AACCACAATCTTGTACCGGATAACCTTGACAGCTATTGGATGCCCTTTACCCCAAATAGGCAATTTAAGGAGAACCCAAGGTTTATCGTTTCGGCCAGAGGTATGCACTACCCAAGGTTTATCGTTTCGGCCAGAGGTATGCACTACTTCGACAGTAACGACCACAAAATTCTGGATGGCTCAGCGGGTCTGTGGTGCGTTAATGCAGGTCACTACAGAGAGGAAATTAACACGGCGGTTCAGGAGCAGCTGAGTTCACTCGACTTTGCCCATTCGTTTAACTCCGGACACCCCCATGCATTTAATTTCGCCAACCGACTCGTTCAACATTTTCCAGATCCACTCAATCATGTGTTTTTTACTAATTCAGGTTCTGAGTCTGTCGATACCTCACTAAAAATTGCGCTCGCCTACCAGAAAGCCATTGGTCAGGGCTCAAGACAACGATTAGTAGGCAGGGAGAAGGGTTACCATGGCATGGGCTTTGGTGGCGTGTCCGTTGGCGGCCTGGTTAAGAACCGAGCCGCATTTGGTATGTTGCTACCTGGCACTGACCATATCAGACACACCCTAGATATTGAGCGAAATGCTTTCTCCAAAGGTTTACCGCCACATGGCGCTGAGCTGGCTGATGACCTTCAACGACTGGTTGAACTCCATGGGGCAGAGACAATTGCGGCGGTTATCGTTGAACCAGTGGCAGGGGCAGGCGGTGTTATTCTGCCACCACAGGGCTATCTGGAACGACTAAGGGAAATTTGCACAGAAAATGGTATTTTGCTTATTTTCGATGAGGTCATTACCGGGTTCGGCCGCCTTGGTGCCACCTGCGCCGCTGAACGTTTCGGCGTCATTCCTGACATCATGACCACCGCAAAAGGTATTACTAATGCCACTATTCCTATGGGGGCAGTATTCGTCAGTGAAACGGTCTATCAGGCGTTTATGGCGGCGGAAGATCCTGGGGTTGAGCTAAGCCATGGTTACACCTATTCCGGCCATCCGGTCGCTTGTGCAGCAGGTAACGCGACGCTCGATATCTTTGAAAAAGAGAGTTTGTTTACCCGAGGAGCATCACTTCAGGATTACTGGAATAGCGCCGCCATGAGCCTCAGGGGCACAGCGAATGTGATTGATGTCAGATGCTATGCATTAATGGGCGCTATTGAATTCTCAAGCCGTCCCGGTGCCGTAGGCCAGCGTGGTGCTGACATCGGCAAGAAGGCTTATGAACTGGGTCTCTGGTGCAGGAACATTGGCGACAGCATTGTGCTTTCGCCACCCCTGACGATTACTGAATCTGAAATAGACGATATTTTTAGCATCATTCAAGCAGCTGCAAAAGCTGCAGGTTAGTATCAAGCCTGAATAGCGAAAAGTACTAAGGAACAAACAGACTATTATTTTAAGTCACTCTTTGCCTCGCCTACTATCCCCTTATCATATATGTTGGGGTTCTTAACCAAAAGCACGTTGAGTTAAAGTATCAAAGTCGACGGTTTTTTCTGAGCGATCAAAAATTTCCTGTGAATGTCTTCCTATAAAGTCAATAAGGATTCTTATCGCGGGGGCTTCAACTTAATGTTTAGTTATGACATGGTAGCGCTTTTTTTAGGAGCACATAATGAATCTGGATGGTAAAAATATAGTTGTCACCGGCGGCGCCAGCGGTATCGGAAAAGCCATGGCGAGCCGATTTATAGCAGAAGGTGCAGCGCAGGTTGTCATTGCAGACATTAATGGTGATGTGCTGGAGGATGTCGCTAAAGAAATTGGCGCCACCGCGATAACAACGGATGTTTCCAAGGAATCAGATGTCATCAATCTTATCCAGACAACTGAATCAAAACACGGACATATCGACTTGCTTTGCAACAACGCGGGTATAGGTGTAGGTGTCGGGCCCGAAACACCGAATGAAGATTGGCAACGTATTTGGGAAATTAATGTCATGGCGCATGTGTATAGTGCTAGGGCAGCACTGCCAGCGATGCTGGCCAGGGGACAGGGATACATGCTTAACACAGCATCTGCCGCCGGGTTATTAACGCAGATCGGATCTGCTCCGTATGCGGTGACCAAACATGCCGCAGTCGGTTTTGCAGAATGGCTTGCAGTTACCTACGGAGAGCGCGGCATTATTACTTCGGTGCTCTGTCCACAAGCTGTAAATACCGCAATGACAGCGAATACCGAAAATGGTGGTGTCGCTGGTGTCGATGGCATGATGGAACCGGAAGAACTCTGCAATTATGTTGTCGAAGCGATCAGCGATGAACGTTTTCTCATTTTGCCTCATCCCGAGGTGCTCACCTATATGCAACGTAAAACGAGTGACTACGACCGCTGGATTGGTGGTATGCAACGTTTACAAGCGCGATATGGGGACGACTCTTTTCCTAGCTAAAGCCAGTTATATCATTTTGCGATTGATCTATTACTCGCCCCGGTTATAATGTAACCCGTACAAGCGCCGATTTGAATCAGATTGCGGGCGCTCAAAAAATCCAGCTAAAGAGTTGAAACCTGCTTTAGCTGTTAGCTAAACGGGTTTTTTTTTGCCCGTTTGGTTTACAGCTTTCGTACAGAAAATGAGTGAGACCATAACCTCAATTTAGAAGGTAAAAAATGCCGCTGCGAATCCCAGACGAGTTACCAGCTACGAAGATTCTTCAAGATGAGAATATCTTCTGCATGACAGACAGCTTCGCTGCTCATCAGGATATTAGACCCTTACGCGTGCTGCTTCTTAATCTTATGCCAAAAAAGATAGAGACAGAAATACACCTCATGCGTATGTTGTCGAATTCTCCGCTTCAGGTAAATATAGAACTGATGCACATCGGCGAAAAGAAATCCAAAAACACACCGATCGAGCATATGGAGTCATTTTATAAAACCTTTGATGACATTAAGACTGAAAAATACGATGGTATGATTATTACCGGCGCGCCGCTCGGTCAGGTGCCCTTTGCAGAGGTGCTGTTCTGGGACGAGTTGGTCGAAATCATGGACTGGACGCTGCAGCATGTGACGTCAGTGATGTATTTGTGTTGGGGTGTCCAAGCTTCAATGTATCACCGCTACGGCATCCAAAAGAAAGTGCTTGATAAGAAGATATCAGGTGTATACGACCACCGTGTCATCGCGCCACTCGCTCCCGTGATTAGGGGCTTTGATGACACGTTTGATGCGCCTCATTCTAGGTTCGCCGAAGTACCCCCCGAAGAGATAGAGAAGAACGAAGAACTGGAAATTATTGCGGTTTCTGATGTCGCCGGTCCTTACATTGTCGGCCGCAAAGACGGCAGAGAACTGTTTGTCACAGGACATGCGGAGTATGAACCGCTAAGCCTGAAGTCCGAGTACGAGCGCGATCTAGATACTGGGATGAATCCCCCGATGCCGGAAAACTACTTCCCCGATGATGACCCGACGAGGCAACCCATTGTCACTTGGAAAAGTCACGGAAACTTATTGTTCGCGAACTGGCTCAACTATTACGTTTATCAGCTTACGCCGTTCGATGCATCCCTGATTGGCAGCAACAGATAACCTGCATCAGGCTAACAGTTCTACCGGCGTTAGATTGTAGTCGTTGATCATATCGACGGCATAAGTGATCATTCCAGTGAGCTCCTTTGAATCCCCGTGTACGAGTCTCAGGCAAGCCTCTGCCATATGCTCGACCGGTGTAATGCTTTCTTCAGGCGTGTCTTCAGTAATCAACTTGTGGTGTACGACGCCAGGTGTTGCGACTATGTACGACGCCAGGTGTTGCGACTAGACCCGGAGAAATTACATTTACAGATATGCCATCTTCATAGACCTCTGATGCCAAACCCGTCGTAAACCTTTCCAACGCAGCCTTACACATGCCATAGACTGTGCCGCCTCTGCCTCCCTGATCCTTGGAGGGGTGTATCGCGGCGTGTGAAGATATATTGAGAATGCGTCCTGAACCCTTCATTTTCATTGCAGGAAGTATCAACTGTGCAAGATGAAATGGGGCATAAACCTGAACGTTCAGCATCAAGTCGTAATGTTTTTGTTTGAAAATCTCAACTGGCGTGAAATAGGTGACTGCAGCGTTGTTAACCATAATATCAATAGGACCAAAAACCTGTTCTGTCTCCTTGACAAGGTTAACGCGATGCTCCTCGATGGCAAGATCACACCTGATAGCATGCGCTTCTCCGCCGGCAGCAAGTATTCTGGCGACGACACCATTAATACTCCCACCGAGCGCATGGTCGCCCTCTTCTACCGTTCTGGCGGAAACAACAACCCTGGCTCCCTCCATGGCATATCGAAATGCAATGGCTTCGCCAATTCCTCGACTGGCGCCAGTAACTACAGCCACCTGCCCCGCTAGTTTTCCATGCTTGTTTATCGTCGCACTCATCATTTTTCCCAGTGTTAGAGGTTGATTATATGAAACTTGATTGCCGAGAAACTAACAGGAAATTCTTACGCAGGCAAAAAAGCGTCGCTCCAAAATCATGACCGAATGCCCGACCTGAAACACCCAATACCGTTAAGAAAACTGGACCCTTCAACACATGATAGAGCTGCCCGCGAAATCGAAGCTGACCTCTGAAGGGTGATCACACTCATCGATAGCATTCAAAAATAAATCGGTTTGTGTCGCGATGTCGACCACTATTTTGCTATCACCCAGCGATCAGCTAATGCTATGGGTTAAAGAATAAACAGGGCATTTATTTTTTGAGCACTAATGAAAGGCACCTGTACAGTAAATCTCCCACAACAATTCGGGAGATAACCTCTTCTCCCTTGCTGGTCTGTTAGCGCAAAGTATTCCGAATCGTAAATTTCGGACAGACAAATGGCTTTCTGGCAAATGAGAAGAAGCTTTATTGGCAACCATCTAATAAATACTACTGTCAATTCCGACGATCGCTATATTGAATACCTGAGTCAGGTTATCGGACTAGTACTCAGGGAGCCTAGTCAGCGGGCTAACGAAATAGCAATTGCCACGGCTAACGAAGCTAGGCGATCGCAAGAAATTTGGCGCAAATTATCTACGATGAATGCTAGCCAGGCGAAGGAACTTGCAGACCGTATTGATTTTATGCACCTGACTCAAATCGCAGATTATTTGAATACCTCCCAGCGTGGCGCAATCTTTACCGGACTTCATGCCGGGGATTACCTCCTAGCGCTGTTAAAGCTGCGCAGTCGACTCACGACACCAAGAAATATTTATGTTTTGCGGCGTAAGGCCGCATCGGATTTAGAGACCCGGGTTTTCTCTCACTTTGACGATACAGACATTCCCATCAAGGTGGTTCGACATGGTGATAATAAGACACTTAGTGTCGTGCGCGCTCTAAGAAAGGGACATTTCGTTACGGCATTGTTTGACCTTCCCGGATCCTTTGGAAAAGCCGCAGAATTTCAGTTTCTCGATCATGCCATGCAAATGGTCACCGGTCCCTCAGAGCTCGCTGTCATGGGGCGTGCGGATCTGGTTCCCTTCACATCGAATTTTTATAACGGCCAATCAAGCGCCAGTTTTGAACAACCGATTCGTGCGACCACTGTTGAACACACGGCGCAGAAACTCTGTGATGTCGGCAGCAATTATATCTATCGTAATCCGGAACAGTGGCAGCACTGGTTTCACGTACCTGAAATGCTCGGTGCTGGGCAATGAGTCAATCGACGGCGCCAACAGATCTGTTTACGCGAGAGGCGCTGGCGTTTCACGCAGAACAAAATATTGGTCGACCTTCCCTGTTACGACCGACACAATCCGTTTATATCACGATTCTTTTATGTTTAGTCATCACGCTCGGGGTTAGCTATCTTGCGACAAAAAAATATACCCGTAAGGAAACAGTGAGCGGCAGTCTAATTGCGAGTGTGACAACCAAGCGCGTCTATCCAGAGATAAAAGGTCTTGTATCAGCTGTCTTGGTGAAGGTTGGAGATGAGGTAAACGCCGGCGATATATTAGTCCTTGTTCGCTCCAATCTGGCAAACCAACTTGCCGATGGTACGACGTCGGAGCAGGAATACGACCTGCAAATAAAGCAACACGAGGCATCGAAAAAGATCAGGCAGCAACAACATGTTCAAAACATTGAACACTTGAAGGCGGAATATGAAATACGGACTCAGCAATTAGTCTACCTAGACAATCAGCTGAAAAGTCAAAGGGCTATCGCATTAGCATCAGATTCGATAGCGAAAAAAAGTGAAGGGCTTTATAAGACAGGTCATCTTTCAAAACTTGAGTGGGATCGACTTGACGAACGGGCTAACCGGGCGCGATTGCAACTCGATGAACTTGAAGCAAAAAAAATGGTGACAGCGAGTCGTCGCGAACGCTCGAGTTATGAAGAGAACAAAGCCACAGCGGAATTAAGCGCACAGCTACTTCAGCTGGATATTCAGGTTTCTACGTTGAAGAGAAATCGGAACAGACTTTCCCGGGAAACCAGCCAGTCGGTGATTGCGCCGATTTCAGGCACGGTCTCATCAATTTTTCGTGACGAAGGAGAAATGGTCAGCACCCAGCACCCGATATTGAGTATCCAGCCAATCGACACGAGACTCGAAGCTGAGCTTTTTCTCCCTGGGAATGCCATCGGATTTGTCGAGCCAGGTCAAAAAGTCAACCTGCTCTACGATGCATACCCCTACCAACAGTTTGGCAGCTATGCAGCACGACTGAGTTCGATATCCAGTCATCCGATCACAGCACATGACACATTATCTATTCTGCCCGGCGCCGGTGCCTTTTATCTCGCAAAAGTGATACCCGAGACAGCCACTGTTTTCGCCTACGGAGAATCAATCTCGCTGAAAGAAGGCATGTCTTTAAAGGCTGATATTGTTTTGGATGAACGCAGCCTGCTTGATTGGTTGTTTGAACCGCTGCTCGTTCACCAAGGAAGGACGCCGTCACCATGATCTTACGCGCAATGTTAAATCTTCGCGGTGGGCGAAAATTACCCGTTGTCATGCAATCCGAGCGCGCAGAATGCGGTTTGGCATGCGTCGCTATGCTAGCCAGCTTTCATGGCCAACAACAGGACCTGAGCACGCTGCGAAATCGATTTCCACCTTCACAGCACGGCGCAACTCTGGCAGAACTCATGCATTTGGCCACTGCGATGAACATGTCAGCGAGAGCCATCAGGTGTGATATCAACGAACTGGCAGCCTGTGAGACTCCTCTCATTTTACATTGGGACTTCAATCACTATGTGGTGCTGAAAAAAACCACTAAACACAAAATTATCATTCACGACCCTGCGGTAGGTCTCCGGGAGTACCCTTTATCAGAGGCCGCTAGGCACTTCACCGGTATTGCTCTAGAAGTCAAACCTAACGATAACTTCAACGTTGGAACATTTACCAATAAGCACAGTATCTTTTCGTTCTTTAGCAATATGGATGGGCTTTGGCCTTCGATCACACAAATTCTTGTGCTTTCAGGCATTCTGCAAATTATCGCGCTGTCCATGCCTTTCTATATGCAATTAGTCGTCGACGAAGTGTTAGTGAAGCATGACCAGGACTTGCTTACGATCCTGGCTATTGGATTCTTCTCGATCACGTTGATATCAGTCATCACCCAGGCGCTTCGAGGTTGGTGCCATATTTATCTTTCCAATCAGTTATCGCTGATTCTCGGCACAAAAATATTCCACCATCTTTTAAGCTTGCCAGTCGAGTACTTCTATAAACGCCACATGGGAGACATTGTTTCACGGTTTGGCGCATTTCGGCCGGTTCAGGACTTTTTGACCAGCAGCGCTGTAACCGTTGTGCTAGACGGCCTTATGGCGCTAACAACTCTGACAATGATGCTCATTTATTCTCCAATGCTTGCAGGTATCGTTGTGCTGTTTCTTACGCTATTTCTCTGCAGTCAGTTAGTATTTTATCGACCAATCAAACTTCAATCTCATGAACACATCAGTGCAGATGCGCGACTTAATTCTTCGTTTATGGAATCGCTTCGTTCAATTAGTGCTATCAAGCGAGCGAACGCAGAGTCTTCCCGTGAGAGTGAATGGCAATCCAATTTTGTCGAATCTATTAATATAACGGTTCGCCTCGGCAAGTTGTCTCTTAACAGGGATTTAATTGACTCGACACTATCCGGAAGCGCTAATGTTCTTGTTATTTTTATCGGCGCGGGTTCGGTGCTCGCCGGTGACCTCAGCATCGGCATGTTATATGCCTTTATGGCTTACAGAAGACATTTGACTGCTGCAATCACCTCACTGGTCCGGGAACTTGTCAAATACCTGATGCTTTCACTTCACGTAGAGCGGTTGTCTGATATCCGCAACACACCTTCTGAATTTCCGGAAGTCAGGCTCCCAGTTCCGATTGATGGTGCAATCAAAGTGACGAACATCGGATATCGATTTTCTGAACATCAACCCTGGGTTATCAAGAATCTGAATTTTGAACTCGGTGCCGGCGAAGTGATGGGTATAACAGGACCATCCGGCTGTGGTAAATCGACCTTGCTAGGCATTATTCAGAGCCTGATTCAGAGTCAGGAAGGTGAAATTGAAATTGACGGCCTTCCATTGTCAATCGTCGGTGCTCAATCTCTTCGGTGGTATTCGTCCAGCGTGTTACAAGAAGACGTGTTATTTTCAGGCACGATCAAAAGTAACATCTCTTTCAATACAGCCTTTGTCAATATGGAACGCGTAAGGGAAGTCGCAAAAATAGCAGCCATTGACCAAGATATTACAAATTTACCGCTGGGTTACGATAGTCAAATTGGAGAGATGGGCACGGTACTCTCTGCTGGCCAGCAACAACGGGTGCTGATCGCCCGCGCACTATACCAGCAGCCCAAAATCCTATTGCTTGACGAGGGTACAGCGCATCTGGACAAACAAACAGAAGCCGCTGTGATGCAAAACATCAAAGCACTTGGCATCAGCTGCATTTTTGTTAGCCATAATCAAAAACTCATGTCGCTCGCAGACAAAATTCTAGTGATGGAAAAAGACGGATACAAACTTGAGCAAGTTAGAACAACGGTAAACGTCTGAATGTCATCCAACAATCCCTGCAGGGTCTCGCTCGCAATTGCCGAAAGAAATGAATAGCATGATCCTCATATTTTTCTGCAAAAGAGATTTCCATGCATCAAATCGCTTTAAAAAAGGGTTGCCTAATATTGCTTAGTGCAGTCCTGCTCATACTTTCACCCGTCGATAAAGCTTCTGCCTGGGGCGCAGATGGTCATCGTCTTATATGTGCCATGGCTGAAGCTAAATTAACGCCGGAAGCAAAATCGATGTTGTCCGAGACGCTGCGTATGGGAAAGTTTTTGGACAATAATGCCGATGAAGATTTTCCTGAAGCGTGTTTGTGGCCCGATAAAGCCAGACATACAACCCATAAGGGCAGTTATGAAGAGCACTTTATTAATGTGCCGAAGTCCGAAGACAGCGTGGACTTAGCCCGTGACTGCGCAGCACTCAATTGTGTCGCTACCGCTATTCAACGAAATCTCGTTTACTTATCTAGAGACGCACAGGGTAAGCGAGAAAAAGCTCGTAAGGCTGCCGCATTGCGTTTCCTTGCGCATTTTGTCGGGGATCTGCATCAGCCACTGCACGTGGGTAACGGCGAAGACTGGGGCGGCAATAAAATCAGGGTAAACTGGTATGGCAAGAAAGCGAATCTGCATGGCATATGGGACTATGAGATTCTGAAGAAAGCCGGGATAACTTATCCTGACAGTCTCGAGTACCTGCAAGAAATAAAGCCTAGGGTAAACTGGTATGGCAAGAAAGCGAATCTGCATGGCATATGGGACTATGAGATTCTGAAGAAAGCCGGGATAACTTATCCTGACAGTCTCGAGTACCTGCAAGAAATAAAGCCTGAGGACAGCGCAAGCGACGTGCTGGCTTGGATTCGTACTTCTTTTCGTTTGGCGCGCGATAACGCCTACAAGGATACTGAGGGTAATCTTATAGCTAGCGGTGATACCCTAGGTGATGCTTACTTTGAACGGGCGAAGCCGATTGTCATGTCACAAATCAGCTTGTCCTCTAGTAGATTAGCTTATTTATTAAACGAATTGGCGGCGGGCACTTTAGATACGAATATTTTGATCGTCCAATAATACTGTATCCCTTGTCACGTTAATCAATTTTTTCTGATACTGGCGCCCTACTTGCGGCCTCGTTATCCGCCGCTCTCCGGGTCAAGGGAAATATTAAGGCAAGCCAGAGAGATGTTGCGACAAATGCGGTGGCCAAGTAGTAGTTACTCATTACAACGCCGAGATTTTGCAAGGCGACAATGACTACCGAGGAAGCGCCCTTGCCCGTCCGGTACCCAAAGACATCAATAATCTCCTTCGTCCGATACCTTTCATCAAATGACAGCGGTAAGTAAAGTAATTCTTTGGCGGCTCTGAAGATTGAATAATCGAACGCCTTGAACAAAAAGAAAGCAAGACCAACAGAGAATACCGAGGGCTCATAAATAGCGAATGCAATGGCATTGACATGAATCAGGGGCATTAGAATGTGGACCCACCGAAGTGCAACGAAAGTTAGCAGTAACGGTGTAATACAAAATTGCAGTAGCAAGACGCTGGCATTAAGCGTGCCAAAAAACTTTCCTTGAAACTCAGTTTCTTCATCCGGACGGCCATCGAACTCAGTTGATAGAAGACCTTGGAATCTGTAGTCAAGCACAGCAGAGACAACCTGCGAAACCAGTACGATCGAAAGCAAATATAAGAGCATCGGATTAGCTTTTAAGAATTGCCACCCCATTTTGCCGTGAACCTTCGATGCTTCCGGCTGGACAGGTTCACCAAAACGACGATAGGCATAGTTGGATAAGCCCGCTGCGGGCAAGCATGAGAAAGCCGCAACCAACACCATGTTTTCAGTACCGTAACTACCTGCACTCATACCAACCAGAATGCCTCCAATGGCGCCGCCGAGTCCTGCGACTCCTGTAATCGGACCATTGACTTTCCTTGCAGTAGCGGGTGTCAGCGATGAGTTGATGTAGCTCCAGTACTGCTCTATCAACAGAACGATGTAGAGTTCTTTCAACAAGTAAAGCGGTACGGTGACCCAATCAACACCCGTGAGCAAAATCAGGTAGCAGCTCAAAATAAGTAAACCTGAACCCAGAGAAGTCACCAGCAGCGTTCCCTGCGGTCCCAGATGATTGAGTATCCTGCTGTAGATCCAGACGCCACCAAATACAACAGCAGGCATGGCGGCCATCACAAGAGGCAAATTCTCTGCCCCATAAGCTGTTTTGAACAACACAGTCGCCGCTGAACGAATAA
>Ga0206677_10004516_pt1 | contig 11339 bp, 12 predicted proteins | sample M130m12015metaG_FD_155475 | JGI IMG/M metagenome (GOLD analysis project Ga0206677, IMG submission 155475) | Ammonia-oxidizing marine archaeal communities from Monterey Bay, California, United States - M1 30m 12015 | ecosystem: Environmental > Aquatic > Marine > Intertidal zone | place: USA... | reverse complement strand
TTAAATTGATCCCACTCTTCAGATAAATCACACTCAATGTCAGACTTAGTTCTACAAATTAAAATTGGTTTTATAATAAGGTCAGGATTAAAGTCTAGAACCTCTTTTTCAAGTGTTTTAAATGTTTTAAAGGGATGAGTGTCAGTACTATCAATTAGATAAAGTAAGACTTTATTCCTTTCAATATGTTTTAAAAATTGAATACCCAGGCCTTTACCCTTACTTGCTCCTTCAATTAAACCAGGTATATCAGCCATAACAAAAGAGTTGTATTCACCGTACTTAACAATACCTAGATTAGGTTCAAGAGTGGTAAACGGATAATCTGCTATTTTAGGTTTTGCGGCTGAAAGATGGGCTAAAAGTGTTGACTTACCCGCATTTGGCATACCTACTAATCCTACATCTGCAAGAATTTTTAGCTCTATTTCAAACGAACCATATTCACCAGGTTCACCTGGTTGAGCTTTCCTTGGAGCCTGATTAGTTGATGATTTAAAGCGAATATTACCTCTTCCACCACGTCCACCATTACAAACAATAACATTTTCACCACTTTGAGTTAAATCACCTATAACTGAACTGGAAAGTTTTTCTTTTATTAAAGTACCTACTGGAACTTTGATAATTTTATCTTTTCCACTTCTTCCCGTTTTTCTTGAACTACCTCCATTAAAACCATTTTCCGCTCTATACTTTCTGTTGTAACGAATATCTTGAAGAGTTCTTAAGTTTGAATCAGCTTTAAAAATGATATGGCCACCACGGCCACCATCGCCACCGTCTGGACCGCCAAGAGGAATATATTTTTCTCTTCTGAAGCTTACAGCCCCTTTACCTCCATTTCCTGCAAAAAGACTAACTTCGGTAAAATCTATAAACAAAATTTAATGTGATTTTTTATTATATTTATTAGGTGGATTCATTTAAAGTATTCTACGAATAATTATTAATCCATATTTGAAATAATTTCATCACCAAATTCAGAACACTTAAGTTTTGTTGCTCCTTCCATCAGTCTATGAAAATCATATGTCACACGCTTATGTGAGATTGCTCCTTCGATTCCTTTAACAATTAAGTCAGCTGCTTTTTGCCATCCCATATATTCTAACATCATTACCCCAGATAAAATTACAGAACTTGGATTAACCTGGTCCTTACCAGCGTATTTTGGTGCGGTTCCATGAGTTGCTTCAAAGATAGCATGACCACTTGTGTAATTAATGTTTGCTCCAGGCGCAATTCCAATGCCTCCTACTATTGCAGCTAATGCATCAGAAATATAATCACCATTGAGGTTAAGAGTCGCTATAACATCATATTCACTAGGCCTTAAAAGAATTTGCTGTAGAAAAGCATCGGCGATTACATCCTTAACTATAAGCTTTTTTTCCCCTTTTTTAATTACTTGCCAAGGACCTCCGTCAAGATCTTCTGAGTTATATTCAGTCTTCGCTAATTCATATCCCCAGTCGCGAAAGGCACCTTCAGTAAATTTCATAATATTACCTTTGTGGACTAATGTTAGTGATTTTCGATTATGCTTTAGAGCGTCATCGATCGCGGCTTTAACAATTCTCTCTGTACCTTCTTTAGAGACTGGCTTAACACCTAAACTAACTGTATCAGGAAATCGAATATTAGTCACGCCCATATCATCCATTAAAAAAGATTTGACTTTTTCCAACCCTTCGCTCCCGTGCATCCACTCTATTCCAGCGTAAATATCTTCCGTGTTTTCTCTAAAAATAACCATATCAACTAAACTTGGTTCTTTGACGGGTGATGGAACGCCTTCAAACCAGCGAACTGGACGAACACATGCATATAAATCAAGTTTCTGTCTTAAAGCAACATTTAATGATCTTATACCACCTCCAACAGGGGTAGTAAGCGGACCTTTAATTGCAACACTATATTTAACAATTGTATCTAAAGTATCTTGAGGTAGCCATTCTCCTTTTTCTTTGAAAGCTTTTTCACCTGCTAAAACTTCTAGCCATTCAATTTTTTTATTTCCATCATACGCTTTTTCCACGGCAGAATCGAAAACCCGTACTGCAGCATTCCAAATATCTTTACCTATACCATCACCTTCGATAAATGGAATAATTGGTTTATCCGGTACATTTAAATTACCATTTTCCATAGAAATAGTTTTTGATAGACTCATTTATTATTTTTCCTTAATTGATTTATTTTTTGTTTTTACGGTACTTTTTGTTTTTTTATCTACCTTAGAATCGCCTAATTTTTCTTTAGGTTTTGATTTATCTGAATTTTTCTTTCCATAATCGGTCAAATAAAACCCTGAACCTTTAAATATTAAACCAGTTCCTCCGCTAACTAGACGAGTAACATCATCGCCATCAGAGACACAACCGGGGTGAGAGGTTAAAGCTGGGCTAGACATCGATTGAAAGTGCTCAAACTTGTCACCACATGTATTACATAAATAATCGTAAGTTGGCATTCGGTAAATATTTGCTAGAATTGTATACTGTAAATTAGAATAATTTAACTAGAAAATTTAGATAATAATGCATCATTCACAGAATTAGTAACAAATGGGCTCACATCTCCACCATTCTTAACCACTTCTTTTATAACAGTTGAATTAAGGTGTATATATTTCTCACCAGGCATCATAAACAAAGATGTTATCTCAGGGTTTAAATGAAAGTTCATCATGGCCATCTGAAACTCAAATTCAAAATCACTTACATGTCTCATTCCTCTAATAATTGAACAAGCATTAATTTTTTTCGCATGTTCGACAACTAGTCCATCAAAGGCACTTACTTTAATATTTTCTATATCCTTTACGGATTCTCTTATCATTTCAACCCTTTTTACAGTTGAAAAAAGTGGTTTTTTTTTACTATTTATTGCGACAACAAATTCTAGCTCATCAAATAATTCTGCAGTTCTTTTCGCGATATCTAAGTGTCCTTTATGTATTGGATCAAAAGTTCCCGGGTAAATAATTTTTCTCATACTTTCTCCCAAGTCAATAATCTAGATTTACCATAATCAACTATTTCTGCTCCATAAATAGGCTTCTGATCCTTTGTGCATTCTAAAATGAACTTTCCTCCATCACTTAAAAGATCTGATGCTTTTTCAATCAGAGTTAAGAGTTCATATTTTTTATAGGGTGGATCTGCAAATATAAGATCAAAAACATTTGATGAATTTATATAATCAAAAACATTTTTTTGTATAAAGGTATAATCTGGACCCATAAGAAGATTGGCATTTTTTTTTAATAAGCTCATAATTCTATAATTATTTTCAACAAAAGTTATGGAATTACTTCCTCTGCTCGCAGCTTCAAAACCTAAAATACCAGACCCTGAAAACAAGTCTAACACGCGCTCATATTTGTAAGGGATTAAAGAATCAAATAAACTTTTTCTTACTCGTGCTTTTGTAGGTCTATACGGAAGTTTTGAATTTGTATTTATTATACGACTTCCAAACCTGCCACTTAATATTGTCATTTAATCTTCAAGAATTGAGACATAAAATCCAGCTCTTGGGTTTGGTTTATCTGACTTATTGAAAAGAACAAACTTTCTAAGTAGAATATCATTTTCAACATTTGAAAATATAGCACTAGCTTGTAAAATATCTGCTTTCCCTCTTACCCATATCAATAAAGGCCCATATATCTGGTTTTTTGTAAAGACTTGTTCAAAATATTTCAAAGAATAATCATTTAGTGTAGTATCGAGTTGCTCCATTAAATCCATTTTACTTATTTTCCCAGGAGCATATATATCCTCTGAGGGAGGCAGCTCAAAACTGTAATACCATAAAAATACAGTGCTATCTTTTCCTGTTGCTTCTACGGAGAAAGAAGTTGGTTCAACTCCAAGAATATTTTCAATGTTTGGATTAGATCCGCTCAAGTATTCAAGACTTAAAAATGATTTTGTAATAGTTAATGCATTGTAGCGATTGAGATCTGTTTCTGTTAATAAACTTAAAATTGAAGATGAAATGGCTTTTGAATGTTTTAATAAATCTGAAGAGATTCCTTTTGTTATGTCAATTGAAGAGTAGCTGGAGTCAAAGCCCGATCTTTCAATTGTAAAATCTTTGCTAATTCCAAACATTGGGCTATTGATTTGGTCTTGTAATTTTAAATAGTTAAATCCAATAAATGAAATAACTATTAAAAGAACTGTTATTGAAAACCCTGTAAATGATTGCCCCTTATTCCTGGTTATTTCATTTTCACCTGTTGCCTCTTTTCCAGATTCAGAATCAGTAATTTCAACATCTGCATTAAGAGGGTCATTTATATCTTTTAGCTCTTCAGATACCGGTATTACCTGAGTGTAAAAGAAATCTGTAATTCCAGGTTCTTCGAAAAAATTTAGTGAATATCCAATGCAATTAGCAGTAATTAGTTGTGAAAGTATATTGGCTTCGTATCTAGGGATTTTAGAACTTATTGGTGAGTTAATGTTTACCTCTTCGAATGGAGTAGAGGGTCTAAAGTCTGAAAATTCCCACGCACTTGTAGCTTGGCGACCGAGTTTCTGAGGGCTAAAAACTGGAATATCATCTAAATCTGATTTTTCTAACCCTAATGCTGCTAAAGTTATATCTTCAGATTTATCAGTTGTAGCAGAAACTCGAGCTATTCCACCTGAAAATGTTACAATTCCCATATCGAATCTATTATTTTGAACTTTCATAAAAGAATAGCGGCTTCCATTTCTGTGAATGATAGCTGCTTCAGAAATACTTGATCCATCTAAATAGAGAGTACTTACAGGACCCATCCAACTAGGATAGCCCCCCATTTCTGTAATTGAAAGTTTTAAAGTTCTTACTAAAGCTCGAGGTATTAAACAAACGTGTATGTTGCTTTCAGAGGGAAAATAAACCTGTCCATAAATATATACTGATTGATGAGGAGGTCTTTGTTTTTGATTATTAACCCATTCGAAATAGTCTATGAGGTCACTTCTAGATAAATCTCTGTCATTCTCAATAACTGAATGCTCTACAAAAGAATCAGGTAGTCCGATAAATACATCTGCACCATCAAAAGTATGAATTTCTTTTGCTCTTCTTAAAGCTGAAGCTAAAATTGAATTAAGGTCACTCTCACTGAATAATAATGAAGAAATAGGCTCATTAAAATCTATTCTATCTACACCATTTAAAGTATAGCCTGTATCACTTTTATCCCACTGGCCAATAAGCAAGAATGAATCTGAGATTACTATCCCTATCATATTATATAACTATTTTATTCCCAACTTTTTCTACCGCCTTGAATTACACCATGGCTACCCGCTCGAAAAGCAAAAATCAAATACCTAGGTTCAATAATTGTTTCTTCAATAGGACTTGAAACGGTTAGTTCAGTTCCTTCATTATTTATTTGTAATTGATATGGTTTATTTGTCAGAGGACAGAAATAGGTTAATGAGTCAGGGAGATATGTTTTATAATATTCAATAGCTTCCACTCTCTTTAGGGGTTCTTCATTAACAATACCAATAAAATTATCATTTTGATTGTAAAGACTTAGATCTTTTTTTCTAATAAAACTTGTATCATTCCTACCTAGCTCTTTAGAAAAGACTGCAATTTGTAGTGTAGTATCATTTATTGTATCCTTTCTAAAACTTTTTATACCAAATGTAGTATCATATTCAAAACTGAATGACTCAGTGACATCAACTGAAAATTCTTTACCAAAGAGAATAATTTTTTGTTCTCCAAAAAATAATGAATCAGAAACTGTAGAATCTCTTGTTGCATTTACAACAGACAGTGCCTCTAGGTAATTAGGATTATATTCACCTGTTAATTGTGAGTAGAAGGATTCAACATCATACATGTTTTGCATTCTTTGCCTACTCTCACGTTCGTAAAAGGACTCTCTTTCCCAGATAGCAACTGGAACGTATATAACAACAATTAAAAGAAACATTGAAAAGATAATGGCTATTTCAAGCAAATCAGTTTTATTTTGTTTTGTAAGCATTTATTTATACCAAATATTTTATAACATTTAAGACGAAAACGTTTTACCAGTTATCGATTAAATGTGTATTGAAAAATATAATCATTCTTCCATAAAAATTTATCAAGATCATTATTAAATAATTTAAATTACTTATAATCATTATAAAAGGGTAGATAATGAATTTAAGAGATCATAGAATGAAACTTTATTGATTAAATATCTATTTTTGAAAATGGATTTTTAATTTGTTCAATTTCACCATCTAACCTTTGAATTATCTTTTTTACATTTTTTGATATTTTTGTTGGTGTAAAAATCTGAACTTTAACTAATTGATCTCCACTAGATCGTCCTCTTAGCATAGGAAATCCTTTAGCTTTCATTCTCAAAACTTGACCAGATTGAATGCCAGCAGGTATCTTTAATCCAGCTTTACCTCCTAAAACAGGAATTTCTACCTTGCCTCCTAAAACAGCTGTGGGATAAGATATGTTTAGCTCAAGAATGACATGTTCACCATCTCGAACAAAATACTCATGACTTTGTTCAGAAAAAACAACAATTAGATCACCCGGATTTCCGCTTATATCTTCATTTCCCTGACCATTAACTGTCATATAATTACCTTCTTCAACACCTGGAGGCACTTTAATTTTAATAGTCTCTTCCTTTCTGATCATACCGTCTGGACCTGCCCCAGATGGTCTATTACCAATTCTTTTACCAGCACCATCACAATGAGGACAAACGGAGGCAGAACGCATTTGGCCTAATATTGTATTTTGTACTGTTGTGACTTGACCTTGACCTTGACATGTAGGACATGTTTTAAATTCTGCTCCAGGCGCAACAACAACTCTTTTAATTTTAATTTTCTTCTCTATTCCTTTTGCAATTTCTTCAAAGGAAAGTTTTAATTTTATACGGACATCATTTCCTTTACTTCTTCTTCTACCTCCACTTCCACCGCCACCAAAGATGCTTTCGAAAGGGCTGCCTCCTCCACTAAAAATATCTCCAAATTGTGAAAAAATATCATCCATACTCATATGAACGCCGCCACTTCTAAAGCCACCTTGTCCTGCATTATCACCCATACCAACACCGGCATGACCAAATTGATCATAACGAGATCTTTTCTGTTGATCACTCAAAACCGCGTATGCCTCAGCAGCTTCTTTAAAGTTTTTTTCAGCTTCGGGGTTATCTGGGTTTTTATCAGGATGAAATTTAAGTGCAAGTTTCCTGTAGGATTTTTTAATTTCATCTGTACTAGCATCTTTAGAAACACCTATTACATCATATAAATCTCTCACTTTTTATTTACTATTACCTTTGCATGACGGATAACCTTTTCTTTAAAGGTATACCCACTTTCAAATACCTCTAAGATACAGTTATCTTCCATGCTTTTATCTTGTTTAGTTAACATCGCATCATGAATTTCAGGATCCATCTCATCTCCTTTTTCAGCAAAAGGCTCAACTTCTAGTTTATCAAAAAATTTATAAATTTTAGATTCCACCATTTTAACACCATCTTTTAGTGTTTCTAATGAGGTATCCTCATTAGATGCAATCATCCTTTTTAAATCATCAATAATTGGCAAAAAACCTTTTATTACTTCTTCACCATCATATTGGAGTAGCTTAGTAAATTCTTCCGATTTTCTCCGTCTAAAATTTTCAAATTCTGCTTTCAGTCTCACATGCTTATCTTCAAGTTCAAGAATTTCTTTTTTAAGTACTTCGTGCTTAGATGGAGTTTTTTTCTTAGTTTTTTTAGGAGATGCTTTTATACTTTCCTTTAAATCTTTTTTTGATGTTTTAGGCACTTTTACCTCGAAATATGTTTATTTTTAAAAAAATGATATGCTAATTTTATAAATATAACATCAATCATATCAATAGGTGAAAAAAATTACTTTAAAAAGCTAGATGAAGCTCTATAACTACCAAAAAAAGTAATAAAAACAGTCATTAAAATGAGTTTAAAAAAAACTGATGAATCTGTTCCCAACGTGATATTAAATGTACTAAAGTTAGAAATTAAATAATTGACCGCTTCAACGGTGATTATAAGACTCGGAATTACTATTATTACAGAAATTAAACCCAATAAAACACCTTCAATTATAAATGGTAACTTAACAAACAATCTGCTTGCACCAATTAGCTCTAAAGTTTTAATGGACTCTTTTCTTGAATAAATAGATAATTTTATTGTATTGTAAATAATTAAAAGTGCTATGATTGTAACTGAAAGAGAGATTATCGGAAGGCGATCTGATATTTTTTTAAAATTTCGTTCAATTTTTCTGATTAAGCTACCTTGATATTTAATTTCATTTATTTGCTTGATATTTCTTATTGATTTAATAATTGGCTCAACATTGATTGATTCTTTTTTATTCCTTTCTAGATTAACAACTGCACTGACGGGAAGAGGATTATAACCCAATACGTCAACTATATTTTCACCAAATTGATCTTTAAATATTCTAACAGCGTCTTCTTTTTCAATTATAGTGACATTTCTTATTCCTTTGATTTTTTTTATCTTATGGATGAGACCTACAGCTTCTTCATTTCCCACTTCCTGATTAAAAAATACTTCAATTTTATATTTTGTCCTGAAATATTGTAAAATTTTGTATGTATTACCTTCCCCTAGAAACAGAAGGCCGATGATATACAGAGAAATAGAGAGTGAAATTATTGCGGTTAAAGCTGTCATCTTGTGACGCCATATATTCTTTATTCCTTCTGAAAATAAATAGATAGCTTTATACATTATCTGACTCTGAGGATACCATCTTTTAATTCATAAATAGGTTTTCCACGACCTTTGATAAGACTATAGTTGTGAGAGGCCATCAAGATAGTAGTACCTGTTTCATTAATAGTCTCAAGCAATCTAACCAGCTCAAATGAGGCAACAGGATCAAGGTTTCCAGTTGGCTCATCAGCAAGAATAACATCAGGTTCTTTTATTATTGCTCTTGCAAGGCAAGCTCTTTGTTGTTCCCCACCTGACAACTCAAATGATAAATGATCTTCTTTACCTACTAAGCCAACAAGATCTAACGCTTCTTCAACTCTACTATTTATTTCTTGTGTTTTAAAACCTAAAACATGCAAAGGAAGAGATATATTTTCAAATAAGGTTCGATCAGTTAATAACTTATAATCTTGAAAAACCATACCAATTGATTTTCTAGCATTAGGAATTTGTCGCTTTGAAATTTTATTTGAAAAATATCCATTTACCTTAACTTGACCTGTATCTGGAAGTAAATCGAAATAAACCAATCTCATCAGTGTCGTCTTCCCACTTCCTGTTGGACCGATAAGAAAAGCAAACTCTCCGGCGGGTATACTCATATTAAGATTACTTACACCGTAACCCTTATTGTGGGCGTAAGAGACATTTTGAAATTCAATCATTATAAGTTATCAGCAGCTCTACTCTAGTTGATAAATGTATTATTTTCTTATAAATACTACTACATCGTGCACATCCAAATTAATTAATTATTTATGATTTTCATTGTTAATATTTAGGATTTTTCAATGTATTTTTAATAAATTAATAATAAAGACAAATATGACAATGGATATAAACTTAATAATTGACTGTTTACTAGTAGTCATTTCGATTATAATGCTATGGAAAGGCGCAGATTGGTTAGTCGATTCTGCTGCTGAAATTGCTCATAGTTTAAAAATATCAGATTTAGTCGTTGGCCTAACAGTGGTTGCATTTGGGACGTCAGCACCTGAGTTTGCTGTTACTATCAGCGCTGCATTAACAGGGCAAACGGATATTTCAATTGGTAATGTTATTGGATCAAATATTTTTAACTTAGGATTTATCCTTGGTGGTACGGCAATAATTAGACCAATAGCTACTAATTCAAAAATATTTAACAGAGATGGTTTTTTTCTTTTAATCACTACTGCTCTAATATTTTTATTATTTTTCGGTGTAAATGGTTGGACTCCTGATGATAAATACACAAAATTTGAAGGTGCACTTCTTTTTTCTCTATTGATTGGATATATTGGTTTTTTATTTATAAAAAAAGATCCACCTGAAGAAGTAAAACCAAACACTGCTGACTTGCAATCGTATATTTATTTTTTCATAGGATTAATAATGATTGTATCTGGTGGACACTTAATGGTAAAGCATGCATCGAATGTCGCTCATGCAATGGGCGTATCTGATTGGGTTATCGCAGTAACTATTGTTGCGGCTGGAACATCAGCTCCGGAATTTGCAACTTCGGTATCTGCAGCCATTAAAGGTAGACATGGTATTGCGATTGGTAATTTAATAGGTAGTGATTTATTTAATTTATTAGGCGTTTTAGGTCTTGCAGGTATATTGAACCCTACTGATATATCATCAGATATTTTTAATAGTGTTTTTTTATTAGTTCTAATGGTTGGCATTACACTGCTAATGATTCGTACTAATTGGAGAATCAGTAGACTCGAAGGAACTATACTTGTCTCAATAAATCTTATCAGATGGTACTTTGACTTTGCTGCCTAGATATAAATTTTATTTTTATTTATATATTCCCAAACAGGAAGAGTCACTAAATATCTAATTGTTTTACCCTCTACCCATCTGCTTCTAATATTTGTTGAAGATATTTCAAATCTAGGAATATTTGCGAATTGAATTTTATGTAAAATCCATGCGGGTATGTCACTTGGTCTAAAACCTGGTCTTATGGCAACAATAATTTGACATTCTTCCAGAATTTTCTCAGGATCTTTCCAATTATGAAAGTTAAGAAGACTATCACTTCCAATTAAGTAAGAAATTTTATTTGAGCTTATGTTATACTGCTTTTTAATGGTCCTGATTGTGTCGATCGTATATGATACACCACCGCGTTTAATTTCTATATCAGAGATTTCAAAATTGGGATTATCATCAATTGCAATTTCTAACATATTTAAACGATCTTCCAAAAGGGTATTCACACTTTTATGAGGAGGAATATTAACAGGAATAAATAGTATCTTATCAAATGATTCAGCTTCACAAATTGTTTGAGCTATCAATAAATGCCCAATATGTGGTGGATCAAATGTCCCTCCAAAAAGACAAATTTTCACTTTGAGACCCTAGAACTTTTTAGTTGGATTTTTCTTAATTCACCATCTGTTTCAGAAAACAGGTTTTCACTTGTTAGACTTTCTTTATTTTTTAATAATAAATCAGATGCTGCATCCAAGTTTCCCTTTTTGGCTATAGCTTTTATTTTACCTTGAATGGCTTTATTTAAAATCTTAGTATCATAATATAGGTCTATTGTCTTTTG
>Ga0206677_10004512_pt1 | contig 11344 bp, 5 predicted proteins | sample M130m12015metaG_FD_155475 | JGI IMG/M metagenome (GOLD analysis project Ga0206677, IMG submission 155475) | Ammonia-oxidizing marine archaeal communities from Monterey Bay, California, United States - M1 30m 12015 | ecosystem: Environmental > Aquatic > Marine > Intertidal zone | place: USA... | reverse complement strand
AAGGGAATTGCTCGACTCGACCACAACTCAGGTAATTGGCTTTCAACATGGGACACTACGAATCGACTTCCTTCCAATACCGTTTACGACATTGCATCGAACCTGGGAATGATTCACATTCTTTCTGGTGACGAACTTCTTCGATATGATTTGAGCAGTAGTGCTTTTTCCTCTTCAATTCCTTTAGCGAACATTAATCTGACAGAAACCACATCGTTGAAGATGCTCTCATGGGATTCCATTGGTTCTCGTTCTCCTGTAAATGATGTCCACGTTGTTACCAACGGGAATGGAGAATTGATGCTCATTGAGGCTGACCTGCAAAGTACATTCATCGATGAAATTGTCATTGCCACAGGCCCCTCGGACAGTGACATCAACGATGTTGTTGAGCATAATGGGATTCTATATGGTGCAGGTTTTTACTCAAAAGTCGTCGAACGATTTGACATCGGTGCATCGGCTTGGCTTGAACCAATTGTCATCAATGATTACGTTTTCACCCTCGAACTTGCAGGAGATACAATCCTTGCAGCAACCTACACGAACGGAATCTATCTGATCGAAGACGGTGCAATCCGAGGGAACATTGCAGCTGGAAATGAGTATGGAAATGTTCAAGGTACACTTGCAATTTATGATATTGATTCAACCGGAGACTGCAGCACAACGTTAGGGTGCGAACTTCTCTTCGTTCAACCCTATGGTGTGTATACAGCGACTGCAGATGCTACGAGTGTAAGCAACCCAACTCGAATCCAAGAATCATTTGTCCTCAACTACGATGTCGCCATCTACGGTGGTGTCGGTTTCATCGCAACCGATGAGGGATTGCTGCGCTACGATCTCGTAAACGATACCTTCCTTGACACATGGCGTTCAACCTCTTCAAGCCGATTAAATTACGCCCAGGTTGCTGTTATTGGCACAACCATGAACATGGGGATTGAAGGATTTGGCGTAGCTCGAAAGGACATTGTCACAGGCCAATCATTGTCGACTTTAGACAGCACAAGCGCTGGAATAGGGAACGATAATGTCTACTCTGTTGAAGCCAGCGGGAGTGATTTGTGGATTGGAACCGACGGTGGAGCATGGATTTGGGACGGGACAACAGCAACAAAAGTCCTTGAGGGAGGTTTTTATGAGCGTCCACAAGTATTCTATGATTTTGAACTCGATGGGAATACCATGTACGCGGGAACGAACCAGGGACTGTGCAAGTACAGCCTGTCAGGAAATTTCTTTTCTATCCCAACATGCAACGCATACGCACCGATTGGCCAAGTGACAGAGGTCACCGTCAACAGCACGACCATCTTTGCAGGCTCAAACAACGGTGTATACCTTATCGATAAAGCCACAATGACCGTCGTCGACACATGGACAACTGACGACGAAAGTGCTGACGCTGAAGTCGTCGTGATTGACGATGTTGCATACATCGGCCTCTCAGGCATCGGCGTTGCCCGCTGGGACATTACCAACGAAGAATGGCTCACTACGTGGGGCGATAACGTCCTTGGGGCAAATGGAAACATACAAATTACCGGCATGGTCGAGGACGTCGCAAATCGAGGTTTGTGGGTTGCAGGACCCCAATTTTTCAGACTGTTCAACACATCGACAGGTCAAGTATCACAAAGTTTGGCAATCAACAATGCCCATGATCTAACAATGTACGGCAACACCTTGTACTACCATCTCAAGGATACTTCTGACAACATTTTCTCGTACGATATTATCAATTCAACAAGTAATTCTCCACTTGATGCAGGGACTGCTTTGGGTAATCAGACTGGTTTTATTGCGAGCATGGAAATTTCGGGGGACACTCTTGTCGCAAGCGTGTTGGTTGTGAGGAGTTCCATCGGAAATTTTGGTCAGACAAGTACCATTGACGTGGGAGGTCTTGTCCAATATGACCTTGTCAATCAAGTATGGAACACGACAGTCGATTCTTCTGGACCAATCGATGTCGTATCGTATTTCAATTCATCAACTGGGCATTCGTGGGTGAGTTGGGGCAATACTGGCGTTGAAGTATACGCACCAAACGGCACCAGCATCGGTTTCTGGGAGAACATTTCGACCGTCACTGAAATTGTTGAATATGACGGAAGAATCTTGTTTGCAACCGAAAACGGAGTGCAGCGATTCAACGAGACCTCGTTCCAATGGGAAGCTACATGGACATCTGGCAACGGTTTGCCGAGTTCAACAGGGAACATCATCTACGAACTATGGACGGATGGCTCAATCCTTGCCGTCGGTATCTCTGATCAGAATCCATTCATCCCAAAATATGTCATTGCTTTCTTAGAGTTGGATGGCACATGGACTTCCTATCAGACGGGAACAACCAACATACCGCGAGGTATTCCCTTTTCAATGACTCAATGTGGGACAAACCTTTACGCTGGATTTTGGAACAACAACGGTGGTCTCTCTTCCTTTGATCTTGCAACCTTAACAGCCGTCAGCAGTTGGGGTGGTGGATCATTCCCAACAGGAATAGAGAACAACAAGGTATCCGCCCTTGCATGCGATGATGACGAAATTTTGTATGTAGGTTACAACGGCAAAGGCAACTTTAACTCCGACCTACCAATCTCAAGATACGACACTCAAAACGGGCGATGGCTCAGCACCATCTCGCAAAGTGCTAATGGCATAACATCCGAGGTGATCAGCAGCGATGGATTGTATCACTCAGATGGAATGCTATTCATCAGCACGGGAATCTTTGGTTTCGCAGCCACTTCAACAACCAGTTTTTCATATCTCCAAACCAATTCTACATTTACCGGACAAGTTCTTGATGACCCGTTGAGAACTGCCGTAACCAGTTACCAGTACACAGGCGGAGAATTGCATCTTGCTCGAGCAGGTGGCTCAACCGGAGTAAACTCAATTCTCAAATACAATGCAACCGGATTCAACACATTCATTCAATATGCATCATTACCAAGCGGAAATATCGTCTCTATGGATGGAGTAGGAAACACCCTTTGGGTGGCAACACAAGGTGGCGTCTTGAAGGGTGAATACAACACATCTGGCGGAATTGAATGGACGAACGGTTGGTCAACACCTATCGGCGCCGTAACCACCGAAACCTTGCTTGATGGTACATACTTGTACATCACAACGACCGGAAGTGGTCTATTGAAACTCGACACTAACACCGGCAGTTTAGTCACAATGGCCGGGGCACAGCACAACAACCAAGGAGGCATAGCAGTAACAACCGATTCATCTGGAGCAGAAGTGCTCATCATTGGATTGTTAGGTTCCACAACCACTGCATCAGGTGTGCAATCATTTGACATTACTTCACAACAATTCTCTGTGAGCTCTTTGCTTGCTGGACTGCCATCAAATGCAATCCGCGGGTTTACGTTTAGTTCAGACTCGTTGTTTATTGCCACATCAAATGGAATTGGGCAATGGAATTTCACAGTCAATGCTTGGGAGAATCCAATTACTGTTGAAGATGGACTGCCGGATTCATTCATTAGCGACGTGTTTTGGGCATCCAATACCCTCTATGTGGCCAGCCTTTCGGGAATGACGCAATATATACCGACCACCGGGGGATCGATTACTTTGAAACAGTCAGATGGGCTATTGGGTAATTCTGTCGCATCGTTCGGGAGCTACACAACAACAACTCAGGGCACTTGGTTGATTGCTGTTCATGATGGCGCATTAGGTGAACGCCCTGGACTTTCAGTAATCAACATCTCGTCGAACAGCGTGGTCTCCACGCATCGGTTTGATCAGTTACCATCAAACACAGTCACTTCAGTCACAGCAGATTATGGGGGCGTTCACATCGCTACAGATACTGGCTCACTCACGCATTACAACGGCCTGACCGACCAATTTATCGCTGGCATATCAAGGACAGATGTGCCTTCCTGGCCTATCCAAGATATGGAATCAGACGGTGTTCACCTGATTGTTCGAGGCGTATCAAGCGTTTCAATCATCGAAGCAAGAACTTCATCGCATGCTTTGTTGAAATCCTATGTGGTACCCAACCCTCAGAACGTTGCAGTCGGTCAAAATGGCTTTTGGGCTGCAACCCGAGATGATGGATTGTTTGGTTGGAACAAAGCCTTCGAAGCTATAGAAAGCGGAGTAGCTCGATCTGCAAATCCTCTTACAGTTGCTCTTTCAAATCAATTCTTCAATATAGGGGAATTAACCCACCCAGGAACAAACATAGAATTGGCAACACTCGAATCTCCACTTTCCCTCGATACAACTCTCGGGTCACTTGATGGCAATGGTGTTCGATTCCAATACGTTCCACTTGCATTCGGTTCACCCGTTTCAAACGCCTCAATTTGGGCACAAACGACTGAGTTGAATTATGACGCTACGTTCCAGATACGAAACGCTTCAGTCTTGGGAGAAATGCTGCAGGAGGCTATTGATAATGGACAACTAAGAAATGGTATTCGCTATGTTCCGCTAACGTTGTACTCTGCAACAAATGGAAGTTTGGAAGTTCGATTAACCTATGACTGGATTCGTAAGGATACACCTGTTATCATTACGGACGTCTCAGATCGTCCAGATGATGGTGGAAGCGCCCTTAATCTTGAATGGTCTCTTGTTCCTGACCTCGATTTCAAATCCTATCATGTGTATCTCAACCAGGGTCCATGGACAGGTCTCCTGACAGATATTGATCTCAGCAATAGAATCGCTGATGCATCAGAGGCTCTCTATTCTAGAACCATTGCAACCGTTACAACTGCAAATGGAGTTGCATTAATCGATGGATTAGACTACTATGCACTGGTTGTTGTCGAATATCAAGATGGTCGATTTGGAACACCAAGCCCAATTTTTGGCCCTGTTGTTTCGAGCAACGAAGTTCCAACTTCTCCTGCATGGGTTCAAGGGCAACCTTCACTGAACCAAATCGAAGGTGACTTGGACCTTGAATGGGCTAAGTGCAATGCTCCAGATGCTGTAGAAACTCGAATTTATGTGTCAACTCGTCAAATTACCGACGCAATTGGCCTTCCAGTTAATTCGATTATTCCAATTGGTGATGAGAACAGCACAACGTTGAGTTTGTTGGCTGGAGTACCGTATTGGATCGGCGCTACTTGTGTGGATTCGATTGCACAAGAAGACGCTCTTAATGCGACAATCATCGGTCCAGTTATTCCTGTTTCTGGAGTAAATGATAACACAGCGCCAGAGCCGTTGGAAAACGTCTCCGCAATTGATACGCCCGAGGACAACGGAGGTCGAATCACCATCAGCTGGGATCGAACAGAAGCCATCGATTGCGCCTTTTATCAAATCTACATTGTCTCTGACGTTGAATTTGCAACATACCCGACTTCTGTTGGGGGATTTTCAACATCCTCAATAATCACTGATTGTGATCAAACATCTGCCATCGTCAGCGAGTACAATGATTTACCACTTCTTGATGGAGTCGAGTACTATCTCGGCGTCGTTGCGTTCGATGTATTCTTGAATGGGCAATTGAATGATGCCATGATTGTTACCGGAATTCCTGAAGACAACCTGAATGGAGAAGTTCGTTCACCAGATCGAATCGGAAATGTTCAAGCCTTTGATACTCCAAACGATGCAGGAACTTCCATTGATGTTCAATGGACAGTTTCACAGACTGAAGATTTCGGTTTCTACGTTGTTTGGGCTGCTGACCGCCCAATCGAAAATGTCACTTCATTGTGGAATGCGTACGAAATCAACTCTGAATTGTGTGGATGTTTGGTATTCGATAAACAACAAACCGATGGTCAAAACAATCCTATCATGCTCTCGATGAGTACTGCCACATACACTACGCTTGATGGATTTGGAAATGCAAAGGATGTTGTTTCAGAGATTCAAGAGAACATTCGACTCTATGTTGCAGTTACAGTTCACAATACAGTAGGAGATGCTTTCACATCTGGACTGATGAATACTGATGTGCTCCCTGTGAATAATTTGCAAGATACAATCGCTCCTGAACGGATTGAAAACATCACGCTATCTGATCGTCCACTCGATGATGGAACGGGAATAAATCTTGAATTTGAACTGACCTCTGCAAGCGATATTTTCGAATATCACGTATTTGCAGCCCCATTCCGATTCACTTCGGTGGGATTGGATTCGAATGGACCAGAATTCCCAAGTATAGTTCTCGATAGAGAACCGGAGTTCCCAATTTTAATTACAACGCTTACAGGAGAAATCCCAGTCTCACCGGAGTTGACTGTTTGGGTCGCTGTAGTCCCAGTAGATTTTGCCGGAAACGCAGTCACTACTGGTTTGGTAACTGCATCAACCAATTCAATTGATGATGGTTACTCAATCGATGGAAGCCAACTTCCTACCATTGATGGGATTAGCCTTGACTGGGTAAACGAAAAGGACATACTTGTAACTTGGAATCAATCAATTTCAGAACTTGTAATCGGTTACCAAATTCATATCAGTAATCTGAATTTCAGTAACATCTCTGAGGCTACGTTGATCAATGAAGGTGTTATTTCGACAACGTTTGTAATCACTTCTGAAGTTTTCCCAGCAATTTCCAATGATACAGATTGGTTTATTTCTGTGACGCCCTTTGATGAGGTTTCGATCAAGCAACGAGTCATTCCTGTAAAGTTAGATTCGTTGGTCATCCAAGATGATTCAACAACATCTGATTCCTCATTCAGTTTGGACTCCTTGTTAACGACTCAGAACCTAATTCTGATGGGTGCTGGTTTTGCAGTTCTTGTCCTTCTTGCAACAATTTCACGCACCCGTGGTAAGCGAACAAAAGAATCTCGTGTATGGGAAAATCAAGCAACAACTTGGGGCTTTGATGAATCCATTGAGTTGAATAACCTGCCCGCACCTAGCCTCGACACGCAACAAGGGTATACAGCGCCTGCTCCTACTCTAAACGTTCCAATGCAACAAGTTCCAAGCATGGTGCCACCAAATCCAGCTGGTGTTCCGCCAATGCCTCTTCCACCTGTGCAACCGGTGAACGTTCCACCACTGCAAGTCGTTCAACCAAGCAAGCCTCAACAAATCATGCCTTCAAACCAGGCATCACAAATTGACGTATCGTTCTTAGATGATCTACTTTGATTCTGAAAAATCTGTAAATTAAGCGGATTCTTCATACAATCTGAACCAATGGGATGGTTATGGCTGCCATCATATATTCCGATGATGGCTATTGGATGTTTGTCGAAGGTCAATGGGTTCCCTCGCCTAAACAATTAGCAGCTCTTGCAAATGGTGCAACTCCTCATAATCATGAATTGAAACAGAATGTTCAAGATTCGAATGTCCAACTTACTTCTGTTGTAAACCCGCTTCCATATCCTGTTCAATATTTTGGAGGGACCGCTAATCAATCACCTCAGGGAACAGGAACCATCAATTCCATCGCTTACTATTATGTAGCCACTCCAGAGTCTAATCTGAACACAATCCTATTTGTTTCTGGTGGATTTCTTTTGGCCTTACTTATGTCAATTCTAATCATTCTATCCTCAATATCAAGTGATTTGATTGATAATGCGGATTCTAATGCGATTTACAATCCAAATGCAGGGGACTCAACATTCTCTTGGACGTATCAGTCCAAACAGTATAGCATCGAACTTGAAATGGACGAGGATACATACGATTACTACAATTCGATTGAAAGAGATTGTTGCTATGAAAGCGAGGATTATCTTCAATATTTTACTCCAGGTGCAGATTATGTTGAAAATACTGCTATCACATTACAAAATTTAGCCATAAGCGAGGGATTCACGAGTTCGCTTGAAAAAGCTGAATTTATATTAGCATTCGTAGGTGCTATCGCCTATCAATTCGATCCAGATGATGGCTTTGACCATCCAAAATATCCTATCGAAATTCTATGGGAGCATTCTGGAGATTGTGAAGATTCATCTGCACTGTATGCTTCCTTGATGGAATCTCTAGGATACAAAACAATCCTTGTTCTCTTAGATACCAAAGAAACATCCACAGATGAATGGGGTGGACATGCTTTGGTTGGAATTTACATCCCAAGCCATACAGGAGATTACTTTGAATTGGATGGAGATTTTAGACCTTATTACATCGCTGAAACTACCGCATGGTTTGATGATTATGATGCCATCGGAGTCAATACATGGTATGATTTCAAGAACATTGAAACGTTTGAAATTAAATAATCGCCTGTGATTGAAACTAAACCATTACTTTCAAACTTAAAGTTCGTTTACGAGACAATTTCGTTCAAGGAATTCCCCGAAAACGTTCGATTTAAAAAACACTCATTCAAAAGTAAATGAAACAATTTTTCGATATGAACCGCACAATCGGAACAGCAACTGTTATCCTCATCATCACTCTATTTGTTTCCGCAGGAACTCTACTTTCGCTGGATGTCGTCTCATTGAGCAGCGAATCTAATTCACTTACAATTCAAGTCGATCAGAGTGAAGGCACAAATGTTTACACCATGAACGAAATTGATGAAGGCGATAATGACGAAGAGGTTTCCGTCATTTATGTCTACCACGAATTTGTCTTCACGGCAACAGGCGGTGGAGACACAATCAGTTGGGACTTTGGTGACGGAACAACAGGGGTCGGTTCCGAAGTTGTGCATCAATTTGAGCACTCAGGAATCTACACGGTGACTTCGACATCCATTACCTCCAGCGACGTTTACACTTCGAGTATAGAAGTCATCGTTCACCTTGAAGCATCTGCAGAAGTTGACAATATGGAATGTGCATGTGCCCCTACAGGTAAGGACACAACAATCGATCTTCTCGCCCTTCCAGGAATGATGTCCATTGAGGGATATCTGACCGTAGAACACGACGGAAGCAGTGAGTCATGCTCTCAGAGAAATCCACTGCAAGAATGTCACCTGCGTGTCATCCTCGAACGTACTGAAGCAGGACAAGTCGTCTCACAAGAGATTCTCTATGATTCAACATTTAGAACCAATGAAGTCGTCATTGACTTCGATCTTCAGGACATGACGTTCGAGCAGGGTGATGGCATAAACCTCAGACTTGAGACCGATCAACTACGTGATTGGCACAAGCCTACTGCAGATTGGTCGTCAACTGCACCAGTAACGGCTTGATATCATCAAATCAATTAGTACGTGTAGAACCCTTGACCTGATTTACGGCCGAGTTTTCCTTCCTCAACCATCTGTATTAGCAGAGGGGCAGGAGCATACTTTTCTTGCTTTAGTCCATCATACAGGACATTCATAATGTGAAGGACAGTATCAAGGCCGATAAGATCTGATAGGGCCAATGGTCCAATTGGATGGTTCATTCCAAGTTTCATGATACCATCAATGGCTTCTGGTTCTGCAACGCCTTCTTGAAGGGTTAGAATTGCTTCATTGAGCATTGGACAAAGAATTCGATTGGAGACAAAGCCAGGTGAATCATTACACGATAGTGCGGTTTTACCCATTTTAGCTGATGCTTCAATAACTGCAGCATTTGTTTCTGTACTGGTTTTATCACCATTAATAACTTCAACAAGTTTCATGATTGGAACTGGGTTCATGAAATGCATTCCAATAACTCTGTCTGGACGATTGGTGGCATCAGCAATCGTGCTAATTGAGATGGATGATGTATTGGAAGCTAGAATCGTTTCAGGCTTGCATATTCCATCTAATTCAGCAAAGATGGATGTTTTTAAATCTAGAATTTCTGGAACGGCTTCAACAACCAAATCACAATCTGCACAAACGCTTCGATCAGTCGCTAATGAAATCCGAGCAAGTGTTGCATCTGCATCTTCCTGGCTCATACGTTCTTTTGAGACAAGTTTAGTTAATGAGCGTTGAATGGTTGCCAACCCTTTGTCAACATATTCTTGTTGTATGTCGATCATGATGACATCATACCCTGCCGCTGCTGCGACTTGTGTGATGCCATTCCCCATTTGTCCTGCGCCGAGTACGGCTATGCGCTGTATTGCCATGTTGCAAACCAAACGGAGGGAATAGATGAACTTGCGGTTTCACAAAGTAGCCCGACTCGGATTTGAACCGAGGTCGGCGGGACCAAAACCCACCATGATGGACCACTACACTATCGGGCTGTAACCCATCGGCGGACGTAGGTGTTTTTGTTATTGTCGGCTCGATTATCTCATTCGAGGAGATATGCGAGGTCTGTTTTATCCGTGGTGTTCCTTGCACTTGAGATGAATTCGGAAAGGTCAATATCCTGTTCAGTATATCGAATCGCTTGCAAACCCATGTCGAGTTTATCCATTGTTTTGACAAATTTAGCCTCGGCAGTTGATGCCGATTCATATTCATCGAACAAGTCCACCCACTCAGGAGCCATCGCCAACATTGCTTTCCGTTCAAGTTGATGTTTTTCTTCCCCACGTATGTCGTCATGTGGCGTTAAGTCACCAACAATAACTTCAGCTAAATCATGAACGAGACACATCGATAAAACTCTTGAAAGATCGAGTTCCTTTGGGCAGAGTTTGAGAGCTAAGGTTGCCATCCCCCAGGAATGGGCGGCAACTGATTCTGGCTTGTTTACGCCAGCACGTACCCAACCAGTACGTTCTACGTCTTTCAACTGCAACATCTGCAATAATTGCTCTCGCATGGTTATGGCACCGTACGAGTCCTCAAAACCTCTGTGGCTGTAGCAACGCCATGCACGTGGGTATTCCCGATTGGTGGGATGATGGTTTGACTTACCTCGGTCAAGATCCAATCATGGGGAAGTTAATCGGAAAATATGGTCCAGACGGATTGAAAGGAAAAGGAGATTTGTTCAATACGCTCATTCGCTCGATTGTTGGTCAACAAATCAGTGTCATTGCAGCAGAGAGCATCTGGAATCGCTTTCTCAACCTCGTTGGCGATGTTCATCCTCATAATGTTCTAGGATTCACCCAAGAAGAGATTGCAGCATGTGGTATTACACGTCCAAAAAGTGGATACATTCTCGGGTTAGCCCGGTCCTCCAAGGAATTACTTGATTTTCCATTTGAATTATCTTCGGTTGAAGAAATTCGTAAGCATCTCATACAATTCAAAGGCATTGGGCCATGGACTGCTGAGATGGTTATGATCTTCTCACTATGCTTGCCAGATATCTATAGTCCAAAGGATATAGGACTTGTCAATGCCATAAAATCATTGGATTCATCAATTACAACAATGGATGAAGCAGAAGAAATGGCAAAGCAATGGAGTCCTTACAGAACCATGGCATGTTGGTATTTATGGCGTATTCTCGACCCAATACCAGTTGAATACTGAAGGCGAATGTGCTAATTATCT
>Ga0206677_10004511_pt1 | contig 11345 bp, 10 predicted proteins | sample M130m12015metaG_FD_155475 | JGI IMG/M metagenome (GOLD analysis project Ga0206677, IMG submission 155475) | Ammonia-oxidizing marine archaeal communities from Monterey Bay, California, United States - M1 30m 12015 | ecosystem: Environmental > Aquatic > Marine > Intertidal zone | place: USA... | reverse complement strand
AAACCACCTGAAACTGCTGGCTGTCCGTCGGTTTGAGTCATTCCTCTCCACATGTATTCGCTTGAGAGAGCAACATTGCTTTCAAATTCAGCTGATTGAAGAGTCATAGCGCTTGAAAAAATCAATACAGCCCCAAGTTTTATAATATTTTTCATTTATAGTCCTTTTTGTTAATTAATACACAATAATGTATGCAATCTTTATGCCAAAAAAATTTCTATATTTTTATAACAATTGCACCAACTCTGTGCAGATATTATTTTTTTAGTTCCTATAAAGTTACTAAATATGAATTTTTTAAATTATTCGTGTAAAATCTTGCCACTTCAATCACAACCAATAAGGAGAAAAATGGATATTACAAACAAAGTAGCTTTAGTAACTGGCGGAGCTTCAGGTCTAGGGTTAGCAACAGCAGAACTGCTTATTGAGTCGGGTTCCAAGGTTATGCTCCTTGATTTAAATGAAGATAATGCCAAAGCTGCAACCGAAAATTTAGGTTCGAATTCAAGTTATGTAATAGCGAATGTTACTGATGAAAGTTCTGTTCAAGAAGCAGTTAATAAGACCGTAGAAGAATTTGGTGGCCTTCATATAACGGTAAACTGTGCTGGAATTGGCAGTGCAAGCAAAACTGTTGGAAGAGAAGGAGCTCATCCTTTAGATTATTTTAAGTTGGTAAATGATATAAATCTTATTGGTACTTTTAACGTATTAAGATTAGCTGCAGTAGAAATGGGCAATAACGAACCAAATGAAGATGGCGAGTGTGGTGTCATTATCAATACTGCCTCAGTAGCTGCTTTTGATGGTCAAATGGGTCAAGCGGCTTATAGTGCAAGTAAAGGTGGTGTTGTAGGTATGACTTTACCTATTGCCAGGGATTTGGCTAGAATGGGAATCAGAATCAATACAATTGCACCCGGCATATTTAATACTCCTTTGATGAACGGAGCACCGGATAGTGTTAAAAACCCATTGATAGAAATGGTTCAATTTCCTAAGCGATTAGGACACCCAAAAGACTACGCTTCATTAGCTAAGCATATTATGGAAAACTCTTACTTAAATGGAGAAACAATAAGAATTGATGGAGCTATAAGGATGGCACCAAGATAAATGGAAATTCTTATAGAGTATTTAATCTTTCTATTGAAAGTGTTTACTATTGCTCTGGCAATAACCCTGCCTCTATTACTTATAATTGGCTCAACCAAAGGAAAGAGTCAACCTAAAGGCACTCTTTCTATAATCAATCTTTCAGATAAATTTGAAGAAATGGGTAATGCCATTAAGGGCTCCTTGATGAATGCTAAAGAGCTCAAAAAATTTAATAAAGATCTATCAAAAGATAAAAAGAAAAAAGATAAAGCAGAAAGGGAAGATACTGTATTTGTTTTAAACTTTAATGGCGATATACAGGCCTCTGAAGTAGAAAAACTTAAACAAGAAATCAATGCAATTCTTTTGTCTGATAGTGATTGCAAGGAAGTAGTACTTAGAGTTGAGAGCGGCGGAGGCTCAGCTTATGCTTATGGCTTATGTGCAGCTGAACTAAAAAGGTTGGTCGATAACGACATCAATCTTACAGTTTGTATAGATAAGGTCGCTGCAAGTGGTGGTTATTTAATGTCTTGTGTTGCTTCCAAGATCATAGCCGCTCCTTGGGCTATAGTAGGATCAATAGGTGTCATTGCTCAACTACCTAATTTTCACAGACTTTTACAGAAAAATTCAATTGATTTTGAAATGCATACTGCCGGAGCTTTTAAAAGAACTTTAACAACTTTAGGTGAAAACACAGAAGAAGGAAGAGAAAAGTTTAAATCTGATTTAGAAGATTTACACATAATATTTAAAAACTTTGTCAAAGAACAAAGACCTCAAGTAGATACAGATATTGTTGCTACTGGAGAAGTATGGCAAGGTGAAGAAGCTGTAAAAGTGGGTTTAGTAGATTCTTTGGAGACTTCAGATAACTATCTTGTAAATCTATCCAAGGAAGCCAAGTTATTTGAAATAGAATTTGTAGAAAAGAAAAACCTTTCGGAAAGATTTGCTTTTTCAATGCAATTAATCGTAGAGAAATCTGTAATCAAGTTCTACGATTTAATAAATAGAGACCGGTACACATCATGAAAACATTTAAAGCATTAGAGTCTGTTAAAACTGAACAAGGAAATACCACTTCTATTATAGAAAAATCAATCAATGACCTTCCTGAAGGAGATTTATTGATAAAGGTAAGTTATTCATCTTTGAATTATAAAGATGCGTTGTCAGCTTCAGGATCTCCTGGAGTTACTAGAAATTATCCTCATACTCCAGGTATAGATGCAGTTGGCATAATTGAAGAATCTGCTGATTCTTCTTTCCAAGAAGGCGATAAAGTAATCGTTACAGGATATGACTTAGGTATGAATACCTCAGGAGGTTTTGGTCAATACATTAGAGTGCCATCATCATGGGCAATACCACTTCCTGATGGTCTTGAAGAGAAGGATTCTATGTGTCTGGGCACTGCAGGTCTAACAGCAGGTTTATCTGTCCACGCCTTAGATAAGCATAATGCTCATAATGGATTTTCTGGAACAAATACAATTGTAACTGGCTCGACAGGAGGGGTAGGATCTATAGCTTTAATGCTTCTTTCTAAGTTAGGATCAAATGTTACAGCGGTTACAGGTAAGGAATCTGAAAAAGAATTACTCTTAAGCTTAGGCGCTTCAGAAGTAGTATCTAGGGAAGATCTTGCAGAGATGACTAGAACTCCTGTAGGAAAAAGTATTTGGGATTTTGGGGTCGATGTAGTTAGTGGGAATATTTTAACTTTATTACTCGCCTCTCTTAAACCGGGCGGTGCAGTTGCTTGTAGCGGTATGGTTGGAGGACCTTCTTTTGAGAGTTCAATTTTCCCTTTTATATTAAGAGGTAATGCTTTACTTGGAATAGATTCTGTTGAAATTTCTTTAGAGCAAAAGACGCAAATATGGAAAAACTTTGCTTCTGACTGGAGCCTTGATTTAACCAACACAGTTAAGGAAGTAAATCTAGAAGGCTTAGAGACAGAAATTTCTACTATCTTAAAAGGCGGTCAAGTCGGAAGAGTATTAGTCGATTTAAATTAACAGGAGAAAAAATGTCTAATCATCACACAGAAGAAGAGAAGGAGATAATGCGCCAAGAAGATAGTAAATTAGACGCTATTGCAGCAGTTATAATTATTCTAAGTCTAGTCGCTATTGCTGTTTTTTGGGTTTCAAATCAATAATCAATTTTAATTAATAAGGAAGAAATATGGACGTTGTAAATTTTTTAAGAGACAAAACAAGAATACCTGTAATTGGAGCACCATTATTTACAGTTTCTTATCCAGAACTTGTGTTGGCTCAATGCAAGGCTGGAGTTGTTGGATCATTTCCTGCTTTAAATGCCAGACCCGAAGAGAAGCTAGGTGAGTGGATATCAATGATGAAAAAGGAACTATCTGACTATAAAGAACAAAACCCTGATGCTGTAGTTGCGCCTTTTGCTGTTAATCAAATATGTCATCATTCAAATAATAGATTAGAGCATGACATGGAAGTTTGTGTTGAGCATGAAGTTCCCATAATTATTACGAGTCTAAGGGCTCCTAAATTTGTTGTTGATGCCGTTCATAGTTATGGCGGAGCAGTAATGCACGATGTTATCAATATAAGACATGCTAAGAAGGCTGTAGACGAAGGAGCTGATGGTCTTATTTTGGTTTGTGCTGGTGCTGGAGGCCATGCAGGTACACTAAGTCCTTTTGCATTAGTAAGAGAAGTAAGAGAGTTTTTTGATGGGCCTGTTGCCTTATCTGGAAGCATTTCTCATGGTGCATCAGTTTTATCGGCTCAAGCAATGGGAGCTGACTTTGCTTATGTAGGTACTAGATTTATTGCCACTCAAGAAGCAAATGCATCTGAAGGATACAAAGATATGATTGTTGATAGCACCGCGCAAGACATTATGTACTCTTCTACCTTCACTGGTGTGAATGGTAATTATTTGAGACCTAGTGTTGTCAATGCAGGATTGGACCCTGAAGACTTACCTTATGCAGATAAAAATGACATGAACTTTGGTAGTTCAGGGAAAGATATGAATAAATCTAAAGATACCGGCAACAATGAAAGCAAGGCTTGGAAAGATATTTGGGGAGCAGGGCAAGGAATAGGTAACTTGCATGATGTTCCTACAGTCAAAGAAGCAGTTGATTCAATGGTTGAAGAGTATCAAGATGCTTTGAATTCAATGAATTCAAACGTAAGAGCTTAATCGCCCTTAAATTCAGGCTCTCTTTTCTCAAAGAATGCCGTGACGGCTTCTTTCCTGTCTTTAGTTTCATGAGTCAGTAGTGTCTGGTCATAATCCATGTGCATTATTGACTCGTCATTTTTGTAGACTAAGTTATTAACACTTCTCTTGATCATTTGTGCCGCGATAGGAGACTTTGAGGAATACAATTTGGCCATCTCTATAGCTTTTTCGATTAATTCCTCAGGATTGCAGACTTCATCATAAAAACCCCAAGACAACAAAGTATCGGCATTTTCATTTTTCCCGCCAATTACCATTTTCTTTGCTTTCGCAGGTCCAATTAACCTAACTGCTAGAGGTAGGCCAAGCCAGTTAAGATTTATTCCTAAATTAATTTCAGGATAGCCTAGTATTGAATTGGTGCTTGCTATACGAAAATCACAAGCCGAAGCTATGCAAGCAGCACCCCCCAAACAATAACCGTTAACAGCTGCAATAGTTATTTGATCTATATCTAAAATTGATTTTATTGCTGGTTTTCCATAATTATTACGCCATGATTCAAGTTTTGTAGAGAGTTGAGCTTTCTCTTTTAAATCTGCACCTGCCGAAAAATGATCACCTTCACCAGTGAAGATGACAACTCTTGTATCTAAATCTTTTCTGAAATGCTCTTGAAGTGAAAAAAATTCTTTCAAGACTTCTTGGTTTAAAGCATTCATGGCATCTGGTCGAGCAATACTGACAATTGCTATTGAACCTTTCTGCTCGATATTGAGGTGCTTCATATTAATCCTCAGCTAAAAACTTTTCTGCATCCAAAGCTGCCATACACCCGGAACCTGCTGAAGTTATCGCCTGTCTGTATATATGATCAGATACATCTCCAGCAGCAAACACCCCAGGAATACTAGTACTAGTGCTATTCCCATCTGTTCCTGAAATTATCTTAAGATACCCATTGGCCATATCTAATTGATCAGTAAAAAGATCAGTATTTGGTTTGTGCCCAATTGCGACAAATAGACCTGCCAAGTCTAGGTCTTTTTCAGAAGAATCTTTGGTGTTTTTAATTTTGATACCTCCTACAACATTATCATCACCCAATACTTCTATCAGTTCATGATCCCAAATGATATTAACATTTCCATCTCTTTCTTTTTTAAATAACCTTTCCTGTAGAATCTTTTCTGCTCTTAAAGAATCTCTTCTATGTATCAACGTCACTGATGAACAAAGATTTGATAGGTATAAAGCTTCTTCAACAGCCGTATTTCCTCCGCCAATAACTGCAACGTCCTTATCTTTGTAAAAGAATCCGTCACAAGTAGCGCATGCACTGACTCCTTTACCCATATATTTTTGTTCACTATCTAGGCCAAGATATTGGGCAGAAGCACCCGTAGCAATTATCAAGGCTTCTGATTCGTAAGCATTTACATTACCGGTGAGGTTGAATAATTTAGAACTTAGATCTGCAGATTCTATGTGATCAAAAATTACTTCTACATCAAGGGATTCAACATGTTTCAACATTCTGTCCATTAGCTCTGGTCCTTGCAGATCATCACTGTCACCTGGCCAATTTTCTACATCAGTAGTTGTCGTTAATTGTCCTCCTTGTTCCATCCCTGTTATGAGACAAGGCTCTAATCCTGCTCTTGCGGCATAAACAGCTGCTGTATATCCTGCTGGTCCAGATCCCAATATTACGAGTTTTCTTTTTATACTTTCCATAGTGTTAATTATATCTCGGTGATTAAAAATTAGTTATTCTGATTAGAACATCTTCTTAATAAACTATACAATAGTTAAAACTTAGATTCGTTAGTGATTAAAAAGTCTCAAGCAACAAAAAAGTCATCGAACCAAGCCGTATCGGTTTCACGTATACGGCTGAATAAACTAATTTTAGATTCTTGGCTTATCGTACAAGGATTTCTGGGTGTTTTTATACTACTAGCACTTTCTACTTTTTCTCCAAGAGATTCGGGATGGAATACAAAAGTATTTTCGGGTGACTTATTAGATAGTCAAGTTTCAAATGCAGTAGGAAGTTGGGGGGCTTATATAAGTGACTTCTTGCTTACGATCTTTGGTTATATGTCTTATTTACTTGTGTATTGGTTGTTATGGCCGTTAATAAGACATTTCTTCTTATCCAAGAATAAAGTTCCTTTTTCTGATATCTACAGCGGACTCTTGGGTTTAAAGATTTTTGGTTGGTTGTTAGTGATTATTTCTGGAGCAACCTTATTCTCCTTAGTAATGGAGCCAGGAATAAGTTTTCTTCCTCAAGAAGGGGGTGGATTGATAGGCTCAAAAATATCATCTTTATTTATAGTACCTCTAAGCTTTATTGGTAGCCTTCTTTTATTCATCTCATCTCTTTTATTAGGATTAACACTTTCTCTTGAAGTATCTTGGGCAGCTCTCATAAATAAATCCCAGGAATTATTACTTTCTTCAGGTTCTTCTCTTGGAGAGAGAATTTCAGTTTTTCTTGGAAAAATTAAAGAAAAACAGAAACTAAAAAAGGAAAAAATTGAAAGACAAGAGAAGGTTATTGTAAGCACCAAAGCAAAAGAACAAGCCAAACCAGTTGAAGTAATAAAGCCTAAACCTTCAATTGAAACTAGTAAGAGGGTTGAAGCAGAGAAACAAACTGAATTGTTTGAATATAAAGAATCCTCTTCTCCTCCCAAACTATCTTTACTTGATGAAAAAATTCATGAAGATTCAGACGAGACTTCAGAAGATTCTCTTCGAAGGCTAGGTGAATTAGTTGTTTCAAAGCTTGCCGAATACAACATCAAAGACATTGAAGTTGAGTCAATTCAACCTGGCCCAGTTGTTATTAGATTAGAATTAAAATTACCAGTTGGGTTAAAAGTAAATCAAATTTCTAACATCAGTAAGGACCTTGCCCGCTCTTTGTCCAAGACAAGTGTACGGATTGTTGAGGTAATAGAAGGAAAAGATACCATTGGTATCGAAGTTCCAAGAGAAGATAGGCAGCCGGTGCTTTTAAGTGAAGTACTCTCCAGTAAAACTTATGATGATGCCAAAAGTCCTATTACAGTTGCTTTAGGAAAAGATATTAGCGGTTCAGCCGTTGTTGCTGATCTTGCTGGTATGCCTCATTTATTAGTAGCAGGAACTACAGGCTCAGGTAAATCAGTAGCTATTAATGCGATGCTTATTAGTATTCTCTATAAAGCTAGCCCTGAACAAGTCAGACTTATTTTAATAGATCCTAAAATGTTAGAACTCTCGGTATATGAAGATATTCCTCATTTATTAGCTCCAGTTATTACGGATATGAAAGAAGCTTCAAGTGGTTTGAGATGGTGTGTAAATGAAATGGAGAGGCGGTATAAATTAATGGCACATTTAGGTGTTAGAAACCTGAATGGCTATAACAAAAAAGTTTCAGATGCCTTGGCTAATGGCGAACCTTTGAAAGACCCAACTTGGAAAATAAATGAAGCAGAAGAGGGCGAAGAAGCTCCTGATCTTGAAGAATTACCTTTAATTGTTTTAGCGGTTGATGAACTTGCTGATTTAATGATGGTTGTTGGAAAGACAGCAGAGCAATTGATAGCTAGAATTGCACAAAAGGCAAGGGCTGCAGGGATTCATATGCTCTTGGCCACACAAAGACCATCAGTTGATGTTATAACTGGTCTTATAAAAGCCAACATATCTTCAAGAGTAGCTTTTCAAGTAGCCTCTAAAATGGATTCAAGAGTTATATTAGATCAGGGAGGCGCTGAACAGCTTCTCGGAAAAGGGGATATGTTATATCTTGCTCCAGGTACTTCCATTCCTCAAAGGGTTCACGGAGCCTTTGTTGGAGATGACGAAGTGCAAAGAGTGGCTGATGATTGGAGACAAAGAGGTAAAGCTGATTATCTAGAGGATGTTACGAAAGAAGAGGGAGCTGTATCAGGAATGCCAGGAATAGCCTCAGATGAGGATCAAGATGGAGAAAAAGATGAGCTGTATGATGAAGCAGTTGCATTTGTCGCTCAATCTAGACGAGCTTCTATATCTGCCGTTCAGAGACGACTTAGAATCGGTTACAACAGAGCTGCCAGGATGATTGAGACCATGGAAGAAAGTGGGGTGCTCAGTCCGATGGCTTCAAACGGTAACAGAGAAGTCTTGATACCACCGCCCCCTGAGGATTAATTTGAAAAAGTTCTTTTTCTTCCTTTTCTTCTTTTCAATCTATATTCATTCAGACGAAAATATTGTTATTGTTATATCAATGGATGGTGTGAGATACGACTTTCCACAATTAACAAATAATGGAGGTTTTGATCTGATTGAGCTTGATGGCCTTAAGGCAACTTCATTAGTCCCTGTATATCAATCTTCTACTTTTCCAGCCCATATTTCCATGGCCACAGGAGTTACGCCAGATAAACATGGAGTTCTCCACAATTCTTTTTATGATAAAACACGTGGCTCTTATTCTTACAGTGCCGATGCAAGTTGGATAGAGGCTGAACCGGTATGGTCTATTCTTGAAAGAAACAATATCAAAACAGCTACCTATTTTTGGGTTGGTTCAGAAACAGATTGGAATGGAACTCAAATTTCTTATAGTAAAGCGCCATTTGATGGTGGGGTTTTAGAAAAAGATAAAACAAAAAAAATATTAGAGTGGATTGATTTAGAATCTGATTTAAGACCAAGACTTATAATGAGTTGGTGGCATGGTACAGATACAATTTCACATAAAAAAGGGTCATTAGATCCTGAGGTGATTCAGCAATTAAGAAAACAAGATCAAGAATTATTAAATTTAATCAATGAAATAACCAAAAGGAATATTTGGGACATCGTCACGTTAATTATTGTGAGCGATCATGGTATTTCTGATATATCAAATTATATTAATCTTAAAGAGATTTTAAATATTAATTCTATCGATGCTCGTCTATCAGTTGGTCCTGCTGTAGGACATATTTTCTTGGATAATCATGATGAGTTGAAAAGATCTGAATCTATTTTAAAAAAAGTACCTGAGCTAACAGTTTGGGAGAAGGCTAGTCTTCCCTCTAAATATAATATGCTGCATGAACAAAGAACTGGTGATCTTATAGTTACAACTGATGCACCAAATATGTTGGTCACTTGGAATAGCTCTAATCCCCCAAAAGGAATGCATGGTTATGATCCAGTTGACAATATAGAGATGGAAGGTATTTTTTTTGCATTAGGAAATAATGTCTCTAACTTAAAGATTGAGAAAGTCCATCAACTAGACATTGCCCCAACAATCTTAAATTTACTTGATGTAGACATACCCAATTACATGAGTGGCGATATTATTAACCTAAACTAATGTATATAAAATTTTTGTTTATGTTACTTGGAACTCTATCTTTGAATGTTCCGAGTTACGAGCTAAATCAAGATAACTTATTTGATTATCTTGATTCAAAGAAATATCTTGCTGCTAATTTTATTCAAATCACAGAAATAGATTCCAAAGAACGAATCATCACAGGTTCAATAAAGGCCAATAGATCAGGAAAGTTTAAAATCGAATATCAAGAACCGTTAAAAGAAATAATTTCTTCTGATGGTAAATATCTATACAGATTAGATTCGGAGTTAGAACAATTAGATATCATTCCCCAGGAGGATGACTTTTTGAATACTCCCATAAGTATCCTCACTTTGGAAATGGTTGATTTAAAAAAATTATTTCTTATAGACTCATGTCAAACCCAACAAGAAGAAACTATTTGCACTATCCTTCCTAGAGGTGAAGACAGCTTCCTTGAAAAATTATTTCTTATTTTTGAACAAAATAGTTTAACTTCTATCAAGTACTTGGACTCCTTTGATCAAACCGTCAACTTAAGGCTTAATGATATAAATTGGTTTCCTTTTGATGATTCTGAAATCACTTTATCCATTCCTGAAGGTATAGATGTCGTTTATCATTAAAAGTCTTTAAAATGTAGATATGTTAGATCCAAAAAAGCTCAGAAAAGAAACTGATCAGGTGGCCACCAATCTTGCTAAAAGAGGCTTTAATTTTGATCTTACTGTGTGGAATGATTTGGAAGCCCAAAGGAAAAGCTTACAAGGTTCTAATGAAGAGCAACAATCAAAGCTCAATGAGATTTCTAAAGAAATAGGAATTGCAATCAAACAAGAAAAAGATACTACTGACCTTAAACAAAAAGCTTCTGATTTAACCACTGTTATAAAAGAACAGTCTAAGAAACTTGAGATTTTGCTTGAAGAGATCAATCAATTTACCTTGTCTTTGCCAAACCTTGTAGATGACGATATTCCAGAGGGTAAAGATGAAAGTAGTAATTTAGAAATCTACACAGAAGGAACACCCAGACAATTTAGCTTTTCTGTTAAAGACCATATAGAGCTTGGAGCTAATGAAGGCATTGATATGGAAGCAGGAGCGAAAATAACTGGGTCTAGATTCAAAGTGTTAAGAAGTGAAATTGCCCATCTCCAAAGAGCTTTATTGAATTTTATGATGGATACACATGTAAATGAACATGGGTACGAAGAGGTCTATGTGCCTTTTATAGTTAATAAGGATTCTTTGTTAGGCACTGGCCAACTCCCAAAATTCGAAGATGATTTATTTAAGTTAGATAATCAAAATGATTTTTACCTAACATCAACAGCTGAAGTTCCTGTAACAAATTTATTTAGAGATGAAGTTATTGATTCTCAGTCTTTACCTATTAAATATGTATGTCATACACCGTGTTTTAGAAGTGAGGCTGGAAGTTATGGCAGAGACACAAGAGGAATTATGAGGTTGCATCAATTTGAGAAAGTAGAACTTGTTCAAGCTGTGGAATCATCTGATTCTGATGATGCACTAGAAGAGCTTACCAAGCATGCCGAAGCTATCTTGAAAAAATTGGAGCTGCCTTATCGTAAAGTATCTTTATGTACTGGCGACATTGGCTTTTCTGCCGCCAAAACATATGATTTAGAAGTATGGGTACCCTCTCAGGATACATTTAGAGAAATATCCTCTTGTTCAAATTTTAGAGATTTCC
>Ga0206677_10004510_pt1 | contig 11345 bp, 6 predicted proteins | sample M130m12015metaG_FD_155475 | JGI IMG/M metagenome (GOLD analysis project Ga0206677, IMG submission 155475) | Ammonia-oxidizing marine archaeal communities from Monterey Bay, California, United States - M1 30m 12015 | ecosystem: Environmental > Aquatic > Marine > Intertidal zone | place: USA... | reverse complement strand
TGCGCGTTTTTTAAACAGCCCTGAGCGTTTTTTAAACAGCCCTGAGCGTTTTTTAAACAGCCCTGAGCGTTTTTGATGGACAGCTCTGTGTCGACAAATAGACGGCGCGGCTTTTCAATTTAGTCTTTAGCAGGATGCTTTTTTGAGCTTGATTAGGCGCTGTTCGGGATGCCCAAAGCGTCAGCTGTTCGCTGGGTTTGTTGGATGTGGTCTAATGCGCAACGCAACCCGCGATCTCCGCCGGTTGCGTTTAGGAATCCTATGACCGATGCAGCATTAGAAGACCGCCCCATCAGCAAGTCCATTCGGCCTCTGCTAATGCTCGTGCCGTTTATTACACCCTATTGGCGCACGTTGGTCCTTGCGCTCGTGGCGCTTTTATTGTCTTCAGCGGCGGTTCTGCTGATGCCGATGGCGGTACGGGATGTGATTGATCATGGTTTTTCATCAGAAGCAGCCTCCCAAATTGATCAATACTTTTTTGTGCTGATGGGGTTTGCAGTCTTGATTGGGGTGTTTGGCGCAGCCCGTGCCTATTTCGTCAATTGGCTCGGCGAGCGCGTCGTTGCAGATCTTCGCAATCAGGTCTTTAGTCAAGTTCTGGCTATGGATATGAAGTTCTTTGAGTCCACGAAGGTCGGTGAGGTGCTCTCTCGATTGACAACCGATACGACGTTAATTCAATCCATCTCTGGAGTGGGTTTATCGATAGTCTTAAGGTCGAGCATTCAGTTTTTAGGTGCCCTGGTGCTTTTGGGATTTACCAATCTAAAACTGACGCTCATGTTGCTCGTTTTATTGCCGGCGGTCATTGCGCCGGTCATGATTATTGGCCGTTGGGTTCGGAGGTTGTCTCGAGACTCGCAAGACCGCATAGCCGATGCGAGCGGTCAAGCGGGCGAGGTGCTTAATGCGGTGCAAACGGTGCAAATGTTTACCGCAGAGCCCGTCGAGGTTGCAAGGTTTGAAGCAGCGGTTGAGAGCAGTTTCACCACCGCGGTTGCGAGAATCAAGGCCCGGGCATTACTGACAACGGTTGCGATGACGGGCCTGTTCGGCGCCTTTATTGTGGTGCTGTGGGTCGGCGCGCGGGCGGTGTTGGCTCAAGAAATTACCGGTGGGGAACTGGGTCAGTTTGTGATCTATGCCGTGCTGATCGGGGCGTCTGGCGGCGCGCTTATCGAATTTTGGGGAGAGCTTCAGCGTGCTGCGGGCGCGATGGAGCGCCTGGGTCAGCTCTTGCTGTTGCGTCCGGAAGTGGTTAGCCCCGAGGCGCCAGAAACCCTGGTTGAAAAAAGCCCAGGGCGGTTAGAGCTGGCAACTGTTAGCTTCAGCTACCCATCAAGACCAGAGTCGCGAGCGATAAAAGACTTAAGTTTGACCATCGAGCCGGGTGAGCAGATTGCGGTTGTTGGGCCATCGGGCGCCGGCAAGTCGACGGTGTTTCAGTTGCTGCTGCGAATGTATGACCCTCAGTCAGGGCAGATCAAAATTGATGGTATTGGCCTGCAGCAGTTGTCGCTGAAAACGCTGCGACAATTTATAGGTATTGTTCCGCAGGAGACCGTTATTTTTGGTGTCAGCGCGAAAGACAATATCCGCTTTGGCGCGCCACAGGCGACGGATGCGGCGGTTGTCCAAGCGGCAAAGATCGCGCATGCGCATGACTTTTTAGCCGCATTGCCCGAAGGCTATGACACCGACCTTGGCGAAAAGGGCGCGCGCTTATCAGGTGGTCAGCGGCAACGCATTGCCATTGCGAGAGCCGTGCTTAAGAATCCGACCATCTTGCTTTTGGATGAGGCGACCAATGCGCTCGATGCTGAAAGCGAGCGATTGGTTCAGGCGGCGCTCGATCAGCTCCGCCAGCAGCGCACGACTCTCGTCATAGCGCATCGGTTGGCAACCGTCATGAACGCAGATCGAATTCTGGTGATGGTTGATGGGAAGGTGATCAATATTGGCCAGCACCAATGGCTTATGGAGCATGAACCTTTGTATCGTGAAATGGTTAAACTGCAGTTTAACCAACCAGTGCTTCCAGATCTTCACCCCGAGCACTAGCAGGCTGGCTCAAGACGGCGAAAGTCGCTTGTCGGTGATTGACTCAAGCGTCGTAATATAAAAGGCCAGCCTGGGTTACGCTTAGAATGACCCCGCGTGGGTTGAACCTTCTCAGTCCTCGTTGGAGATGGGATTGATAGGTTTTGTAAGCTATGAATTTTGCGCTTTGCCGAGCTGGTGATTGAGGATAGATGCGGCGAGTGGCGGGTGGGGCAGAATTGACGCGAGGTCTTACCTTAGCCGAATGAATTGAAGATCGGATTTTGTGTTATTTCAGGCCAAGGATTTCAGTAACAGCATTCTCCGAGCGTTTTGGTCAGCGCGTATAAATAAAATTAGGGAGTCTATTTGTGAGCGATTTATGGCGGCGGACGAAGATCGTCGCAACTTTGGGCCCTGGGAGTGACGATCCTGATACCATCGAGGCGTTGATCCAAGCGGGCGTAAACGTTTTCCGGCTGAACTTCTCCCATGGTCTTGCCGAACATCACGTTGTGACTGCGGGTCATGTGCGCGCGATCAGCCAACGCTTAGACCAACCGGTTGCGGTCCTGTGTGATCTACAGGGGCCGAAAATCAGAATTGGACAGTTTGTAGCAAACGAAAAACCATATTTGCAGGTCGGTGATCACTTTAAGTTATCAACGCGGATTGACCCGCAGGCAGGATCAAACAAGGTAGTCTATTTAGAATCTTGGGTGCTCACCGACCTTGCGCCAAAAGATCGATTGCTGATCGATGACGGTCGCCTTGAGCTTGAAGTACAAAGCCTTGATACCATTGGGGCAGACTGTGTTGTTCGCCGTGGAGGGATCATTTCGGGTCTCAAGGGCGTGAACAGGTTTGGTGGGGGCTTATCCGCACCCGCGCTCACTGAAAAAGATTTTTCGGACTTAAAAGTTGCTGCTGAACTCAAAACTGATTATCTCGCGGTGTCTTTTGTGAAATCGGCTGAAGATGTTCATTTGGCGCGCCAGCATTTATCGAGCGCTGGCAGTCAGGCGCACATCATTGCCAAGATGGAGCGCGCCGAGGCCATCGCTGAGCCTTGGCTTTCAGAGATTATTGCCGCGGCGGATGGGATCATGGTTGCGCGCGGTGATTTGGGGGTTGAAATTGGAGATGAGAATCTGATCGCCGCTCAGAAGGAACTCATTAGCCGCGCGATTTCTGCCAATAAAGTGACCATCACCGCAACCCAAATGATGGAATCGATGATTGATGCGCCGACCCCGACCCGAGCGGAGGTGTTTGATGTCGCCAATGCTGTTCTGGATGGCACTGATGCTGTCATGCTGTCGGCAGAAACAGCGGTCGGTCGCTATCCGGTTGAAACGGTTCAAGCGATGGCCCGAGTCATCGTTGGCGCGGAGCAGCATCCCACTCTTGAGCGCGCTCAGCATCAATCAACACCCCTCTTTGGCGAGATTGATCAAGCCGTTGCGCTGTCTGCAATGTATGCCGCAAACCAGTTGTCTGGCCTCAAAGCCGTTATTTGTTTAACTGAAACTGGCAAAACTCCGCGCTGGATGTCGCGCATGCAATCGTCCTTGCCGATTTTTGCCTTGGCAGAACAAGTAGGGACGAGTGCCATCGCGGCGCTTTATAAGGGCGTTATTCCGGTGTATTTTGAAGCCTCGGCAATGAAACCCTCAATGATCAATCATTTGGCGGTAGAGGCGGTGCGCAAAATCGCGGATCTTGAGCCGGGCGACCTGGTGATTATGACAAAAGGCGATTTTGTGAATGTTCATGGTGGCACGAATACGCTTAAAATTATTCGTATTGGTGACATGATTCAATAGGGTTTTATGAGCTTTGCGGCTAGCGCGGGCTGGTCGTTGAAAGAACTCGCGAGTCAATCTCGTTGGCGTAACAATTAAGGAGTGCGTGTGGAAAATGATCAATGGTTAATCAACGGTAGTCCAAAAGGACGGGCCTTGGAAACATCAGACTTTAAACGACATACCATGGTATTGCCGGCTCTGACGGAAGGTGAAGTTCTGGTTAAAGTTGAGATGTTGAGCTTTGACCCCTCCCAGAAAGGGCAAATGGAGAACGTCGGTTATGCCGCGGAAACGGAATTTGGGCAGGTGATGAATGCCACAGGCGTGGGAGAAGTCATCGAGTCCAACGTTGATCGATTACCGATTGGCACAAAAGTGATGGGCCCCCTCGGTTGGCAGCGCTATGCGGTGATGCCAGCGCAAAAACTCGATGTGATAACCGGTGACGCGCCGATTGCAGCGCACCTCGGCCCCCTCGGTGGAACGGGTCTTACCGCTTATTTCGGTTTGTTTCGAGTCGGCCGCCCGATTGCGGGCGATACCGTGTTGGTGTCAGGCGCGGCTGGTGCCACGGGTTCGATCGTTGGCCAATTGGCGAAACTTGCCGGTTGTCGTGTGGTGGGCATCGCAGGCGGGGCCGAAAAATGCGCTTGGTTGGTCAATGAATTGGGGTTTGATGAGGCGATTGATTATAAGAATGACCGAGTCAAAGCCGCTATCCGGGCTGCCTGTCCTGCTGGCGTGAATGTGTTTTTCGACAATGTTGGTGGTTCCATTTTGAACGACGCCCTGGCATGCATTGCGCTCAATGCGCGGGTGGTTATTTGCGGCGGTATCTCGCGTTATGAGCAGGCGGTCCTGCCGGCTGGGCCAGCAAACTACTTTAATTTGGTTTTCCAGCGCTCAACCATGTCCGGCTTTTTGGTTACCGATTATGCGAGTGAGTTTCCGGCAGCTCGAGCGCGCTTGGCCGACTGGTTGGAACAAGGGCAGCTGCTTTATAAAGAGGATGTTCAGTCTGGTTTTGAGCAAATACCGGCGACCCTGAAACGGGTGTTTGACGGTGCCAATTTTGGCAAACAGCTGTTAACGCTTTGATGTGTTAAGCCATAATGTGGCTAAAGTGATCAGGCGGGCTTTTGGCTTCAATCGGCATTTTGGTGTTACGTTAGAGGCAGGCCCTGTCCAGGCGCATCGTGTTTGTAAGCGCGAGTAGAGGGTTCAATGTGTTCGCAAAGGGTCCTTGGTGCCGGCTGGGACCGTAATAGCCGGCAGCGAATGATGTGATTCGCTGCCGTGATTGCAGATTTTAGGACGCCTCATCCGATGCTGAACCAGATTCTTTAAATCGTCCCTCACTGAGGATCAGTAAGTATTGGCTTTCGGTTTTCTTAAGCATGCTATCGAGATACCTTTTTAAGCTTTCTTGGTCGATGCTTAAGACGGCTTCAGCTAATTGTTGGTTACCATCAAAGCCCTGATAACCCTCATCTAGATCAGACCAATACCGCCAAGCACGGTCTCCTAGGTTTTTGTCTTTCTCGAGCACCTGCGCGATCAAGCCTTCTTGATTCTGTGCATAGTCTTCAGGCGTCATATCAGTTAGCCGGGTAACCTGGCTTGAGAGAAATTCGAGGGTTTTCCGGTGTAACGCGGCAGCGGGCGCTGAAGGCGATTGAATGACAAAACCGAGACCGCCTTGTTGCTCAAATTCCGGGCTAAAGGCCGACACCACGTAACCCAGTTGTTGCTCTGTGCGGAGTGAGGAAAAATATTCAGGCGCGATGATGTGGCCTAAGAGCTTGCTTTTAGCCGTCTCTAGCAGAGCATCATCATTGTTTTGAAGGTAAAACACGAGGGAAGCATCGTTGTGATCAATGGTCATGATCTCGGTCACTGGCCCGTCGATTTGAGTCACGGTCGGGGCCGCGGCGGTGACCGGCGCAATGGCTAAGCTGTTGGCCAATTGATTTTGGATCCGCTGCGCTGCGCTCCTATCTAGATTACCAACCGCCAGCGCTTCGACACCAACCTGCTTGAAATAAGCGTCTCGCCAAAGTGTCAGATCCTCGGGGGTAACCGTCGCCAATTCAGCCAACTGAGCTTCTGCGGGCCAGCTCGAGGACAGTAGATTTTGTCTTAAGCGATCAAAGCCTTGCTGGAAGGGTCGGTTTTTAAAGGAGTCCTGTAAGCTATTTTCTAGCTCTGTCTTCAAAACGAAAAACCGGTCGGGGTTTATAACGAGACCGGTTAACTGGTTTAAGACCACCTGCAGGAGCGCGCTTTGTTTGTCCTGGTAGCCGCCGAGGCTAATCCGAAAGCCGCGGTCTGGTGTCGAGATACCGTAGCTTACGCCGGCCAGCAGCGCGGGGTAGGATAGGGCGTTCAAATCATCTTCAACTAAGTTTCGGTATAAGCGTGCGCGGACACTATCTGAAACAGAGATCAGGCCATTGGGTCGTCTCAGGCTAACGTGCAGCATTGCTCGGGGCACACCAAATTCGGTGTCGGCGGCAAGATAAAACGCCATTGGCCCGGTGTCAGGCAGTGCCTCTGGTGCACTGTTAGCCGATTCAATTAGGGTTAAGTCTTCGGGTAAAAATGGGTTCGGTGCCGGTAGCGTTAGAGCACTGGCAATCGTTTCGTTTCGCGCGATGCCATTCTCCAAGGAATAGGCAACGTTAAACCATTGCTCTGTCTTATCGCCTTCAATCTCAGGGCCTGCAACCGTGACCAGAACATTGTCTGGGCGCAGATAGCCTAAGTAATTGTCGATAAGCTCGGCATCAAAGTTTTCCAATAAGTAAGGGGCAACCAAAAGGTCCTTTGCAGGAAACTTCATAAGATTGGGAGCGAGGCTTTGTACTGTGGCAATGGAGGGAATTTGCTCGCGGAAGCGAAATCCTAAGGTCGCAACGGTTGCTGCCTCGCGATACAGCCACGCTTGAGCTTTCTCTGTGCGCAACAGGTTAATGTAGTTGAAAACGAGGTCTGTGATGGCGGGCACTTGATCCATGCCAGCTTCGGTGAGCTGAACGGTGATCTCAAACATCGCGTTGGCTTGGTCGATATTTTCGCTACCGGCACCTAGCCCGGTAATCCAGCCTTTTTGCGTAAGCAGTTGATGTAGGCTGCCCTGTCCTTCATGGCCGATGAGTGATCCGATATAACCGGTCGGTTTTGTTTGGTAATAAGGGTCAATGGCTGGAATCGGGAATGCAAAGGAGACGGATCGATCTGACTTTAAGGTTTGATGCCGTAACGTTGCTGGCAATTGTCCCGGTGCGGTTAGGGGGGTCGTTAGGTTCAGATCGGGTAAATCTCGGTTAGGCACCTGCCCTAGGAGTTCGGTGACCCAAGGCATAAGCGTTGTAATGGGCTCGTTATGTAGGATCACCGCCCCCATCTGGTTAGCAGAATAATGGCCTTCAAAAAAAGTGATTAACGCGCTGTAGGCATCGCCGTCCAGCGTATCAAGCGTGCCGATGTTGAATTTGGACATCGGGTGATCAGGGTTCATCGCGACTTTCTGGACCATAAAACCGCGCCAGCCATCTTCTTTGATTTGCATCTGGTACTCTGAATGCACCGCATTTTTCTCCCGATCAACGTACGCTTTATCGAGGAGCGGCGAGATAAAAAACTGTGCAAAACGATCTAAGCCTTCGGTGAAATACTCTGGCTGGATATCAAAAAAGTAATTGGTGTGATCCGGTGCGGTGTAAGCATTCGAGCCGCCGCCATGTTTTTGAACAAATGCAAAATAACCGTCGGGTTCAGGGTATTTTTCGGTTCCAATGAACAACATGTGCTCAAGAAAGTGAGCCAGTCCGGGTCGATCCTCTGGATCGTGAAAGCTGCCTCGAAAGGCAACCAGCGCGGCTGCTGACTTATCTGCAGCAGGATCTGATATGAGCAGTACGCGCATGCCGTTTTCGAGGGTGACGTGGGCATAATCCCTTTGATCGTTGGGGCTCTTAACAACCTCATTGGTGACGGCCGTGTTGATCGAAGGTTCGGACGTCGGGGTTGTCGTGCAGCCGGTTATAAGGGTCAGGCTGAAGAGTGCAAAGCATCCGAGTTGGGCGAGTTTAATAAGGCGAGTCATAGCGTATCCTGGTCATTACGGGGTCACGATTTTGAAGGGGTATTATAACGCCCAAAACGTTAAAAGCAGGGTTGATACATCGCATAAAAGCTTCAGCTCAGCCGATCCAAGCTTCCGAATAATCAGAGAATACTGATGTTGCGTGCATCACGACCTGTTACGGAAGTTGTAAGCCAAGCGCATCGATCGACGCGATTTGTTCGATTGATAAAGGCCCGCCGCCATCGAGGCAGGCCATGAGTTCCTGTCGATTTTTAACGCCGAGGACAACCGTTGATACCCCGTGCATAGCGAGCGCATAACGATGCGCGACGATTGCCGGATCCATGGCCCACGTTTGACAGAGCGCGCGAAAGGGCGCGGCACGCTCGTAATCCAGCATTTCTGGATGATCCGCTGCAATAGGGCGATCAAATTCGGTGCACAATGCGCCGGCTTGGACTGCGCGAATTCCCATCACGCCGATCCCGCGTGCCGCAGCTTGCGCCATGAGGTCTCTCGGTCGAGCCGCTTCCGGATAGCGCTTGATGCCGCCAGGGCTGTCTAACAGATTGCTAATCAGTTGCACAGCTTGCGGTGGTTTGTCGCTGGCTAAAATTTGTTCGATGGCATCTGGGTGGCCTGTGCCTGTGATGCCCCAGGCGCCAATCAAGCCGCGCTTGATCAGCGCTTCAAAGGCCGGTCTCACAGCCTCGTCGAAACATCGTTTAGTGACCGACCATTGCTGTTGAGTTTCATTTAAAGGTGCAGGGAACTGGTATTCGTCTAAAATTATCTGAGAGTGTAAGAAGAACAAATGAATATGGTCGGCCTTTAGACTTTCTAAGCTGCGGAGGATGGATTTTTCTAAGCGATCTGCAATTCCCTTTGTTGTATCGGTTGCGAGTAAACACTTGGAAGTCACCCGTATGCCGTCGGGGAGATTGCCGTCAAAGGCCGCGCCGACGACGCGCTCAGCCTCCCCGCGACCGTACATTGGCGCAAGGTCCAGCAAGGTGACGCCGTGATCCACGGCCGTTCGTGTCGTCGCAATGGCTTCTGCCTGATCGGTTGATCCCCAAACTTGACCGATACCGCCGCCACCAAGGGTATAGTTGCTAACAGGCCATAGTGCACCAAGCTGATTCATAGATTTCCTTATTATGGGTTAATGCCGAGGTGTGATTGGTGCCTTCGGTATCCTTAAAACTAAACGCGTCGGCGGTAAAACCACCTTGTCGCTAAAAGCCTTGAGCGTCCTGCTAATACAGGCGTCGATCGCCTTGGCACCAAGACTACGTACCGGTTATCACTTTTCGTTACCGACTGGTTGTGGTTGTCGCGCATCTAAGGCCACGCGCACCGCTCGATGCTCGGGCTCATTAAAAGAAAATCGCATCAGCAGCAGCGCGCCAACAATATAGCAGGCGCAAGGCATGAGCGCCAAAAGATAGCGGATGGTGTCTTGAGTCACCTGGGTTTGCTCGACATTGGGTTCAAACCCTGAAAATTGCAGCGCAAGGCCAATGACGAAAGCGGTGATTGAACTGGCGATTTTGCGGACTAAATTCCAGACCGCAAGATAAGCACCCTCTTTACGTTCACCTGTCATGAACTCATCGTAGTCGACAATGTCGGCTTGAATCGAGGGCGGCAGCACGGCACCGGCGCCTGCGCCAACGCCGGCAAAAAAACAGGAGGTGTAAACATATAGATCGTTCCCCGCGCCAGCAAAGAATAGGCTGCCGTAGGATACCGCTGAGATGAGGGTCCCGATAATCCACAGGTTGCGCTTGCCGGTGCGTTTTGAAAAACGAATCCAAAGCGGGGCAAATAGGAATTGCGGGATCTGATAAACAACCAAAATGATGACCAGAGAATCCATTTTAACAACGTATTCGGCGGCATAGGCGGCAAGGATGCCGAGCGTTGCGCCGCCAAAGGTTTCAATGCCATAGACGATGAGTAATAGCCTGGCGTGTGGGTTTCTTAGAATGTCGAGAAAGGTTTGAAACGGATTTTTAAACGCCCGGCCTTGATGATCAGCGCGTTCCGGAAGAAGGTAAGTGGTCCAGATTACCAGTAGCGCAATGGCTGCCGCGGCAAACATTGACAACTGAAAGGCAAAGAGCCGTTTGTCCTCAGCCTGTTGCATAAAGTGCAATGATAAGAGTCCTGCAGCCACGCCGAAGATACCGATCATATGGCTAAGGCCATACAGTCGGGTGCGCTCGTGATAATCTTGGGATAGCTCGATCGAGAGGGCGCCATGGGGAACAAAAAAAGCGGTCTGCGCTGTCTCGTACAGCAACAAGCATAGGGTCATCCAAATGATGAGTGTGGCGCCGCTGAGAAACTCGGGTGGCGACCAGATCCCAATCAGCGATAAGGCCATGGGCACCGCCGCGCAAAATAACCAGAGCCGTCGCCGACCGATGCGCGAGCGTGTCCGGTCAGATAAAAACCCGATTATGGGATCCGTAATGCCGTCCCACAAGCGCCCGACGGCGAGGATCGTACCGATGATGGCAGGCGCTATCAGCAAAACGTCGGTGGCGAACTTCATGAAGTACACCACAAATAATGTCCCCATAATGCCGAAGGCGATTCGCGGGACGGCGTAGGCGAGAATGACGCCTCGGGGAAGAATCGTATAGCTTGGCGGCTTGGCATCTAGGAAATGCAAACTAAACTCGCTGACAGCACTTTGTTGAACCATAGCAGCTCAACGCGTTGCCGGGAATCCAGCCTTAGTGAGTTAGCGCGCGTTAAGTGTCTCGCAATGCGAGGCCTGGTTTACACCGTGAGGCCGATGCGCTGGGCTGAGTGCCCTGACCCCTTTAGGGTGGTCTTGTCCTAAGGCATCCCATCAGGCATCGGCGCCGTATATTAGATAGTCGTCCTTGATCGATGGGCGCGACATTTAAAACAAGTAAATCTAAAAGAAAGGGCTGGCCGTGAAGGTGTTTTTCAGAATGATTAATCCGGTGGTTGCTTGGGTGTTGCGATCTCGATTGCACCGGTTAATTAGTTTTCAGCTGATGTTGTTGGAGATCACGGGTCGTCGGTCGGGACGCATCTTCCGAATACCGGTCAGCTATGCAAAGCAGTCGGGCGGCCTCGTATGTTTGACTTTGGGTGAAAACCTTTGGTGGCGCAATTTGCAGGGCTGCGCATCGGCTACGTTTATTTACCGCGGGCAACGGCAGGTAGCGCCCGTTCAATTGGTTGTTAACGACGCTAAGACGATAGCGCAGGAGATGCGGATGCTGATCGCACATAATCCAGTCGATGCTTTATTTGCGGGCATTCGGCTCAATTTTAAACTCGAGCCGAATGCTGCTGACTTAGCCGTCGCTGCGACGCGGCACGTCGTGCTCAGGTTCGATTTTGCAAAGGCTGCTCCG
>Ga0206677_10004508_pt1 | contig 11346 bp, 10 predicted proteins | sample M130m12015metaG_FD_155475 | JGI IMG/M metagenome (GOLD analysis project Ga0206677, IMG submission 155475) | Ammonia-oxidizing marine archaeal communities from Monterey Bay, California, United States - M1 30m 12015 | ecosystem: Environmental > Aquatic > Marine > Intertidal zone | place: USA... | reverse complement strand
CTGATTTTCGTGTTGAAGAAATTGCGACTCCCATTCATTTTGATAATCGTGGCAGGTTTACTGTAGCCAAGGTCACGCTCACAAATTGGGAAACGAACAGGTTCTGCAATCAACTTGCAGCAGCCCTGAAAATTCCACGAAACAGAATATTCTTCGCAGGAACAAAGGATAAGCGAGCGGTAACTTCCCAACTTTTTGTCATCGATGCACCAATGAACAAAGTTTCAGCGGTCGAACTTGCTGATGTAGACATTGAGGTTCTTGGCCGTTCCCATCAAAAGATAGGGTTTGGTAACCATAGAGGCAATCGCTTCACGATCGTCGTGCGAGGTTGCTGTGACGAAAACGGGAAGCCCCTTTCAAACGATGACGCCATGCGAGAAGTTGAGCGAATACAATCTGACATGATGGCATCGCTTGGAGATGGTCGGTTCCCGAATTGGATTGGACCACAACGATTCGGTTCAGGACGTCCTGTGACACCCGTTGTAGGGTCTCACGTCGTTCGTGACCAGTGGGAAGAAGCCGTCATGGCTTATTTGTCAATGGAAGGAAAGAGCGAAGAAGAGGCAGCTCAAAAGGTCCGTAAGTACATCAGAGAGAACGGTGTTGATGAATCCGTGATTCCAATGCTCCCCCGATGGATGGGCTTTGAGCGAAAAATGATTGAGCATTTGCTGGCCCGGCCTGATGATTATGTGGGTGCATTCAGAAAACTCCCTGGGAACTTGCAATTGATGACGGTTCATGCGCTCCAATCGATTGTGTTCAACAAGTCTCTATTCCAACGAATAGAAGCAGGACTCCCGCTTTCAAGCCCTGTTTCAGGTGATATTGTTGGTCGCTTGGATGATAAAGGACAACTTGACATTCCTTCTTGTGTTGTTGTTGAAGACCGCACCCTTCCCCGAATTTCACGAAACTGTGAACTCGGTCGCTTGATCACTACGGGGCCGCTTCCCGGTAGTGAAATTACAACCTGCGAGGGAGAGCCTGGTAAATTGGAACAAGCCACACTTGAGGGAGAAGGGCTCGGGAATGTGAGTTGGGCAGTTGAAGCGATTCCTAGGCTTTCTAGCAAAGGGACCCGTCGCTCACTTGTCAGCCATTTCCAAGAGTTTAGTGTTGACACTGTCCCCATCGCCGAAGCAAGCAGTTTGAGCAAGCGTTGGGATGCTGGACCACAAGAAGGAGACCGCTGGCATCCAGAAGGCGCATGTATTCGGTTCCGTTTTGTCCTCAGTTCAGGAAGTTATGCAACTACCTTGCTTCGTGAATTTATGCAATCACCACTTTCACATCTGTGAAGGCCGTCTACAACATTGTTGCTTCATGATTCCCCCTTTCGGTGGCGAACGGAGCGAACAAGTTCAACATCTAAAGTGTCAGATGAAGGAGACCTCTTGACTAAAGGTCAAACGCCATAATTCACGACCGTCCCAGTTATCTTCGCCCGAAAAATACAGATTTCCTTCGTGGACATGGATGTCACCGATGTTGCCGCCAGTTGGTTTCAAATCAATGACTTGCCATGTGGTTCCGTTGACTGAATTATGGGCCCACAATTCTTCGCCTGAGGTTCCATCATCGGCAGAGAAATAGACGGTGTACTGATTCACGGTGAGTCCCGATGGGCCACCAGGGCCACTGATTGATTGGATGTCTGATATCTCCCAGAATGAATTGTTCTGTGAATCGTACACCCAGAGTTCGAAATAGGTTCCCGATGAGGCTTTCATGTACACTTGTGTGCCGATAACGACCAAGTCTGAGGGCATGCTGGCGGCAACGCCGGGGCGGATATCGGCTGCCACCCACGTTGAATTGTTGTTGATGTCATAGGCATGTAATTCAGTGCCGGCACCGCTGCCATCGTTTGCTGACATGTAGATTGTCGTGCCCATTGAAACAAGATTTGTCGGCGAAGATGCAAGGATTCCAGGGTTGATGTCCTTGACCATGAAGGTGGTGTTTGTGGTTGTCTCATGTTTCCACAATTCGACATTCCCATTGTTCACCCCCGCTGAAAAATAAAGGTCAGAATTGACAGCGATCAACGATGATGGTTGGATGTCTGCCTCAACTTTCCACACACTGTAATTCAAAGTTTCATACGCCCAAAGGTCAAACAAACCAGTGCCGGTGGAACCCGAGCTGTCTCGCGCTCCGAAGAACACTGTTGTCCCGATGAGCGTAAATTCGCTAGGATAACTTGATCCTCCGGGGAAAATCTCTGTAATTTGCCATGCTGTTCCGTTGGATGGTTCAAAGACATACGGTTTGACGTTGAAACCTTGGCCTTGTCCTGCGAACATCAATTGTGAACCAATCGCTCGCATGGAGAGAACGCTGCCAGCGTACACCAGCGAAATGGTTCCATTTTCATAGGCCCAGATTCCACTTGCAGTACCGTTGTTTGCGGTAAAGTACATCGTTGAATTAATCGAAACGAAGTTCGACGGATCACTGTGCCCTGATGGATTGATATCTTCAACGAGTTGAATCTCAAAGGTGGTGCAAATTAACATGCTTGAAATGATTTCTCCAGATTCCAGTGCGCCATTCAGCGCAATCCCGTTACCTGCCCCGTTATCCATGCCCTGCTGAAGCAATTGGCCTGTTCCATTGCACCCAAGATACGACGGTGCAAGCGAAAGACGAGCGACCATCATCGTAAGGGTCGAACTTCCATCGGCACCATCCGCTCCGTCGGCGCCGGCAGCGCCATCTGCTCCGTCCTGGCCGCTATCTCCGTTGCAAACAACGACCACCGAATCAACTTCGTTTGGGGAGAGCATGTTGTCACCGTTATCATCCACTCCAGTTTCAACAATGGTCCCACCATTTTGACAGCCCTCGACAATGGGTTCGGTACGAGTTGCAATCAGTGAGGCAAGCCCGTTGCTTCCTGATGAGCCGTCGGCACCATCTGCACCTGCTTGGCCATTCGCTCCATCCACTCCGTTGGTACCGTCGGCACCGTCTGTTCCGTTGAGGCCGTTGGTTCCGTCAGTTCCGCTCGTCCCATTGATTCCAGGCTGACCCGTTAGGTCAACCGATGTCCATATGTTGTTCTGGCACACTTGGAACGCCGCATCAACAGCGATGAAAAAGATTTGATTGTTGATTGAATCATCGCATGTCGGAAGTAAATCTGCAGATGTCACAAGATGAAAACTTGATCCGTCGCTACCGTTCATTCCTGAAATCCCAGCATCTCCGGACGGGCCTTGTGTGCCCTCTGCATTGGAAATTGAATAGAGTGAAAACGGTACGATTGCAAGTAAAGCAGCCATTAAAATCGCAGTCATGGTTGAATTGGACATCATGGGCCCAATAGCCTTCTTCGAAGCCACGAATGTGTCTTCAAGCAATGCTGGTGCATTTCCCGGCGCAACTGTTTCAGAGATTACAGATTCTGGGACTACAGAAATCACTTCTGAAGCCTCTTCAGTACGATAAGTCGCAATTTGTTCAACAGTCCAACCTTGGTCATGCAATTGCTCGTCAGTCCACATACCCCAAAGGATTGACGCCTGCTATATATCCAAAGTGGTGCAATGATTTGACAAATGGTATTTGGCTTGTACCAACTACTGGATTTGTTATCTGGACGATGCAGGACACTGATGGTCAAGACATGATCTCATCTTGCTCAGCATCTTCCATAAGAACGAATTCAAACGCACCCGTCGCACTGTCATAGCTGATACTAAGGAATAGAGCCTTCATCTGGCGTTCTTCAAAGGGGTCATGGAACCAAGGTTGTCCAGACCTGAAGATGATAAGGATTTCTTTGTATTCATTCAAGGACATGTTTCCAGTGATGGTGTACTCGGCAGATTCTGAACCCTCATCCAACAAATCATCGCCTTCTTGTCCGCGAATTACCGTACGTTGGAGCCTCCGCTTCACATCCATGCGGACGTTGCAATTAGAGATTTTATGCCAGTCTTTGCCTACACTTGCGATGAAACACTCGTTTGCTTCCATGTTTAGTCTCTCAACGAGGATAGCATATTACATGTTCGGAATTGATTTCAAAATAATAGTTGAACGGGATGTTTCGGCGCTATGTTTTTCTAGCGCAGTCTATCTTTTCTTCTTATGCGAGTCAATTCGGTACTGGTTACACTACTGTTACTATTGGTCACCTTGACGCCTGTAATATTGCTCGAGGACGTACCTCAAACCGATGTGGAATCTGAATTTTCTCAAGACGTTCGCTCCTCAAGTGAACGTGCAATAACCTACAGCGTGAGTCCTGCCGATGGATGGACGACCGGTGGAGAGGAGATTACCATCACCGGAACAGGTTTCCTTAACATGGCGTACAAGAACGTCACGAGCGATGGCGAGGCCTACACATGGACAACGACAACAGCGAGTTATGTTACATCCAGCGGTTGGGATCCTTCCATCGGAGTCGACTCAAATGGAACCGTTCACATCGTCTACTCAAATATGGACAGTGATGATTTTTGGCACAGCAGTTATGATGGTTCAACATGGACGCATTCGAAAATCCGAAACTGTGCTTCATGCAGTAATGCGGATCTCGTTATTGACAGCAATGATAACGTACACATCGCTTACTATCACTCTATATCGGGCACAGGATACCTCCTCTATTCCATGTATGATGGAACATCATGGACAAATAACTGGAGCAGGTCCAGCGTTGAGAACGACCAAATTTCCATAGCCCTTGATGCGAATGACCGGCCACATATATCCTACTCAAGGGATGGATACATCTGCAATGCGGCGATGTTATCCTATCATGACGGGTCTTCATGGACAACGGTCACGTTGGATGACACAACCACGTACATTGGTTGTGACTCTTCCATTGCGATTGACTCAAACGGCTTCGTCCATGTCGCTTACAGACATCACAGTAACATGGATATGCTGATTGCTTCAAACATCAGTGGTTCATGGCAACGTTATACCGTTGATAACGGCAACGGGGTTGGCTACCACAGCGCTATGGCAGTAGACTCAAACGATGAACTTCACCTTGTTTACGCCTCCAATGCAGCTGGAAATACTGCATACTTTGCAGATGGTACCTCTGGTTCTGCTTGGGCAGTTTCAAATCAGGGCAACTCAAGAAACACGTTTAGCATGTACATTGACCAATTTGATATCGTTCATATCTCTGAATACAATGGGAATTCAAACCTTGGTTACAGCATGGTGGCGCCAGGTGGTTCACGGCAGTCAATGACCGTCGATAGTATCGGCAATGTAGGATATGAAAGCGATATTTTTGTCGATGATGACAACATGGTTCACATCGCTTATTATGACAGTTCAAACAAGCGCTTGAAATACGCTAACCGGTCGACAGGGATGTATCTTTCACAAGAAATCACCGTCCAATTCGGGTCCTATGGGAGCGTAACAGGAACTGTGGTAAACGATACCACCATACTCGTGACTACACCTGTTGCAGGCGCTGTTGCAGAGCAAGTTGATTTGAAACTCTTTGGCGACCAAGGAGCAACGCTGGATTTGGGGATTGCCTTCCAGTATGTCTCACCGGACGATATTGATATGGACGGTGTGCTCAACGTTAACGATGATTGTCCGAACGAAATCGGCACCTCAACAGTAGATCTCATCGGGTGTCCTGATAGCGATAATGATGGCTACAGCAACGCAGGAGATGCATTTCCTAACAACCCAACTGAATGGATGGACAGTGACGGTGATGGCGTAGGTGATAACACAGACATCTTCCCCAATGACGCCAACGAAACGATGGATTCTGATGGGGATGGCGTGGGCAATAATGGGGATGCGTTCCCGTTTGATGCGAATGAAACGATGGATTCAGATGGTGATGGCGTGGGAGACAATACCGACGTTTTCCCTCTCAATTTCTTTGAGTACATGGACAGTGATGGTGACGGTGCTGGCGATAATGCCGATGCGTTCCCATTTGACGCAAACGAGACAATGGACTCCGATGGAGATGGTGTTGGGGATAATGCTGATGCTTTCCCTAACGATGCTTCAGAAACGATGGACTCCGATGGTGATGGAATTGGTGACAATGCTGACCAGTACCCACTACTGGACAACTTCCTCGATACCGATGGAGACACATTTGTTGACTTGCAAGATGTCTTCCCCAACGACATGACTCAATGGAGGGACACCGATGGTGACGGATACGGGGATAATCCCGACGGCGCAAGCCCTGACCTCTTTGTCAACGTCCCTTCACAATGGTCCGACCTTGATGGTGATGGCTACGGTGACAACTGGGGCAATGCCTCGTGGAACCAAACTCGCATCAGCATGGGCATTGGTGAATATGTCCAAGGCGCGGTTTTGGCAGATTATTGCCCGGAAGCAAATGGAAACTCAAGTGCTTCTGGCTTCCTCGGCTGCGTAGATGATGATGGCGATGGTATTCCCAACATGTTTGAGGTAGAAGAAGTTGTTGAGTTAGACACCGATGATGATGGTGTTCTTGACGAGGATGATATGTGTCCAAACTCCCTTCCTGGCGTTGTTGTGAATTCATTGGGTTGTGAAGTCATCGCTGAACCAGAACCCCAAGCTCAAACCCAAAGCGATGGATTCATGTCGGGTGATATCGCTCAAACCGTTGGTATTGGTGCCATTTTACTCGCAATCTTCTCCTTGCTCCAAACCAATATGGTCGCATCGCTACTTCCTGATACCTTCCGTTGGGTTCAGGTCCTACGCCGCAATTCAAAGTTGTCAAAGGAAGAAGAAAACGAACTTACCTACCTGCAATCCGTTGTCCAGGCTTACTTCAGTAACCCAGAGGAACTCAATCAGGAACTTCTTGACCTGAAAGCGGATTTGACGGCAAGGTACACCAATAATCAAATCAAGGACGATACGAGGGTGAAACTCTTCCGAATTATTGATGAGTTGATGAAAACCAATCCTGATGAGTTGGAACACATCGCTCACAACGACGTCTACTTTGGATTGTCCGATGCCCTTGGCACCGATGAGCGAATGGCCTTGCTGAACGAAAAGGTAGCAATGGACCAAACCTCAAGTGACCCCTTTGAGGAAGAGGGCATAGCTGTTGACACCGTCCCCAGTGATGATGTCAAGGGTGATGTTTCAGAGGATGGATACGAGTATCTTGAACTCCCTTCAGGAAGTGGGAATTGGTTCATTCGTAACCGTGTTTCTGGGTCTTGGGAACGATGGACACAATGAGCTAGTGCGGTTGAGGACACACCGAACTCATTGGTTCTCATCAACCAGTACAGCCAGCATCCGATGGAAATGATGCACGCCTTGTTCTCTCGTTGGAGAATATCTGCCACGGTCGTAAACAGACGAAGCCATCCCACGTTGCACCAACTCAATGACCCATTGGTCCTGTTCCTCAACCGTGTCGAGCAGTGAACCCGCACCTTCGCTCGCAAGGTCAGCATCCCGGACATAGCCCCGGTAGAGCACCCTTGTTTGGGTTGGAGATACAGGAATTACCACATTGAGTGAAAGTCCCCAGGGGTAGAAGTTGAACATCATGTTGGGAAACAGCCACAGGTAGTAGGCCGCAATGTCTTGGTCAGCATCCGGATGGCCGTCAGGAAGGTCAAACTTGACATCGCCCTCCATTGCCTTTCCAATTTGCATCACACCGCCTTCAAAGGTCTCGGTTGTGTAGCCTTCGTAGTCGAGCGCCTGGTTCAGTTCGGGATGGACATAAGGGATGTGAAACCCCTCAAGGTAGTTGTCAACGTAGAGCATCCAGTTGGCCTCAATCGCGTGGTCTCGGTCGCGAGATGAATCGTGGGTGAACTCCTCTGCGTTGAGGAACCCAAGCCGGTCTTGAAGCGCCGCCCAAGGAAGTTGAGGAGAATCATCAAGCGCAGTAAAATACATTCCCATCCACTGTTGAAGCGGAAATTCAGCCAAGTTGTCGTTCGCTGCCGGAAATCCAATTGCCTCTTTGAATTCCGGCATGTGCTTCAGTGTTCCATCCAAGTTGAACGTCCGTCCATGGTACCTGCACTGCAGGGTTTTTGCCGTGCAGGAATCCAAGGCCACACGCATGCCCCGGTGGGTGCAAACATTGGAGTGACATGCTGTTTTATCGCCTTTGAGCAGCACCACCGATTCGCTGGTGATGGCCTCATAATGTTCGACCGGCAACACGTTGTTGGCGCCGAAATCAGATTTGTGGGCGGCGAATTGCCAGCCTGAGAACACCGATTTGAGGCGATTGAAGTGCTCCACTTCCGTGTACCATGCCGAGGGGAGGGTTTGCGCAGTGCGAATGTCCTCATCGATCAGTGGCTTGCCCATTGGTCTCACACCCAAACATCATTCTCAGCGGTTAATTCTCCACCTGCATCGCCGGTATTGACGACGCCACGCGGTTCAACCAGCATGACGTGGCACTCGGTTTCTGCGTAGGGTTTGTGCATCATGCCTTTGGGTACAACATACATTTCGCCTTCAGAAAGGTGAACAGTTTCATGCTCCATTTCGATATCCATTGAGCCTTTGACGACGATAAATACCTCATCAGTATCCTCATGATTGTGCCACACAAACTCGCCTTCAAGTTTGGCCAACTTGAACTGGTAGTCATTCATTTCTGCAACCACTCGGGGGCTCCATCGGTCATTGAAGGTGTTCAATTTCTCTGCCAGGTTGATGGCGGGCATGAACGGTTGAGAAAGGTCCCCTTCTTTGGTTTATCTCACAGCCCCACGCTAACGACGAGCATGACCCATAGAGAGCCCTTATGGGCTCAACATCTCTTCCAAGGATGTACTGAATGGAACCTATGGTCTTCGGAAGATAGACGTGGATTCAAGTAAATGCCGGTGATAACTTTATTTGAAATATGGATAAATTCAACTCATGAGTGCTGATGAGAATGAAGGTAAACACCCGAGAAAAGCCGACAGAAGAGGCATGAACTATTTTGGGTTTTTTTTGTTGTTTTCTTCGTCGAGTGTTATTTTCACACCCTTGTTGGAACATTTTCCGGGTGTGGCCCCAAACGGTTGGGAAATTTTGATTTGGCTCGCCTGGGGGTATGCCATCTTCACCTATGCCATCATTCTCTTAATCGTCAACAATGTGTTTCAATTCCTCGGAAACCAGAGTGCAGATTGGTCTCCATCACAACCGACTCGTAATTGGCTCAGAAATCTCAAAACCCTCGGAATGAGTTTGCTTCTTTGGTTCGGTTTCTTGATGATATTATGGAATTTGCCGGTTTAGATTCAGAGTTATGGATCGCTTTTCGTTTGCGTCCATCCTTCGGTATTCTCGAGGTCTTTCCTGATTTGAGACCCGATGTTAAGCGGTTCCATCGTTTGTTGCATATCGCTCAACGCTCGCTGCATGATGGCCTCGCCCAATTCTTCGTGGGTTTGTGGGAGATTGTCGGGGGCGATTTCTTGGAAAATACTCTCTGGTTTGTGTGCCCCGCTGTGGTAAATGATACGAGCCGCATAACTCGAGTACGATACCAAAAACGTCACGATCGCCAACAATAGACCGATAATTATGGCTGAACCAACGATGGTTTTGATGTGTACAAGAAGAAGCATGCACCACCACATCGCCATTCCATACATAGAACAGACCACGAGATAATCGGGTATCATTGCCAAACGGCCAGTTGGCCCTCTCGCACTGACGATGGCCCGAAAGTTGTCATCGTCCACCGCCGAATATACGCCGTGAACCACCAGGAGACAGTTGAGGTGAACGAAATTGATGACGACGATGACACCCCCCATAATCATGGTCCACCAAGCCAAACTCGTGTAGGGAGTAGAGGCCCAGTAGAAGTCTTTGGATTCTCCTGTTAGCAGATTGAAGAACAAAGATGCATTCATCGCCAGGACCAAAACCGCTGCCAGAGTATTGACTTCCCATACTGCTTTGTAGCTCTCCTTGAGCGTTTTTCCGCTCGGATAGGCTTCGTTGTAAGCATCTTTCCACAAACGGCGATGGTCAATGGGGTAGAACCATTCGAGTATGGGAACGAGTTTGAAGAAATTTCGTATCGGCCGATTTTGAAACGTCTCAGAAGGTTTCTCGTTCCTGCTCATAAAGGTGCCACAGGACACCTCCGTTATCAAATTAAACCATTTTTCGGACTGTTTAGCCCGTTTGACAGTCCGTACACTCGCTTCTCATGACAACCATGACTTAACAAGAAGTGGATAATTTGATTTCCATGTATTCGTGAGGGCGTCTCCTCAACCCCCTTGTGTTCACATACGAACATAATAACGGTAGCGTTGTATCCGACCCACTGCAAACCCATGGATACCAGTTTTTCGTGTACAAGGGTGTTTAGCATAACCCCTCGTGAACATATGAAATTCATTTATCCCCTTCACTTAATTACTTTATTTTGATGCCTAAGGTGTGGAGAAGATGATAAATAGTAATTATGCAAGCCCCTTTTATGCCTAAATTTAGCAAAGGGACATCTGATAAAATCATTAAAATTCTTGCAGAACTAGAAGAAGGGCTTCATAAAAAAATTGAAAATATTACAGTCGACATTATCAACAACAAACCAGTAGATGAAGCATTATATTTTGGAAGAAAGAATGAACAAATCTTTTATCGAGTAGTGCAGACGGTTTCAACCTCTTTTTCCACGAGACTGGGTCAAAAAATGGAAGAAATTGCATTATGTGTTCTTGAGGCTGGTGGTAGTACAGATATCAAATCCAAAAAAGAGGCAAAGCCAGTTGATCTTAAGTTTTCTCATCCCGACGGGCACGAGTATTGGATTGAGATGAAATCGATTTTCGGCCAAAATAAAAGTAATAAGTCTACAATAGAAAAAGAGAAGAAAAAGGCAAAGAAAGCAGGAAAAAAATTTCTTCTGTGTGTGTACAACGAAGACAAAGAGGACGGTGATGAAACTAAATCCGGACGGGACTTTTGGAATTTCATTGGCCATGACGATGATACATGGGCTAATTTATCAAAAATCCTTACAGATGAAGGGGGAAGGTTCAATCTAAGCGAGATTATCCAAAATAAAATTGATGAGTTAACAAAACCTTGATGACAAAAATAGAGGGATGTATTGTCCATTATACGCAAGGGAGCCCCTTAAATGCATATACGAGTGAATGGGTACCGATGCATAGAGCCCATTACGAATCCTTGCATTCGTTTGTAATTTCCTAATGGGTCTTATGGAGAACCCCTTGTACATATCCGCAATATGATTACAATCAGTTTTTGAAATCTTTCAGTATTTGATTATGTAAGCCTCCGCAATTTGCGAACGCTTGATGCATCGTCTCTCTGGTGTATCCTTGCTTGTTTGGAAGGTTTAACCAATAT
>Ga0206677_10004506_pt1 | contig 11353 bp, 4 predicted proteins | sample M130m12015metaG_FD_155475 | JGI IMG/M metagenome (GOLD analysis project Ga0206677, IMG submission 155475) | Ammonia-oxidizing marine archaeal communities from Monterey Bay, California, United States - M1 30m 12015 | ecosystem: Environmental > Aquatic > Marine > Intertidal zone | place: USA... | reverse complement strand
TGCGGTTGTAGTGCAAGTTTAAATAGGTGAGGTTGTACTTGAAAGATCTATTGACTTTCTTACTGATTTTAAAGTTCAGGTCGTGAAAATAGGGAATGGTCCCACGCTCCATGGGATCACTGTAATAGCCTTGTAATGTTCGAAGAGTGTCATTAGAAGACGCCACGTAGTCTTTATCAATGCTTTGTACGGCGCTGTAATTAATGCTTACAAGCGTCCCATATTTCCCGCCGAGTTTAGATTTGCGTTTGAATCTGTAATTGGCTTCCAATTGAATACCTTCTTCGCCATTAATTTGCGTCGCATATTGGTACAAGGCCGGTAAAGCATAGGTATGAACTTCGGTTGTCGGGCTCAGGTAGTTTACCAACATGTCGATGGTACTTCCATTGCGGTCGCTTCTAAAACTCATGTTATCTATTCGCTTCACTCCAGCAATCACCCCAAGTCCATTTTTACTGTAACTAAGATTGGCTATAAAACCGTTTCCATCTTTATAGATGTAGCCATTATCGGCACTGGGGTCGTTGGCTTTGTAGGCGAATTCTGTATTTAGAACCCACGGACCTTTCATCAATTGAGAACGAACACCTCCCGCAGCTACATTTTCGGGTAGCACTAAAAACGGATCGTTTGCACGTTGGTATTTACTCATGTAGCTGGCCCCGATTGTCCAACGAAGACCTAGCGAGTCGAGCGCATGCCAACGTTCGCTTAAATTGATTTCAGCATCGACACCTCTCAAAAGACCCGGGCTTTTTTCAAAATAGAAACGTTGCCGTCCCAGTACGCCCTTGAGGTAAACACCTTTCGCTAGATTTGCTTTGACGCGCACCCCATCCATTGCATTATCATAGCCTAAACCTCGCTCTTCGTAAGAACGAAAGACCATACCGGAACCGAACTGCTCATAAAAGCTACCCACGGTTACATCGAGATTGTCTTGTTTAAATTGTAAGTAGCGATAAGTAATGCCCTCGCCACGGTAGCCCTCTGGGAAACCAAGCATAACATTTTGATAATTTTCATAGCGCAATCCTCCGGAAAAATCTCCATCTGTATAGACGAAATTTGCATATCCCTGCCCCAGAAAACGTTCATCTGGGTAGAATTCACCAGTAGGATCAATCCCTTCGTCACGTAGGTACCATTGGCCATCTAATTGAAAATTCCCATGCAATTGGCCGCCGTAAGAATTTTGTGCTATAGATGCACTAGGTAAGAGTATCAACGCTAGTAAGCGTAAGGCTAGTCGGTTCATTTGTATCAATGTTCGACGGATTCACCACGAGCCACCTTTGCAACGACTTCAGCTAGATTTTCCTCATCTCCAGGCGAATACCCGCTGTGCTTCCAAACGACTTCACCATCTGCATTCAACACCAAGGTGAAAGGCACATTAACGATACCGAGATTTCGCTTTAAATCTTGGTTTTCATCCAAAAGTACGGTGTATTCCCATCCTTGACCTTGCACCAAAGGAGCCACACGTGATGAGTTTCGGGTATCGTCAATACTCACTGCTAAAACCTTCGCTCCGTATTCTTCTTCAAGTTCTATTGCATAATCTGCAAATGCAGTTAATTCCTTTATGCAAGGCTTACACCACGTTGCCCAGAAACCAATGACAGTTGGCCCTTCAGTACCAATTTGATCTTTAATGTCGACGAGTTTTCCATCTAGGGTTTTGAGCGTTGTGCTGGGTAATTGTTGAGCCTGCATTCCTAATGCAAGGACTGTGACAGCGAATGCTGTAAAAAGGTTTTTCATCTAGAGCGATTTAATCAAAAAAAACGGGGGACCGAAGTCCCCCGTAAAAATAGCAATTTTTAAGTCTTAGTGTGCAACGTTCAAACGTAAGGTCTTGCTTACGCCATTCACATTTACGTTCACAAAGTATAAACCTGCACTCAAGGCGCTAGTTTCTAAGTTGATTTTTTGCGTACCTGCATCAAATGTTTGTGCATCTGTGAAAACGGTTTGACCCATTGCATTCACAACGTTGATAGACACATCAGAACGATCCATCAAGTCAATTTCTACTCCCGCAATATCATTTGCCGGGTTAGGGTAAACTGAGATATAGCGAGCGAAATTATCCATTTCGTTTACACTCGAAGTAGTGTAATCTGCGTAAGCTGCTTGCAATACTTCACCAGTTGTGTTGTCTTGCAACCAAACAATGATGTCCATATTGCTTGTTCCCACCCAGAAGTCATATGAACCTTGAGCAGGTGCACTATTAACTGAGATAGTTGAATTCGCGTAATGCGTATAGGTGTTACCTGCAGTCATTGACCCCATGGCTTTCCCATTTTCTCCGTCCATGAACTTACGGAAGACTTGGTAGAATGATGTTTCTCCGTTAGTCTGAACGTTATGACCAATCTCTTTTTCAATCATCGCCATGTGAAGCACATTATTAGAACCTAAATCCCCTAATGCCTCTACTTCAACATCACATTGGATGTAGTTACCTGTAAAGCTCCATTCTGCTGACATTTCAGCAAGTGCAGGAATTGCGGTAACAGCATCGATGTTTGCTTGACTGGTAGCCACATTCGAACCTGAATAAACAACATCCGGTACCCCGCTGATTCCATATGCACTACGACGTGCTAAAGCTTCATCATTGTATGCAGGATCGTTACCTGGCGCAGGCCAGTTCATTTGGTACTTCACAGAAACCAACTGCGTACCTGAAGTGTTGGCGTCATTATCGTCCAACAATTGCTTGTAACCAGGATTAAAACTAGCACATGGTCCACAAGTAGAGGAAGTAAATTCTTCTGCTAAAACCACGCGATCTGCTGTTGCTGTTACAACCTCAATAGTTGAGGTTAACATGTCGTTACCTGTGTTTTGGTCGTTGCCACCGTTCAAAGATGATGCCCATACATCAACCGTGTATGTACCCGTTGTACTTGGGTTCCAGCTGGTGTTGTGAGAAAACGTATACGTTTGGTACGGCGCAATGCTTAAGCCGGTTAACGCATCAGTAACGGTGGTACCGTTATTAATTTTATAGTTCAGATCCATCGAAGTGATGGTTGTTCCACCATAGTTTGTGATAGTACCTTCAATAGTGAAGGGCGCTTGGTTCAAGCCTACAGTGCTGAACATATCCAACGACTCTGTTGCGAGGTCAAAGTTGTATGGAGCGAAAATTGAGAAATCATCAATTCCTAAGCCATACAACCAACCGCCAGCATCTTGGTAGTTGAATGCAAACTGTACATTACTATTTCCACATGCAGCGCTAATATCGATCCACTGTGAAGTCCAGTCAGCACCTGGGGTAAGGTCTGCAAGTGAAGTCCACGTTGTTCCACCGTTCGTGGTGTACAAGAATTCGGCAGCTTCTGTCGCATTATTGTAAGTCGCGCCGAAATAGAAACTTTTGAATGTTGCGTGCAGAGCAGAATAGTTGCTAAGGTTAATGGTGTCGGTGATAAGATATTCGTCAGACTTATCACAGTTACAGTCATCATCGTTTGTTCCAACGATATTGGATCCGGGATCCGTGATAGTAAAGAACTGAGAGCTAATAGAAGATGCCGCTCCTGCTTGGAAGCCGCCATCAGTAGCGCTCGTAGATTGCGTCCAGCCTGTTGGGATACCGGAGTTAAAATCCCATGACTGAATGGTACTCTGGCCTTGCGCAAAAACTGCTGCAGATGCAAACAATGCCGTTAGGGTGAGTAGAGTTTTTTTCATGCTTTCTTGTTTTAGAGCTGGAAAATTAATAAAAAGAAGGTAAAAAAATGTCCTCCAACGTCTAAAAGACATTGTTTATATTTGGACCAATTAGAAAACCCCACTATGAAAAGATTATTTCTCCTTTTATTTGTTTCGATTACTACACTCACCTATGGTCAGTCGCTGACTGTGGTTGAACAGGATACAGTAGTTGAAATCAATTCCACTGCAGTAGCAGATTACGGATTCCATATAAAGATTAAAAACACCAGTTCTGAAGATTTAGAAGTAATGGTACGCAGAGCGTATGCCAATCCTACTTGTGCTTACGACAGTGGTTATTTTTGTTGGGACTATTGTTACGGCGCCGACATCGACAACTCTATTGGTCATGTAGCTATTGACGCAGGAATGGAAAAAAACGATTTCAGTGGACACGTGTATTCACCGACTACCAGCGCAACTTGTACGGACTCAACACGCTATGTTTTCTACAGCGGAAAAAATGCAAGTGACAGTTTAAGCGTCTGGGTAACTATTGCCGCTGGTCCAACTATGGGCACAGTGTCTTTTCAAGTGAGTGAAAGTCGTTTATATCCTAATCCAGCGAAAAACAGTGTAACCATCGAGGTTCAACGTGCCAGCGAACTTTCCATTTACAATGCACTCGGTGCATTGGTGAAACGAAAAGCAGTTCTTCCCGGCACAAATACTGTCGCCTTGCATGATTTAAGCGATGGAGTTTACCTCTATTCATTAGATGGCGGGACTTATAAAAAACTCATAGTCAGTCATTAAGAAATATCACGAACATTCGCCGCGCTAAATGCGCGGCTTTTTTCGTTTAAAACACACGATAACTAGGAGTCAAACGTTAGTTATTGGTTCAATCGGTTTAGAACATGATTTACTACGTAAAAGGAGCATATGTATTGAAGTCAACGACTCAGGTAGTTGTGGACTGTGCAGGTGTGGGATATGATGTGCAAATTTCACTAAATACCTACGCTGATGTGGAGCCCCTATCAGAGGGCTTGTTGTACACCTATCATTTAGTCCGTGAGGATGCACAAATGCTTTTTGGATTTAGTACGCAACGAGAAAAGGCACTTTTTGAATTGTTGATTAGTGTTAGTGGCGTGGGTGCGAATACCGCACGTGTCATCTTGAGTTCGTTGAGCCCTAATGAAGTGGAGCAGGCCATTATGAGTGAAGACATACCTACGCTTCAAGGGGTAAAAGGTATCGGTGCTAAAACAGCACAGAGAATTGTGATTGACCTCAAGGATAAAGTGGTTAAGACTGCAGCAGGACTAGATGCAGGTGGACCGGTTGCGAAGAGTGGAGCGCGCGCAGAGGCTCATTCGGCGCTTACTACTTTAGGCATTAGCGCGAAGCAAGCGGAAACAGTTTTGAATAAACTGTTGAAACAAAACCCAGGAGCACCGACGGAAGAATTAGTCCGCCAAGCCCTTCAAATGCTATAAATGACGCGAAATTTGTTAAAGACATATGGCTGGCTTTTGCTGGTCGCGTTACTTAGCAGTCCGCAGCAACTATCCGGTCAAAACGATGGGGGTAGTACAGATACGACCCAAAGTTCAGGTAGTATTACTTTACCTGAACCTTCCAATTTTCAGCGCGAAATTATTTACGATCCTATCTCAGGGAACTATCTGGTCTACAAGCGCATTGGAGATTTGCTACTACCCATTCCTGAGGTTTGGACAACGGATCAATACCGTCAATGGATGTATGACCAGGCGGAGAATGATTATTTCAATTCCAAAAGTACCGCGTTCAATGCGAGTGGAGACGATCCTCGCGATAATGCAGGCTTGATACCTCAGATTCAAACGGGAAACGAAGCTTTAGGACAAGTTTTTGGTAGCGATTTGGTTGAAATCCGTCCACAGGGAATGGCGGAAATTCGTTTTGGTGGGAAATATCAATACGTTGAAAACCCAGGTATTCCGGTACGAAACCAAAAGACTTTTGCCTTTGATTTTGGACAGCGTATTCAAATGAATGTAAAGGGAAAAATTGGTGACCGATTAGAATTAGGCGTGAATTACGATACCGAAGCGACGTTTGCTTTTGACAACAAAATGAAACTGGACTTTGAAGGAGAGGAAGATGATATAGTGAAGCGTCTGGAGATGGGTAACATCAATCTTCCGTTAAACAGTTCCCTTATTACCGGCGCCCAGAGTTTGTTTGGATTGAAAGGCCAATTCCAGTTTGGGAACACCATGGTTACCACCGTTTTTTCTGAACAACGTTCGCAAAGCGAAAGTATCAACGTGCAAGGCGGGGGAACGACGACCGAATTTATGATTCAAGGCGATCAATACGAGGCCAATCGTCATTATTTCTTGAGTCAATTTTTTAGAGACCATTACGAGGAGTATCTGGAGAATATGCCACTTATCACCTCGCCAGTGCAGATTACTAAGGTGGAGGTATGGGTCACGAATGAGCGCAGTTCCACGGTAAACTTGAGAAATATTGTTGCATTTATGGATTTGGGTGCTGATAAGCGCTACGCATATCGCAATGACTCATTGAACTTGCCCGGTATTAGTATTTTCCCGGGGTCAAATACCAACATTGAAGGGTTTCCTAACAATGCGAACAACCAGTTAGATCCGTTGGCTTTGGAAAGTGCAATTCCTGGTGTACGTGATATTTCCCTGGCTAACCAAGACTTGAGTTCCGTTGGTTTCTTGGAGGCAAAAGAGTATGTAGAATTAGCCAATGCTCGAAAACTCGAGCCCAATCAGTACAATGTGCATCCGCAGCTCGGGTACATTACGTTAAATCAATCGCTCAATCAAGATGAGGTATTGGCTGTGGCTTTTCAATACACTGCCGCCGGTCGTACGTATCAGGTGGGTGAATTCTCTAACGATGGAGTGACTCCGCCGAAAACATTGATTTTGAAGTTGCTAAAAAGTACCGTTTTGGATGTACGTATGCCAACTTGGGATTTGATGATGAAGAACATCTATGCGCTAAATGCGTACCAATTGGACCGCGAAGACTTCTACATGGACATTTTGTACATGAACGATGAAACGGGTGTGCCCATTCCGTTTTTACCCGATGGTAATTTGAGTGATACGTTACTTATTGGGGTGATGGAGTTGGATAAACTGAATACCAACAATGATCCCTATCCAGATGGGATTTTCGATTTCGTCCAAGGCGTAACCATCGATAAACAACGCGGTAAGGTCATTTTTCCTGTAGTAGAGCCCTTTGGGAGTAATCTTGAGCGGAAACTGGATACAGAGCAGGCACGTAATAAATACGTTTACAGTGCGCTTTACGACAGTACGCGCTTTCGTGCGCAAGAGCAAACGCAGAAAAATAAATTCATTTTACGCGGCCAGTATAAAAGCGCGTCTGGTTCTGAAATTAGTTTAGGCGCCTTTAATATCCCGCAAGGTTCGGTGACTGTGAGTGCAGGAGGTCGAACATTAGTGGAAAATCAAGATTATACCGTCGACTATTCGCTTGGAAGGGTTCGAATCATCAATGAGGGGGTATTGAATTCGGGTTCCCCAATTAAGGTTGGGTTCGAGAACAACACCATGTTCAATGTACAGACGAAAACGTTCTATGGCACCACCATAGACCACAAGGTAAATGACAAGCTGAACATTGGTGGTACGTGGCTGCATTTGACAGAACGTCCGCTAACACAAAAAGTAAATATTGGCGACGAGCCCATATCGAACACCATATGGGGTATGAATACGAACTACAATTCCGAGGCTCCCTATTTGACTCGATTCGTAGATGCATTACCTTTTATCGAGACAAAAGAAAAATCACAACTCCAATTCCGCGGTGAATTTGCGCACCTTATACCAGGATCACCAAGGGGTATACGTATTACTGGAGCAGAAACTACCTACCTCGACGATTTTGAAAGTTCGCAAACCACTATTGACCTGCGCAGCTTAAATGCTTGGAACCTTGCTTCCACACCAGGAAAACAGCCAGACTTATTCCCGGAAAGCGAGTTAAACAATGATTTGGCCTATGGATACAATCGTGCGAAACTTGCCTGGTATATTATTGATCCGTCCTTTTATACCGGCGGGTCTAGCGTCCCCGATAATATTCGTAACGACCCAAGTATCACCTCCGACCAACGAATGCGTGAGGTATTGGTAAAAGAAGTCTTCCCAAATTACAGTTTGAGTACGAACGAAGCGCGCAACTTAGCTATGTTCGATCTTGCATATTACCCGAATGAACGTGGACCGTACAACTACGAAGTGGATGGGCAATCAGGAATCAGTGCCGGTATGGATGCGGATGGATTTCTAAACGATCCGGCCTCACGCTGGGGAGGGATTATGCGTCCCCTTCAAATCAACAATTTTGAGGAACAGAACATTGAGTTTATACAATTCTGGGTGATGGATCCGTTCTACGATAATCCCGATGCGCCGGACGGTGGTGACATCTATTTCAACTTGGGAAGCGTGAGCGAAGATATTCTCAAAGACGGTCGTCAGAGTTTCGAAAACGGAATTCCAGCAGATGGTGACAAAAGCGGTATGGACAGTACACAGTGGGGACTCCTGAGCGAGATTCAGCCCATTACAGAATTTTTCGACAATGCCACTGGAGCGCGCGAGGCACAGGATGTTGGGTTTGATGCACTCGATGATAGCGAGGAGCGCTCTTGGGCACCCATCGGTACAGGCAACTATTTACAGCGCATCACCGCTGTCTACGGAACGACCTCTAATGCCTATGTCCGTGCCTATCCAGACCCTAGTGCAGATAACTTCGTTTTCTATAGAGGTGATAGTTTAGACAATGCTCAAGCAGATATCATGAAGCGCTATAAAAATTTCAATGGTGTTCAGGGCAATAGCGCTACGGAGACGATTAACGGAGCGCCTGCTTCCGCAACGAACGTTCCCGATAAAGAAGATGCGAATCGCGATCAAACGCTGAGTAAAACGGAGAGTTATTTCCAGTACCGCATTAGCATGCGTCCGGAAGATTTAGAGGTTGGTAAAAATAACGTCGCAGATATTTTTGAAACGCAAAGCCACGATCTTCCCAACGGAATTAGCCGTCCAACGCGCTGGATCCAATTCAAAATTCCAGTATTCAAGCCTGAAAAGAAGGTAGGAGGAATTCAAGATTTCCGTTCGATTCGTTTCCTCCGTATGTTCTTGACAGAATTTGAGGATCCATTGGTGATGCGCTTTGCGAAGCTTGAATTGGTTCGTGGCGAATGGCGCCGATTCCCCTTCAACCTTGATGATGTTCGTGAAAACGTTCCTGTGGATGAAGATGATGAGACCAACTTCAATGTAAATGCGGTTAACCTTGAAGAGAACGGTGGTCGTGTGCCCATTCCTTATGTGCTGCCTCCTGATATTGAGCGCCAATTGGTTTATGGCGGTACTCAAATCATCCAGCAGAACGAACAAAGTATGTCGCTTGAAATTTGTGGATTAGAGGATGGTGATGCCCGTGCTGTTTTTCGAAATTTCAACTTTGATATGAGGATGTACAAGCGTTTGCGCATGTTTGTACATGCAGAGGCAGCCGGTGATTTTGAGGATTTGAACGATGGTGATTTAAGCGTTTTTGTTCGTCTCGGTTCTGATTACAACGGTAACTTCTACGAATACGAAGTCCCGCTAAAGGTCACGCCTTGGGGCGAGCTCATACCCGAAGATATTTGGCCTCAAGATAACAACATCGATGTGTCGTTTGAGGATCTCAAAACCTTGAAACTAACGCGCAATACAGCGATGGAAACCGATCCCACGCTTAGTTTAAGTAATAAGTACACCATTACAACACCCGACGGTAAACGACTAAGTGTTGTAGGTTCACCGAACTTAGGGAACATTCGAACCTTATTGATTGGGGTGCGAAATCCTAAAAAACGGACGGCAACAGATGGTGACGACGGTTTATCGAAATGTGCGGAAATTTGGGTGAATGAATTGCGACTGAGTGATTTTGACAACCGCGGCGGTTGGGCGGCAACGGCAACGGCAAGCGCTAAATTGGCCGATTTCGCTAACGTGAACTTAACCGGGATGTATTCGACTATTGGCTTTGGTTCCATCGATCAAACCGTGAATGAACGAAATAAATTTGCGGAGCGCTCGTATGGGGTTCAGACGAACGTCAACCTGGATAAAGTATTGCCTCAGGAGGCGGGTGTGAAAGTGCCGATGTTCTTCAGTTTTTCTGAGAGCTTTAAAAGTCCTCAATTCAATCCGCTTGATCCGGACATCGAATTCAAAAGTGCATTAGCTAATGTTTCAGACCAAAAAGAACGTGATAGTGTCCGTTTCGCAGGTCAGGAATACAACATGCAGAAGAGTTTGAATTTCACCAATGTGCGAAAAGAAAAGGGCAGTGGTGGCGCCGCAACTGGGCCGCGAGGTCCTGGTCCACAATCGATAGGTCCAAAAGGAAAGGAATCCAAAGCCAGTGGCGAAAAAGGTGGAAAAGAAGCTCGGCCAAAAATAAATTGGGCCAATTCTCCATTTGCCATCAGTAATTTTAACACTTCATACGCATACACAGAAAGTGAGAAGCGCACCATAAATATTGTTCAAGACCAACGATTCATGCATTTGGCTTCGTTGAATTACAGTTACCAAACGCGCCCGCAGAACGTTGCTCCATTCAAGAATTTGGTAAAGAATAAGCAATTGGCTCTTATTCGCGATTTCAACTTTTATTATTTACCGTCGAAAGTGAGTATGCGGACGGAAGTACGACGTCAAGTGAATTTACTTCAGATGCGCAATACATTTGATCCGTCTATTAAGCTACCGGTTACCTTCAATAAGGAACTAACCACGAAGCGGATGTATGATATTGCCTATGATCTTAGTAAGGGACTGAAACTGGATTACAACGCTACCGCGCAAAGCCGTGTTGATGAATTGCCGGGTGATCCAAAAACCCAAGCCAACAGAGATACTATTACTCAAGGTTTAGCCACGCTGGGACGTCCCACACAATTTCACCAGACTTTTAATTTGAACTGGCAAATTCCATTGAACAAACTCCCGTTCATGGATTTCACCTCGACGTCGTTGCGCTATACGGCAAATTATGATTGGACATCGAATTCAACTGCTGCATTAAATCCTAAAACGCGTCCGGAATTGTATTACGGTAATCGGATCCAAAATTCCAATTCCATTCAATTTAATGGAAACGCCAATTTTGTGAACTTCTATAATCAGATTCCATTTCTTCGTAAGGCCAATCAAGGCGCACGTCCCACACCTCAGTCGCGTCGTCGCGGAGCTCCTCCTAAACGCGGAGCAGCAGGAAAAGAAGGCAAAGAGAAAAAAGAAGGGGAAGACGAGAAAGAAAAGAAAGATTCAAAAATACTTATGGGAACCGCTCGTGTTGCAATGATGGTTCGCAGTGCTTCTCTAACATACTCGCAAACCAATGGAACACTTTTGCCAGGGATTATAACAAATCCAGTGACTTTTGGCATGGACCCTAGTAGCCTGTTTGCGCCCGGTGTGGATTTTGTTTTCGGTGCACAAAGTGCTGTGGCAGAACGTGCAGCTGAGAATAATTGGTTAACGAAAAACACAAAGCAGCCCAACCAGTTCCAGAAAACATTCACTGA
>Ga0206677_10004499_pt1 | contig 11357 bp, 7 predicted proteins | sample M130m12015metaG_FD_155475 | JGI IMG/M metagenome (GOLD analysis project Ga0206677, IMG submission 155475) | Ammonia-oxidizing marine archaeal communities from Monterey Bay, California, United States - M1 30m 12015 | ecosystem: Environmental > Aquatic > Marine > Intertidal zone | place: USA... | reverse complement strand
GGCTTCTGCGTCGGCCTTTGCCTTAGCTGCGGCCTTCTCTGCTGCGGCTTTCTCTGCGGCTTCTGCGTCGGCCTTTGCCTTAGCTGCGGCCTTCTCTGCGGCTGCCTTCTCTGCTGCTGCTGCGTCGGCCTTTGCCTTAGCTGCGGCCTTCTCTGCTGCAGCCTTCTCTCCGGCGGTGGATTCCGGGGTGGCTTTTTCAGAATCTGAAGGCGTGTTATTCGCTGCTGAAAGAGCAGTATTCGCCTCTTCAGTGGAGTGTTCTACTGCCCCTTTCAGTTCTTCCGTAACTTCCTCAATACTGTTCATGATCTCACTCATTGTAGCACTCAGTTCGGAGCGTACGGCATCAATTTCAGAATGCGATTCTTCCCGGTTTGAGTCCAGAGATTGATCAATTTTTACTGTTTCAGAGAAAGGAGGGTTAGGGTTAGGTGGGGCATCCGAAGTGGAGCCTCCTTTGGATTCTACGCCATCACCATCACGCGAAGCCTCGGATTCCTCGCCCTGTGCCATGTAATACGCCCCACGCGACTCCAATTTAACCGTTAGCCTCAAACACAGGTGATCGTGAATTGTTGTTTTCCGATAACGAGTGTGAGAATTTCACCTTGAGTAAGGCTGTAGTTGAAGGGGTTCTGTTCATCGACCGGCCTTGCCGTAGCGTTTTGGAACAGAACTGTTGCATCCTTTCCGGATTCACATGTCACAGAAAGTGATGGAGGGTCTCCTGTGGTGGATGTAGAACCCGGGTGATGAATCACATGCGCGTGGCGTCGAGAAATACGCCGGTATTCATCAGAGTCCAAGGTCGAGTCTGCATCCATTGCTCCCAATACCGCCTTTGCGAAGGCTTCGTGCTGTCCATTCCTTTGGAGACGGCCCAAGTGGAGCCCTTCTGGAGCGGTAAGATTGAGAGCGACTGAGACGCCTGTGTCAACGTGAGAAATTTCAATTCCACCTGATGTGGGGGCCATTGAGAGGTGGAGTTCTTGCGCTAGAACTAACATTTGCCCTTCTCCGAACCGAACTGTCCCCGATACCTCATCTCGATTCACGTGAGTCAAGTTGGTTGAACCCTGATCCATGAGAAAGAAAGGAGTTGGATCGCCCATTAAGCATGTGACATCAAATTCCAGCACAATGTGTTCACGGGATATGTTTCCTAGTGCTTTATGGTATGCGGTAAAATCTGCCCCGTGAGATTGACAGGCAGCCTGCAGAGCCTCTGTGAAAAATTTCCGGCCAATGATTTCTGCGTTGGGCAAATGAATGACGGCTTTATGTTTTGCCAATGGACCCGAATTCACGTAAAATGGCCACGTATAAGCAGAGGACACCGGCGGTGTGACTGGAGGTTGTGACTGACTGACATTCTGCGACACTTGTTGGGATTGCGGCGGTTTCGGAACCGATTGTGCTTGTTTGTTATGTCCGCAATAAGGACAACCCAGTCCGTTTTGGTACGCTGCCATATCGTCGCCCATGAGCGGCATTGCACAATCCGGGTTTGCGCATTCTATTTCTTGCGGAGGCCCTTCTGTTTGGACGACTGGAGCGATCACTTCGGGAGCCTCTACGACATGCCCAAATTGAGCATTCAGTTGGATCACTGTGTCTGGCGTAAATGGTTCCCCACAGCCCTGACAAGCACCGGCAGCAAGGTCTCCTTCATCGAAAATTTTTCCGCAGTCAATGCAATCAAGACTCATGAAATCCCTCAGTTCTTCCGAGTAACTGTTTTTCCTGTGGTGTCAACAGCAATTGAACCGATTGTTTCATGGATGGTTCCTTTGTTTGTCTCGCCCACAATAGTTTTCAGAATTGTTGAGGTTTCTCCAGCAGATGCAACAGTATTGCCGATTGTATCCAACTTGGTTAGCAACCGAGTCGCTACCGCAGTATCACCTGTTTTGATTGCTTTAGTGGCTTTTGCTGTCGTCCTGCTGATTGTTACAGCGTTGTTGATTGGAGCGCCCAGAATTTCAGTTGTATCGGAGCAACCTTCGACGTTCAAATCTGCAGAAATTGAGTCAAACGTGACCTTAGCTAATGTGTTTGGGCCCAAGGAAATATGATCAGCTTCCACTTTAAAGGACACTTGAGAGATCATGCCTTGGGTGAAGTTTGCCAATGTTAATGCATGCTGTCCTGCTGTTAGGCTTTGACCATTGCACAAGTCCAGTCCGTTTACTTCCATGACCTCGCTTAGGGTGACGCCAGAGGAAACATCGACTGTAATGACCGGTGCAGAGTACCAAACGGTCTTTCCAAAATTGAACAATTTGGTGAATTTATCCTTCACATCGCTGAAACTAGGTGCGCTGAAGTACCGACCACGTGCAAGTTCGGCCATGTGTTCGAGTTCGTCGGGGTTTACCCCACCTGTCACACCGATGCAATGCATTGTGTATCCAAATGATGTGATTTGTTGTACATCCGCATCTGATGCCTTTTGGGCATGTCCGTCTGACATGAAAAGGGCAATCCCTGCTCGTCCACTGTCGCCTGCATCGCTGCCAAGGAAATCAAGGAGCTTGTTGATTGCGGCTCCGAAGTTGGTGCCACCACTGGCCTGCATCCCGGCGATGGTATCTGACGCACCGACCCATGAACTGTGGACGTTGGCGCTGCTGTTGAAGGTGATAATTGCCAGACGATCATTCGAACTGAGCATTGATTGAAGGTGGAGCACTGAATCTATGACCACTTGGATACCCTCACCTTGCATGGAGCCGGACACATCGAGCACCATGACAATGTCCAATGGTAGAGCAGTAGCGTTTTTGTCGGGGGTGATTTCAATCATTCCGTTGCTGATGAGTTTTGCATTTGCTTGGGCCTTGCCCTTTTGGAGGGCCGCAGTCATTGTTGGCATGATTGTGCTTGATAGCCACAGTATAAATAACCTGTTACAACCGTGAATCAGCCGTTCATAATTGAATCAGTTTTGTTAGTTTTCTCGAGTGACTGTTTTACCGGTAGTATCGACCGCAATCGAACCAATTGTTTCATGAATAGTGCCCTTATCTTTTTCATCGACGATGGTCTTCAGTATTGCAGAGGTATCTCCTGCAGAAGCGATGGTGTTGCCAATGGTGTCTAACTTACTCAAGAGGCGATTGGCAACAGCAGTGTTGCCCGTTTTGATTGCTTTAGTGGCTTTGGCTGTTGTCCTGCTAATGACAACTGCATTGTTGATTGGAGCGCTCAGGATTTGGGTGGTGTCCGAGCATCCCTCTACCTCAAGATTGGTCGTTATGCCGTCGAACTCAACCTTCGCTATGGTGTTCGAGCCCGAAGCGATTTGATCGACTTCAACCTTGAAGGATACTTGAGATCTCATCCCTTGGGTGAAATTTGCCAATGCCAGAGTGTGGGTGCCCGCTGTTAGGCTTTGACCATTACACAAATCAAGTCCATTCACTTCCATGACCTCGCTTAGAGTCACGCCCGAGGAAACCTCGATTGTGATGACGGGCGCTGAGTACCAAATTGTTTTCCCAAAATTAAACAATTGAGTGAATTTGTCTTTCACATCCGGGAAAGAGGGGGCGCTGAAGTACCTTCCACGAGCCATTTCAGCCATGTGCTCGAGATGGTCAGGGTTAACGCCGGAAGTTACGCCAATGCAATGCATTGTGGTCCCAAACGATGTGATTCCCTGGAGGTCTCCTTCCTTTGCTTGTTGGTTACCAGCAGGGCGTCCGTCGGACATGAAAAGGGCAACGCCTGCGCGATCGCTGCCCCCACCTTCGCTGCCAAGGAAATCAAGTAATTTGCCGACCGCAGCGTTGAAATTGGTACCCAGCTCAGCCTTCATACCGGCAATTGTGTCGTTTGCACCAACCCATGAACTGTGAACATTCGCTTTGTTGTTGAATGTGATGATGGCCAAACGGTCGTTCGCACTAAGCATTGACTGGAGATGGAGCACTGAGTCAATGACAACTTGAATGCCTTCGCCCCGCATGGAACCCGAAACATCGAGCACCATCACAATATCCAAAGGAAGGGCTGTGGCGTTTTGATCAGGAATAATTTCAATCATCCCGTTGCTCAGCAATTTGGAGTTGGCCTCGGCCTTCCCTTTTTGCAATGAGGCTGTGAGTGATGGCATGGTTTCCTGTTGATAGCACAGTATAAAATACCTCTTCCAACTGTTTGGGTTCTAAAGTCCAAGCGAAGTGTTTAGGACCTGTGTGTCTTGAACTGCTTGTTGATTTCCGGCTTGCCCCCAATTCTCTTGGAGATTGGCTAACAGCTTCTCATCTGCAAGCGCAAAGATTCCAACGAGTTTTTCTCCAATGTTATCGCTTCCGCCCATAAACACACCATCGCCTAACATGGCTGTGAATTTCATGTAATACTCGGAAACAACATCGCTGCTCAAGCCTATTGTGTTCACACTGCATGATTGATAATCACGAAGGCGTTCGACTGCTTTTTGCAAGTTTGGACGCTTTTGGATGCGGCCCCCTCTGCCAGGAACATATTGTTCTTGGTTCCCATAGTCATCGAGATTCTGTTCTTTTTGAACCGCAATCAGGCGGTTACGTTCCCTTCGATCTTCGTCGTTTCTTGTAAACGCCCTCGGATGCAATGTGGTGAATTTGTTTTTCAATTTTGTATTGATCTCCAAATTATCACCGCGGCCCTTTTTTATGTCTGCGAAGAAGATTGGAAGCCATGGTTTCCGCAACCAACCGTGTGCATAGGCATCACCGGCCAGAATAACTGAACGCTTGCTGTTTGTTCTTGGCAACCATTCGGCCTTACCCTGCTTTGCTCCTTTGTAGGCCTGTTCAAACGCCATTTCGTATGCTTCAGCAAAATCATGTTGGACAGCATCCGCTTGAAGGCCATCAACCGCTTCTTTCAAAGTCTCACCTACCAACCTGTAGCCAACCCTACGAACAGTCGGTTGTGCTTGATTGCTACCTCTGCCATAATCACGAACGGCCCATAAATCAACCCTTAAATTCAATCGATTGGTAAATGTATCCATCGAATCTTGCAACACCCGCTTGAGTTGTGCCATGTGTGCAGAGATAGACCCTGTTTCATCAATGATGATCAGCACATCATGCGCCTTGATTCCACTCGAACTGGCGCGGGCCGGGGAATCCAATAACTTGACATCTCTAGCTCCATGAACTGACTTGTAGGTCTTGTGACCGAATTGGTAAGGTGTAGTTCTTACAACAGAAAGGAATTTTCCTGATGATTCAATCAAATCCGAAAAATCCGGTTCGTCAACATTCGTCAATTTCGTTGCCGTTCGAAGTACATCGGAAAGGGATGAAAGTGTCGACAAGGTTTCTTGCCTGGCAAATTGACTTCCCCAACCCACATGAGAAAGATCGAGTCCGTCATTTGTTGCATTAATTTTGGCCTCAATTGACAGCGGCGTGTCTTCAAGTAGCGTCAAAGCAACCATGGCAAAACTATACCAGTCTTGGCCTGGATTGGCAGCATAATCTTGGTTCCATTGACTCATATGAGCAAACACCCGAGTCCCCCCTGCCGCAGCAGGGTCTGTCTGTCTTCGGTTGATTCGAAGGCACATACCGAAATCGATGATGTTGGCAAATTCGTGCCTACCATTCACCTTTTTTACCATGACATTACCTGTTTTGATGTCTCTGTGGACATATCCAGCTTGGTTAATTTGGTCAATTGTTAACGCGAGTTTGGTGATTATTTCCATATATTCCCGAACGGTGAGATCAATCCCGATGTCGCTCAAGTCGTGCGTTCCTTGCCTTGCAAGAGTAATGGATTGATTCGCTTCGTCCCTCGAAACCAGGCCAAAATCTAACCCTCGCTGGTGTAAAGCCTCGAGTGCGGCGTATTCGCGGTTTAGACAGTGAATGGCTTTGGCGTTCCTCCCAACTGATTTCTTGACTTGATTTGAGTTCAAATCAAGTGTTACCTCAGACAATTCCGACTTGTGGAGAAGCATAGTTCACCTAGGCCAGGGACTCTATTTGAAGATTCTCCCGTCGGGCAATCCGTTCTAGAAATCCCGGCGTTGGGATGCCAATGAGCCTGGCTTGGCGAGGTTCTTTTTCTGCTCATGGTGACGGTTATCGCTCAATCGGGGGTTTATTTTTGGTGGAGTTTTTACAACATGCATTTGCCCCTGTGTGCGAAGACTCTGTGTTTTGAAACGTTCCCAGTTCACAAGCCATGATGCAGCATTTTTGACAAAACGCGCAGTACCGGCCTCATCCCACTTGTTGTAAAGGCGAGTGAAACCGCCATCGATGATCGCTCGCTTCCCATCTCGGTCGTAAACTGCGGTGATGAGATCGCTATCACTCCCAGTCATTATCGGATGGAGGCAATCCCTTGAATCGTGAATATTTGAAACTGTGATCCCCTCGTAGAGATGTTCCAAACCAGTGGTGATGAGATGTTGAACAAAACCCGATGTCCCTTGGCGTTTTGTCTCAGTCACAACTTGATCTCCGTGGAAATATCCGCTGATTGGTGCCGAAAATAAGCGCCTTGAAATGGCGTTTGCATCCGCATGGTACGGGTCATTATCTCCCCAAAGGAAAAGCCCTTTGCCACTGTGGAAAAAGTCTTCAATCTCCGAGATATATTCTCCTGATAAGAATTGAGTGGAATTTGAGATAACCCAAAGTTGGCAGGAGGTTTTCAACTCATCAATGAATGTAGAGAGGGCGGGGACGGAAGTATGGCGGACAACCGAAAAACCCTTGCTTTCGAGTGCGATCTGAGGCTCTTTGAAGTCAAAACCTTCACCAGTGTAGAGATGAAGCACCAAAATTTTCTTACCATCGAAGGCTCCGTCATTCGCGAGGTCGTAATTTGTACCCAAAGCATTACCCTGGTGATCTTTTTGCGCACCAACGATCATCGTTTGTCCTGCATATTGAGTGTACGGCTGTGTTTCCAATGTCCTGACCTCCAATCGACTTCTACACATATTTGATGATGTTCTTGGCTTGTTTGGAGAGTTCGTTTTGATTTTCGACTTTTTCGGAACCGTAACGAGTTGCGAATTCAACGAATGCACCAATCGCTTCAGTAGCCTTTGAATCATACCCTGCTTTCACCAATTCAAATCGAATGTCGACAAACTTACCATCTTGGAGGCCTGCTTCGAGTGCTTTGATTGGAAACTTATTGAATAATACAATCAAAACCCGAGCCACTGCATACCAATCCATCGCCGTGTGTGCGTTCAGGCCTACGTCGTGTTGCGTGTTTGGCATGTATGGGCGTGTGCCACCTAAGAAGCCCTCTTGGCTCTTGCCGACTGGCCTAGCCAACCCAAAGTCAATAATCGATGCGTAAACATAGCCTCCGATGTCTGTTTTGTTGAGAATAATGTTTTCTGGTTTCAAATCGCGATGTGTATAGCCTGCAGTGTGAATTTTTTCCACCTCAGCTACGAAAGATCGCGCAATGGACATACGTTCATTTCCGGACATAGCACTGAGTGCAGTATCGAGAGATACTGAACCAACATACCTCATAACGAGAAGTGGATTGGTCTTGGATTGATTCGAGCCTGGTTGTATAATATCGAAATGCGAATCTTTCTTCTGAAGAGCGCGAAGAACGCGCACTTCGTTGGCCAAAATCTCCTGGCTATCTTTATTGTTTGCCTCTTTGTAGACTGTTTTTGTATTTTGATCAATATAGACGACGCTCAGAGCCGTGCGAGCAAGTACTGGGAGTCCTTTGTGATCAGTATTCGAATGGTTAGAAGTTGACGAATTTCTTCTTTGTTCAGCAAGTGGGAGTAGTTCGGTATCTTCAGACACCTGAGGCCAGTTGACATCCCAGGTTGGTGCAGAATGCCCGGAGGTTCCTTGAGATCCCGAAAAGCCAGAAAACCCTTGAGCGGAAGATGAGGGGGGTTTGGAGCTTTGAGGTGCAGAACTCCCTTGATGAGCAAGCTTAACCCGAGGTTTGAATTTTTGAAAAGCCATCGCAGTTGCTTGTCTCGCTGCCTTGGCCTTTGCATCTGCTATAGCCTTCGCTTCGGCTTTCGCTTTCGCTTCGGCCTTGGCCTTGGCGTCTGCTTTGGCTTTCGCAGTGGCTTTGGCGTTCGTAATTGCATTCTGAGATGAGGATTTCACTTCCCCGTAAAGCGCTGCAAGGTGTGTTGGAGTGTTCAATTTGGGATGGAGCGAAATCAAAAACAGGATCCCGAAGAGGTAAACCAACATGAGTTCGCCGATAAAAATCAAATTAATTGAAAAGGTAACGAATAAAGCAAGCAGAATATACCCTTTTCCATTAATATACTCGGCGCCACCCTTCCGGAAACGCCTTGCTACGGGGTTGTTTTTATGCTGGCGTTGGATGATCACTGACCGCGTTGAGACCCCGAGATAAAGCATAGGGATTATACTGAGAATTAGGATTGAAAGAAATGTCATTGTCACGTCGGCACCATCAGACAATGGATTTTGGCTTAGTGAAGTGCCAAAGAAAGCAAAGTGTGAGTCGAAACCACAATCCCATGTGCATGCCCCCAAAGGGGTGTATCCATTCGGACACCCAAAGTGCGGGGTCTCAGTGGTACTATTTTGGTAGGTATTTTCCGACGGTTCCGTGGGGCACTCATCAATTGGGAGAATGAAAACTTCCACTTCAACTCCTAGCAGGTATGGCCAACTAAGATGTAGATCCACTCCATCAGGAAAGCCGTCCTCATCACTATCGAAGGATGAATACGGGTTGCGCGGGTATGCGTCGCTTTCATCGTCAACTCCGTCGTTATCATCATCTTTGTCAAGATTGTCACATATGCGATCTGCGTCAAAATCATTAGGCGTTGTGAGAGCAGAGTACTCGGCGGCTACGTCACCAAAGCAATCCAGTTCATCAGAATTTGACCAGCCGTCTCCGTCTAGGTCCGTATCTAAAACATCACAGATGTAGTCTCCATCTAAGTCGTTTGGGAATGAACTGGAGGAATTCTCATTACTGTCACAGACAATCTCGTCAATGTTTGGCCAGCCGTCACCATCTCGATCGGAGTCCGTGTTGTCGGGAACAAGATCTCCATCCATGTCCGCTGGATAATCCGAAGCATTGAATGGATCCGTCCCCTGTTCATTCTCAATTGTATCAGCGTAACCGTCATTATCGCTGTCGTCATCCATCGAATCACAAATTTTGTCACCGTCTTCATCAGAAGGAACCGAATTTGAATCAAGTGGATCAGAACTCGGGTTGCAGAATAATTCCTCGCCATCTGTCCACCCGTCATTATCATCATCCCAATCATAATTGTCCCCTAAACCATCGCCATCGAAATCTGAATGCTCGCTTGAATCATTGGGAAAAATATCTACGATATTGTCCCAGCCATCGCCATCAATATCCGTGTCGAGCCCATCACAAATGTAATCTCCATCCAAGTCGGGAGGTGTGCTCCAGTCAGCGTCCCATGCACCGCCACAGACGAATTCTTGATGATCACTGTAGCCATCCGAGTCAAAATCAACAACCTTGTCACGCTGGAAGGAATTAATTGAAACCGTCAGCGAGTACCCGTAGTTGTCACCTTCATTGGAGTTTATGTTACTGAATATTTTTATGAAGTATTTCTGAGTGCTCGGTGCTACACCTGTTACGGTTTTTGTATCTTGTTCATTCATCGTAAAAATTGAGTATTCGTCACCGTCCCATAAGCTAGACTGATCCATCGCCCAAAAACTCACATATCCACGGTCATACCCATCAGGCCAAGACGAATAAGTACCCGCCACTGTGATGTCGACTTCGTCCCCTTCGACTAAGTCAAATGCGTAGATATCCATTTCGTCATAAATAAAACAATCATTCCAGCAAACTTCGTCAAGGAAAAAGACGTAACCAGTGTCAGCAGTCATGCTTCCAAATTGGGATGATTCAATGATGGAAGGTTCGTCTTCCACCGTTAACCCAGCATCTAAGTTCATTGAATAACGTGAATCATCGCCGCCCCAACCGGGAACAGAGCTAACATAGATGTATACGCTGCCAAAAACATTCGATTTTTTTGATGGAGAGGAACTATCTTCTTCAAGCTGGTCAGTATCAAACCAGTTCCGGCATGTGATTTCGCCTGCTCCGTAGACTCCAGCAACACCAAACGCCATTGCCGAGAGAGAGAGTTCTGAATAACAAAAATCAACATCTATATTGACATAATTTGGATCGTGGAGTGACTCGAAATCCAACCTGAAACTCGAGCCATATGGCACATTCAGTTCCCAAAAATCGTATGGGTCTTTCTTCCCCGCCGCGCAATCCTCTGAGCAGACTCGGCCGATGGTTTCAATCTCTGGCTCAAGAACTCCTGAAAAGACAAGATCATCCCACTGGTAAACCACAGTGGTTTCGCTTGGGTACGAATTGGTTTGAACTGTGGCTGCGGCATTCATGGAAAGGAGGCTAAAGCAAGCAAGTATGACAACCGTTGACCATCTGCCCTCCCGCATGACATCCCTAGATACATACTAAGTATAAGCGTTAATATGTTGGTTTGTATTGAAATCACCGATTTTGGTGAAGTGTTAACTGTTAAAACCTTGAGATGTCTCGTATCTTTTATGACGCCCGTTACAATGACGCGGTTTTTCAAATTCACAAATGTGAATGAGGTCGAGGAGAGAATAGCCAAGGTATTCTTTACAGGGATCTTGTTGGCAATCATAACAACCCTTCTCTTTCTAAATTTATATCTAAGCGAGGGTGTTGTGACTTGGGCACACAAATTTTTCCTCACAATCACATATGTATCTCTCTCAATAGCGACAATTTCTACAACAGCGCTTCCATATTTGTGGAACAGAAACTCCACCTGGAGGTTTTCACCCATGATTTACTCTGTGTTCATATTTGGATTCAATGCGTTTTCGTTAATATTGGTGCTGCTTTTGGCTCTAGGGTCCTCTCCGATAGGAGGTGGATTAGAAAGTCGTTTGAGTGATATTGGTATCCTCGAGATTGGCATTTTCATAATTCAAATAAGCATCCTTCTAGAAATAATTGCAGACACAACAGCGTACTTCAAGCTTACAACACCAACAAATAAACAACCATTCATGGGGTTAATCCTTTTAATCGAACTAGGGCTAATCCTCTTCGTGAGTTTTGGAAACACAAGTTGGATGCTTTTTGATGGAACCTTGATTCTAGGTTTCTTTCTAACCATTGGGCACATTGTGATTCATTTTTCCAATTAATAAATTCGCTGATGCGGTGGTAGTCCCTCTCGGATTTGAACCGAGGTCGGAGGAACCAGAATCCTCCATGATGGACCGCTACACTAAGGGACTGTTGTGTTGGCGTATCGCCTTTCCCTCTTCAATTCAGCGGTTCAA
>Ga0206677_10004498_pt1 | contig 11360 bp, 11 predicted proteins | sample M130m12015metaG_FD_155475 | JGI IMG/M metagenome (GOLD analysis project Ga0206677, IMG submission 155475) | Ammonia-oxidizing marine archaeal communities from Monterey Bay, California, United States - M1 30m 12015 | ecosystem: Environmental > Aquatic > Marine > Intertidal zone | place: USA... | reverse complement strand
TCTAACGCGGCGATACGCTCCTGGGGTTCAGTCGCCGCCCAGCCCGGAAAGGCAGCCTTGGCCGCCGCAACTGCCGCATCGGTATCTGCGGGACCACCCAGCGAGATTTTGGCTATCTGTTCTTCGGTCGAGGGGTTCACCACGGCCATCCCGCTCCCGTCAACCGAGGCAACCCAATCTCCATTGATGTAGTGCTTTGTCATGATGTTCATGGCGTTCCCTTTCGGTCAGAGTTCATGGAAATCTCCAGCGGCAAAGCGGTCGCGGAGAACAAATTTCTGGATCTTGCCGGAACCGGTGAGGGGAAACTCATCCACCTGCACCCAGACATTCGGGGTTTTCTGCGGTGACATGTTTGCGCGGCAATGCGTGTGAAGTTCTGTCTTCTTGAGCTGTTTGCTGCTGCGGATGAATGCGCCGATCAGCTCACCCCACTTAGGGTCCGGCAAGCCGACGACTGCAACCTCGGCAACGTCAGGGTGCTCCAGCAGACAGTTTTCGATTTCCGCAGGGAAGTGGTTCTCGCCGCCCCGGATGATCATCTCTTTGACCCGGCCGGTGACGGTCACATATCCGCGCGCGTCCATCCGGCCCAGATCGCCGGTGTGCAGCCAACCTGCGGCATCCACCGTCTCGGATGTGGCCTTGGGATTGTCGTTGTATTCCAGCAACACACAGGGGCCGCGGGCGCAGATCTCTCCGACATCCCCTATGGCGACTGCACTGTTATCATCGACACTGCGGATCGAGACCTCGGTTTGCGCAACCGGTTGCCCCGCTGTGTTGCAAATGTCCTCAATGCTATCAGACAGGTGGTGCTGTGTGATCACCGGGCAGTGTTCGGTTTGCCCATAGAGTGTCGAGAACCCGGCCCCCATCAGGGTTTGCACCCGGCGGACCAGTTCCGGGGCTACCATGGAGCCGCCGCAACTGACCACCTTCAGCGCAGACAGGTCGCGCGGGCGTATTTCCTGCGCGTCCAGAAGCGCCACCACCATGGTCGGAACGCCAAGGATGATGTCGGCTCGGCACGCTTCAAGCTGATCCAGAACCACTTCCGGGTCAAACAAGCTGATCAATACCATCCGGCAGCCTGCCTGAAGGCATCCCAGCGTGACCATTCCACAGCCAGACGTATGAAACATCGGCATAACATTGACCCAGGATGATTTTTCGGTCGCACCGCATCGGGTGGCGTAGAAACGGGCATTGTTGACCAGTCCGCGGTGGCTGAGTACGGCTCCTTTGGGAAAGCCGGTAGTTCCGCTGGTGTACTGGATCATTGCGGCGTCGCCCGGAGCAATGTTTGGCATAGAGACTGGGCGGGATCCAAAGGCAAACAGGGCCGGACTCTCCATGTCAGTGACTTCCCGCACAGCCGGGATGCCAGCAGCAACGTCCGCCCCGAAACTGCGCATTGGATTGCCGCGGAACTCTTCCACCAGAAACAAGGCAACCGCGCCGGATTGCTTCAGGACATACTCCAGTTCGCGCGCTTGAAAGGCCGGGTTTGCGGTCACCAGTACCAGCCCGGCCAAGGCACAGGCATATTCCATCAGCACCCATTCCGGGCTGTTGGGGGACCAGACGACGACGCGTTCCCCTGGAGTGAACCGGGTCGAGAGAGCCCGCGCCAGTTTCTCAGCCTCTGCCAGCAGTTCGCCATATGTCCAGCTCCGTCCCGGCGACCCATCCTGCCGAATCTCCGTTAGGGCTCCGGAGGCTGGCCGCGCCTCAGCGATCTCGCGCAGCATCGCTCCAATTGTTATCTCGCGTGTATCCATGTCGGACTGGGCCGGGACGCAGGACATCGTGAGGTTCAGATCATACATCGCCGAAATCTCCGCCTCGTCCCTTGCCGCTGGCGAAACGGGTCGCGCCTTCGACACCTTTGGTGACTTCTGCCTTGCTGCCACGCCATTCCTGTCGAAGAGCGTCACGCAAAGGCAACCCGTGTTGCACCCGCACAGAACGGCGATCCGCGCGCATGCAGCTTTGGGGGAAGCGAGCGATGTCGTGGGCCAGGGCTTCGGCCTTTGTGCGCGCGTCACCTTCGGGCACCACATATTCACACAGACCAATTCGCAAGGCCTCTTCTGCATCTACACGTCGGCCGGTGAGGATCAGGTCCGTGGCGCGGCCTTCCCCAACCAGCCGCGGCAGGCGAACAGTACCTCCGTCTATCAGCGGAATGCCCCAGCGGCGGCAGTAAATCCCCATAAAGGCCGTTTCTTCCATTACCCGGATATCGCACCAGAGCGCCAATTCCATGCCCCCGGCCACTGCCGCCCCTGCAACAGCTGCAATCACCGGTTTGGAGAGCTCCAGTCGGCTTGGGCCCATGGCGGCCATTGGCGGTTCCCCACTGTCGGGAAAGTCAAATGGGTCGAGTGCCTCTGCCCCGGCAAGCGAAGCAGCGTGTTTCAGATCCCACCCGGCGCAGAAGGCTCCGCTTTCCCCCCAGAACACGGCAACCCTGGCGCTTTCGTCTGCATCAAACGATCGAAAGGCCTCAAAGAGTGCCGTGGCACTTTCCGGATCCATGGCGTTGCGCGCCTCAGGGCGGGAATGAATGATGGTCCAGACCGGACCATCCTTTTCGACGCGAACACTCATGCCAACAGCTCCCCATAGCTACTTGCGAGATACTGTTCCCGGATAGCGAACTTCTGTACTTTGCCGGAGCCGGTCAGGGGGAATTCCGGAACTTGCACCCAGACCGAAGGGGTCTTCTGCGCCGACAGATGAACGCGACAATGAGCGCGCAGGTCGGCCACGTCCGGTGCAGTGCCGGACAAGATGAATGCTGCAATGATTTCCCCCCATTTCTCATCCGGCAGGCCGACCACGGCCACTTGCGCCACGTCCGGGTGCGTAACAAGAACTGCTTCGATCTCGGCCGGGAAATGGTTTTCACCACCGCGGATGATCATGTCCTTGACCCGGCCTGTCACCCGCACAAAACCCTGTGCGTCCATTGTGCCCAGATCGCCGGTGTGCAGCCAGCCGTCGTCATCAATTGCGGCGGCGGTGGCCGCTGGATTGTCGTTGTAGCCGATCATCACAGCGTAAGAACGCGCGCAGATCTCACCCGCTTCGCCGACTGGGAGCACGCGATTGTCCTCTGGAGAGCGGATTGAAACCTCCGTTTGCGGCAGCGGCTGGCCTGCTGTTTCCACGATCTGTTCAAGGGTGGCTTCGACAGGGTTCAGGCAGATCATCGGGCTGTGTTCCGTCTGCCCAAACGCACTGAGCAAGTGACACCCCAAGCGGTCCCGTACCCGGCGAACCAGATCAGGCGGCACAGGAGCGCCACCGGTTGTGATGACCTCCAGCGAAGACATGTCACGCGGGGTTTGTTCGAGGGATTCCAGAAGGTTGAACAGCATGGTCGGGACCGCAAAACAGGTTGTGACCCCCTGTTCCTCGATCAGCCGGGCAAAGACATCCGCATTGAAACGCTTGATCAGCAGCATCTTGCAGGCTGCCTGGAGGCACCCCAGCGCTCCAGTTGCACAACCTGCAGTGTGAAACAGCGGCATGAAATTGGCCCAAACGGAGTGCGCGCCGACTTGTGCCCGTCCGCAAAAGAGCCGGGCGTTGTTCACGAGGTTCTTGTGGCTGAGCACCGCGCCCTTGGGAAATCCGGTTGTCCCAGAGGTGTATTGAATCTGCGCGGCATCATCCGGTTGGACCTCAGGAAGCACAGCAGGCCGTTCCCCGGTGGCGTAGAGAGCGCCCGCATCCTCCAGATTTATGATCTCGCGCAGGTGTTTGTTCCCGCCGGTTGCTTCCTGCGCGATTTCAACCATCAGGTTGCCACGGAATTCATCGACCATAAACAGGCCGGCTGCGTTGGATTGTTCCAGCACATACTTTAGCTCAGAGGCCTGAAAGGATGGGTTGGCAGTAACCAGAACCAGCCCCGCCAGGCCGCAGGCATACTCCATGAATATCCACTGGGGGATATTGGGCGCCCATACTACAATCCGCTCGCCCGGGGCGTAGCGGGAGGATAGGGCCAACGCCAGTCGCTCAGCCTCTTCCAGAAGTTCGCCATAGGTCCACTGACGGTCGCAACTCCCATTGTCAGAAACGTCAACCATCGCAACTGAAAGTGCGTGTCTGTCTGCGATTTCCCGCAGCAAGCCGCCAACAGTTATGTTGCGAATTTCTGCGTCGCCCTGAGCGGGGAAATGTGAGGTCGAAAGGTTTGGCAGATACATTAAGGGCTCCCTGATACAGCAAGATCATTGCACGGTCTGATCGCTTTGAATAATATCAATGCGTCATCAAGCGATAACTTGGAGCTATCACCTTGAATCTCACCCTGCGCCAATTTTTGGTGTTCAAAACCATCGTCGAAAGCGGCGGCTTCCGGAAAGCGGCAGAGGTTCTGAATACGTCGCAACCAGCCTTGTCCAAGACCATTCAATCGCTGGAAGCCGAACTTGGTTTTTCGCTTTTGGATAGATCCACCCAGGCAGTAGAAATGACCAAAGCCGGTGAAGCGTTTTACGAACGCCTTGGTGAACTTTTTGACCTTGTCGATCAGATCGCAAGCAATGCCCGGGATGTAGCCGAAGGACAGCGCGGAAGCCTCTCCATCACCTACACCGATTTTGCCATTCTCGGTCAACTGCCGGAAACCATAGAGTTCTTCCGGCGGCAACAGCCAAGGGTCAAGATCGGTGTCCGGTTCTATCCAAGCCCTCGCCAGATTGAACTGGTTCTGAATAGGCAGGTCGATATCGCGTTCATCTGGCATTTCATGGGGCAAGTGCCGCCAGTTCTCAACTGCCAGCCGATTTCGAGCGAAGGGCTGGCCGTCGTTCTGCCCGATCATCATCCTCTGGCCTCGCGCGACACGATTGATCTGGTGGAGTTGCGTGATGAGACTTTTCTGATCGGTGACACGCCTTGGCTTCCGTTCACCAACCTTGTTAGGGATCTTTGCATCGAACGGGGATTTGTCCCAAAGACCGGGCAGGCCGCATATCTCCGGGATGAGTTCTTTACGTTTGTGCTGCTGGGCATGGGTGTCCTGATTTATCCAGAGAACGTTGTGCGTGCGCGCCGGGCAGGACTCAGCGCTGTGCGCATCCGGGATGTAGAAAAAGTGGTCGACATTTCGGCGGTTTGGCTCAAGGAAGCACGCAATCCGGCTCTTCATAGATTCCTCGACCTGTTGCCCAACGAGATTGCAGCATCCTGATGAGGTGAGACGCCGAAGGGCCTGCGAAAAAGTCTGGAAAAATGGGATTGGCTGCTAAAGCCGCTGGCAATGGAAATTTCGATGATTGGCAACGATGTTTGATGAAGCAAACGCCGCGCATGTTCGAGCCTTAGTTTTCTGTAGAATGCTTTTGGGCTTGTAGACAAAAACGCCTTGAAGAGACGTTCAAGCTGCCGCACGGAAATACCAACCGAGGCAGCTATTTCTTGAACTGGAATAGGTTCCTCCAAGTTCGACCGCATAAATCCGATTGCGCTTGCGAGCTTGGCATTTCGCTCTCCGGTATGCAGGAATTCAGCAACCGACTGCTCTTCTTGCCCAGTTCTATAAGAGCCGCAAACAAGCCTGTCTGCCACCCTGCTGGCTATACAGCTACCACTGTTTTCAGCGATCAGCTGCAACATCATATCCAAGGTCGCAGCCCCTCCAGCACAGGTCAGGCTTTTTTCGCCAATACAGAAGATGTTCTGCTCTAACTCCAAATCTGGGCAATGTTCGGTAATTGCCCCCCTGTACCTCCAGTGAGCAGTTAACGGTTCGTTTGAAACTATCCCGGCTTTGGCCAAGGTGAAGACAGCGCTTCCCACCGCGCCTATGCGCGAACCTTTCCGGGAAACACTTCGCAACCAAGCCAGAACTGGCAAAGTAGATGCGTCGACGTATTCTTTGCCTCCCAGCACGATCACCGTGTCTCTTCTGCTGACCGGCATCATCGGACCATCCACATTCATGGACAAACCGTTAGACGCCAACACAGCGTTTCCGTCTTCACTGAACAGAGACCACGAATATCTGGGCGTCTGGTCAAACTGGTTAGCTTCATTAAACACGTCCAGCGCAGCACAAAGATCCAAGGAAGAGAACGACCTCAACAGTAGAAAAGCAAAGTGCGTGGAGACGGCCGAAGCCGCCTCTGGTTCGCAACTCCCGATGCGTGCTGTTGAAACGCCGGGCATGAAGGTCACTAAGCTGCATTCGGTTTGGTTGGAATATCCACCAATTTGCCACGCGGGATCAGGCGGTCGGCGTCATACATAGGCAGGGTGCAGAGCTCTCCGCTCTGGGTGGATCCATCGGCGCAGAGTACATCGACCTGCGTGCCCGGACCCTGCGCAGGGTCATCCATGCGCACGATGCAAACACCACAGTCTTGATACGGAGAGTAGCCCGATGAGCAAACTCGGCCGGCTCCCTGGCCATCGATGGTCATCACACGGCCCAACTGTGCCACACCTCCGGTCACACGCATCCCCCAGGTACGGCAAGATCTGTCCGCGGCTTCCAGCGCCTTGCGGCCAACAAAGTCACGGTCGTCAAACTCGACAAAATCGCCAAGACCCGCGTCGAACGGTGTGGTCTCCGCTCCGAAATCCGAGCCAGCATTGAGCAGCCCTGCCTCGATACGCCGTGCGCGGAACACCGGCGTGCCGGTCAGCAAGATATCGAATGCCGCGCCGACCTCCATGATCTTGTCGCCGATTGCAGGGATCTCCGTATCAGGCAGCAGATAGACCTCCCAACCCAACTCGTTGGTGAAACCCGATCGGCTGATCCAGCAAGTCTGGCCTGCAATTGAAACCTCTGCACAATCAAAGTAGCGGAAAGGATCAGGCATTGGCCCGTCAAGCACAGCTGCCAGCAGCTCCAGAGAGCGCGGGCCCTGGATTTGGCTGACCCAAACATTCGGGTCGTGGATTTTCACATCCAGGCCCTGGGCATGCGCCTTGTACCAGCTGAACAGGTCGCCATCCGCCTGCGCCATCCAGAATCTGTCTTCCGCAAGCCGCAACAGCACCCCATCGGTGATCATGCCGCCATCGTGATAACAGGCAAACTGATAGGAGCAGCGTCCAGACTTCACTTTGCTGACGCTGCGGGTGAAGACTTTGTTCAGCAGGGTTTCGGCGTCAGGGCCGCTGATTTCGAGCGGCAATTCACCGGTGTGACGAAAGATGACATTTGTGCGCACGGCCCAGTACATCTCGTCATCTGTTGCCGTATCAAGTTTCTCCGGTGTCAGGCGCGAATTATAGAGCGTGTACTCCGGATCATAAGGCAGCTCCATGTAGCTCAATGGATGTGCCGGCATGGTGCGTGCCAACTCGCGTGGGCGCGCACCCTTGTTGTGCAGGGCCTTTGCGACGAAACGATAGTGGGAGAGGTCGGTTGTCATGTTTTTTCACCGTTCAGAGTTGTTAGACACCTGCGGGTGTTTGCCGGGCGGCGTACAGTATCCACGCATTATATGATGCCTATCTCGGCTAATATGACTGGCGCAAACCCAATGAATTGCACAAGCCGTTCGAAAATATTAGACAGGTTAGATGCGCTTCCGTTCCTATGACGCCTTGAAGACCTTTGATGTTGTCGCCCGCACGCTCTCGATGACTGCGGCGGCCAAAGAGGTGCATCAGTCCAAAGGATCGGTCAGCTATAAGATCAACAAGCTCGAGAGAGATCTTGGGTTTCAGCTGTTTGAAAGAGGCAACGCCAAACTGACCCTGACTGACGCCGGGCGCAGGTTGTGGCATGTATCCCAATCTGCCCTGGGCCAGATTGACCGGGAAATTTCAGATCTGCGTGGCGTCTCTTCAGCTACGGTGAACATTGGCGCGCTGACCTACTTTTCTTCCCGATGGCTTTCCCCACGACTCACGCGCTTCTTTGAGGCCAATCCGGGCGTCAGTTTGAGGATTGAACCGATCAATTCCATAGAGATGCTGGAGACTGCCAGAGTGGATCTGGCAATCCTTTGGGGGCTCGGCGGCTGGGCGAATTACAACAGCGAGCTTCTCATGCCTTGTCCTGCAGTCCCCACTGCCAACCGGGCTGTTGCCGACCAAATTGAGAAGATGGGAATTGAGGATGCTGTGCGCAGGCTTCCATTGCTTGGCGATAGCTCTGGCGATGCGGGCTGGCGGGCCTGGCATGATGCGGCTGGGCTTCCTTATGAACCCAGCCGGTCAAGCCTGGCGATCCCGGACTCCAACAGCCGAGTTCAAGCAGTTGTTGACGGCCAGGGGGTGGCTTTGTGGGATGATCTGGTCATCCCGGAAATAGAAGCCGGAACTCTGGTCAGAGTGTCAGATGTTTGGGTGAGAACGTCTGGCTACTATGTCGTCTTCCAGAAAGCCCCTTTCTCGCCAGGAGCAGAAGCGTTCTTGGATTGGCTCTGGAGTGAAGCAGGATAAGGTCATACACCCAACGGCGACCAGAGTACCCGACGGAAACTTTTAAATGACGGCAGTCAGCCCGAAACGAACCTACATTTAGTTGCTGGGCTCACATGGGTGCTCATACAGGTTGGGCGGCAAGCGGTCGTTCGTTGCTTTTTTTGCGCGGATGTCAGCTTCGGCGCTGTCGGTTTCGTTCCTTACAGTTTAGATTCTTTAGTTCCCGAAGCCGACTTTCGTTATTGACGTCTTGGTCGGCGGCTTTTCGTGCCGCCCTATGTATTTTGACGGAAGTTATCCAAAGTTATCCCGCGCCTGGATAACTATGGATAACTTCTCCCTCTGTGTGTCAGTGCCGCTGCTTGATGCGGGCCCTTTGCCCTTCGATCCCAGCTTCGTGGAGTTTCGTGTCGCCGACATTCGTCAATGTTGCCGCTTTCGACTTCGGGCCACTCACGTTACTCTACTGGAAGGGCGGTTGGGCTTCGGTCATTTCAGCTGTTCCAGCATTTCCACTTTCTCATGAGTGGAAGCGCCCTCTTTCCAGATCGGAATGTCAATCACGTCCCGGCCCTCCCAATCAATCCTGAGGCCAAACAGGGTCGTCGCCGATCAATTCAACGGGCCGTATGCTGGGAGTGCGATTTCTGATCAGTCCATCCATCACAAACATTATTGCCCGCGACCGGACGTCCTCTTCACCATGAAGGACGGCGAAGGATGAAACCACGTCGATTTTTGGCGGATAATGTTGTTCAAAGACGACTGATGCGCCGAACTTGTCTTGAACTATATCGCGCAAAATACAGAGCTTCCTGGCGCCCTCTTACGCGAACGGGCGATCACTTTCGACCAACTCAGAAATCTGGTTTCTCTCTTGGCTCTCGACAACCGAAGGTAGCACGTCATCGATATCTCCAAAGAACTCATCATCCTGGTCTTCGCCCTTGGCAGTTTTGCGTTTTTCGCTCACTTCCAAATCCCCGCTCTCCATGCGTAGGCCAAATTGGCGGCATCCGCGCCAGCACGGTGCAAAGAGGGCCGGTCTTGCATGTTGCGATAGACCCGGTGAAGATGCCCAGGCGCCATGCAGCCTTCACTTGAAAACGCGGCCCATACCGCTCCGTCAAAGTCAGAGATCTCTGGGCCAGGTTGGTTGAGTAGACGATTCAGCCAGCGCTGATCGAATTTAGGCGCGTCTGAAAACAATGGCCTGCCTCCAACTGTTTCCAACAGCCATTTGGCCACGTCGTCCGGCGGTGATGCATTATCAAGCTCAGATCTCTGAATGCCGTGAATGTTCTGACTTTCCGCGTTCCAGTCACTTTCCAGCCAATCCGGCCTTGGCTGAATGAGCTTGCTTTCAACGACAACCTTCGTCCCGTCAAGCCATGCCACCCCGACTTCAATTGGCCAGCTATCTTGGCTCAAGGAGGATGCCTCAAAATCGATAAATACCGGCCCTCCTACACTAACTCTCTCGCCGTTTTCATCGAGGCCAACTCCGAGGCCAAGCGAGCGGCGTCGAGCAAAGAATAACTCTTCATTGGGGCCGGGTTCTCCCAATATTTTGGCAATCTCGTAGAGTTCTTCTTTGTCCATCGTTCTCACCGTGTAAGTTGTCCGCTCAGATGTGCGAGGTTTTCACAATAAGTCTCGGGCCATGCAGTTCGGTGCCTCTATCGTATTTGCAGCGCCTTCTCGGGATAATCGTTGGCAATTTCTTCGTCAAAGATTGCGAACTTGACGTTCTGCAAGCTGAGCTGTTCGCGCAAATCCATCAACGATGACATTGAGCGTTCCCAGCTTGTCGGTGCAATTATGTAGGTCTCTGGAAACTCTCGGAGCAAAAGGGATGCTACCGCCAAAGTCTCTACTTGGAACTTGCGCGTGATTTTCTGCCGGTGACTTTTTATTTCTATTGCCGCAATTGGCTTTCCGCCTCGCAGCAGCTCAAAGTCGCAGGGAACTGGCTTCGCTCTATCCCGAGCGCGCAGCTCGGTCTTCCCATCATTGTTCAAGACGCCAATATTGTTTTCAAGATACCGTTTGATAGAATCTTCATACTGCCGCTTTCTGTGCCATCGGTCGTGCCCAACGCCCGCAGACTGATCAGTCTCTCGTTTTGCTTGTTCGATCTTTTTGTTGAGTCCTAAGCGGGTCATCGTGCCATCAAATACACTTTGAACAACGTCCGCAGCACCAGCCTCCGACATGCGTTCAAGTTGGATCAATTTCAATACAGACGTCATAGCGATGTGTTCGGGTTCAGCTGCATGGACATCAGGTGCGTTCTTCTCGAGCCATTTTTCGGCGTAGATCGGATTTCTTAGGCTGGCACGGTCCTGGCCACGAAGTTCTGCAACCTTGTCGAGAATGCCATCGAGATCTTTGAAGCCGTAATCCTCCCGAATTCTCACAGCGGTACGAAGCTTCCTTGCGAACGCGATCCAGTTCGCTTCAGCGGCGATGTCTTCGAGGGGTTGTTGCGCGGTCATTTTTGGGCTCTCAAACCGGTTTGTTTCGAAATCTCCGAACGATCTGATGTCAATGTTAGTATTACTAACAGAATCAGGAAAGGGTAAAGTATGCGAGTGGACAAACAAGCCGCCCCAGTGGCGCGGCCTATTCACAAACGCGGCCAAATGAAAAAGGCCCACAACATATCTGTGAAAAAGAGCCCCGGGATCATCAAACTGGAAACCCGCCTTGAAACCAGCGCGGCAATTTCTCTGACCCTTGATCCGAGGGTGAAGAGCTTTCGGCCTCAACCCATGACGATCGAGATGGGTACCGGGCGAGTTTTCTCAACCAAAGACCAACTTCACCGCTCATTCGAGGGGTTAGGATACAAGCCACGCCCTTACACTCCAGATTTTGAGGTCACCCTCGAAACCGGAACAGTATTCATTGAGACCAAGCACTCTCGGTTGATCGAAAAGTCGCCTGAA
>Ga0206677_10004497_pt1 | contig 11361 bp, 6 predicted proteins | sample M130m12015metaG_FD_155475 | JGI IMG/M metagenome (GOLD analysis project Ga0206677, IMG submission 155475) | Ammonia-oxidizing marine archaeal communities from Monterey Bay, California, United States - M1 30m 12015 | ecosystem: Environmental > Aquatic > Marine > Intertidal zone | place: USA... | reverse complement strand
TCGCTCGCCGTAGTGCGGACTGGCCAAGATACGGTCGACAAGTCTGTCCCATGCTTGAGGGGAATCGTCATTGAGAAATTGCGCCACTTCCTCCGGTGATGGTGGAAGTCCCAGCATCACGAGATAGACCCGGCGAATGAGCGTCCTTCGCTCAGCTCGACCGAGTGGTCTTAATTTCTTGTTCGCCATGGCTTCATTCAGAAAGGCGTCCACTCCGGCATATCGATGTTCAGCGGCCACTGGCTGGAACGACCAATGATTGGAGGTCGCCACAGTTTTTTTCTTTTTAGCAAAAGCGTTTCCGCTGAGAGCCAGCATTACGCAAAAGAAGATTTGGAGTAGCGGTTTCACGAATGGATGGAGATGCTTAAAAAATGGCCCAGCAGAATATATAGCCCAGAACTATAATAAAACTTTTAAGTTCATCCAAATTATGGCGGCTAGGAATTTGCTTTTGGCGGAAAGATCGCGGAAACTAGGGATGGGCGGAATACATGGGGGAGAAAGGGGGTTGCTACTCCGTAAACGAGAAAATAAACTAGAATAAGACTGCCGAGGTGACATCCTCGATCCGCATGAACTTTAGCCAGATCCTCGCACTTCCAGTCATTCTCTGTTTTCTCTCGTCAGCTCAGCAAGTCACCGCTCAGGATGGCGAAATCATCCCACTCTGGCCGGATGGCGCGCCCGGGTTTGAAGACCGCAAGAACGATGCGGAAGTCGTTGAGAAAGGTAGTGTGACCAATGTGCACTACCCCACACTGACGGCGTTTCGACCGCCGGAGGACCAGGTTAATGGGGTTGCCATCGTCATTGCACCGGGTGGTGGGTTACGCAAGTTGGGCATGAAAGGCGGCGGTTTTGATCCGGCGAAGTTTCTAGCGTCTCACGGCTATACGACTTTTGTTTTGAAATACCGACTCTCGCGTCAACCAGGGGTTGCCTACAAATTCGAGGAACATGTCCTGCAAGATGGACAGCGGGCAATCCGGATGGTCCGTCACCGGGCAAAAGAATTTGGTATCGACCCAGACAAGGTGGGGATGCTGGGCTTTTCCGCCGGAGGCGAGGTAGTCTCGATCACCTGTTACAAGCCCGGCGCCGGCGATCCTGATGCGGCGGATCCTGTTGATCGGCTCGGCGCAAAGCCGAATTTCCAAATGCTGGTTTATCCCGGGCCGGTGGGGATTCCGTCGAAGTTGCCGGCCGACACACCGCCGGCCTTTATGTTGATCGCAGCGGATGACAATCATACCAGCGTGTTGCTGAACCTGGCGCAACGCTTTCGCGAGATCAATGTCGATTATGAGGCACACATCTATGCGCGTGGCGGTCATGGTTTTGGGATGGGAACGCGCTCAAAGCGGCTCAGTATCCAGAAGTGGCCGCAACGGATGGTCGACTGGCTCCACGATGAGGTGCTCAATGAAATTCCGAAATAGACTGACTGCTAGGAATTTGCTTCTGGCGGAAAGGTCGCGGAAACTCGGGTTGGGCGAAATACATGGGGGAGAAAGGGGGTTAGTATTTATCGATCGAGTCGCCTGGCAGGCTGAACTGGAGAATCGAATCGCCGCTTCCGGGTGACTCATGGTTGAAGATCGCGAGGTAGAGTTTCTTCTCTTTTATCGTGAGATAGTAGGGCGTCATGCCCTTGGGGACAAGATGACTGAGGTCAGTCCAATCTCCGGAAACAAGGTCTTCCAGCTTTTTGAAGCGAATGAACTTATGCTTATCCGGATCGGTTCCTCGGGCATAGGATTTCGTAAAATAACTCGTCGCGTAAAAGTAGCCGTCGAAGAAATCGAGATCGTTGAGTACCAGCCCTGTCCTCTTCCACGAGCCTGCGGGCCCGGTGCGCTTCGTGGGATCAAAACTGTCGTAGATCTTGAACTCTTTTTTCTCCCAATCCACGACTTCCACAACACGCCCCTTTGCCGAATTAATGACATAGAGCTTTCCATTCACAAAGGTCAGGGCTCGGGAATATCCCTGAACGGGAACCTTGAGCACGGACTCATTTTTCCCGATCGCTTTGAAGCGAAAGACATGCCCTGAATTGGGATTGATGGTATAAATCCAACCCGTCTCAGGATCGAGGACGACATCGTGGGGGCGATCCAAGGCAAGGCCGGCAATCTTTTTAGTCTGGGCGCTGATCTTATTACTGGCGGGATTCTTGAAGGCGATGATGCGATGGTGATCGGTATCGTTCAGGTAATAGAGCTGATCTGCCGGATGATAGACAAGCGAGTGATGTTTTTTAAGCGCGAGCGGCGAAACCTTGAAGGGCTCCTTGGAACTTTCACGATACATCAACTGACTGCCGAAGCAGTCGCTCACGATCTCCAGATCTTTTGCCCCGAAGGCGAGATGAGTGGCCCCTTGAAATTTTGTCGCCGGACTACTTGAAACATAGACCGCGACTTTCAACCCAAAAGTTTTCTGATCGTTCGACTTCTCATCGCTGAAAACTGAAGGTGACGACAGGGACAATACCGTGCCGATTAGGAATAGGATCTTTCTGAGTTTCATATTGTTTCCGGGATAAAATTTTCGGTGGGCAGAAACTGGTTTAGGGACCCTCCGACAAAAGTAAATTCCTGGCCGCCAGCAAGATCAAAAGCCAGAGACAATCCTTTGGCACCCCGGCCACCTGCCCGGACTTGATCGACTCCCAAGCCGCAGCACCCAAGTTGGTCCCATCCGGCACGACGTTGATCCTTGTTTGGGTCAGACCCGGCGGGGGCGGCGTTACAAAAACTGTAGTTCAATCCCAGGTTCGTGCGCTCTTATTCACCGACTACCCGGTAGAACTTGTGCGGATGATTCCTGGTATTTAAAACCACCTGGCTAGTGGTGAGGCTGCCCTGCGAGGCGATGCCTTCCCTGCCCGGCACCGTCGTCCATGGACTCTGCATGTCCGGGGATGATTCGAGCCGGTAGGTGCGATCAGCGATCGACGTCCAGGCAATCTGGAACCGAGTGCTGTCCCCGTCCTTGCTGAGCTGTTGCCACTCGATGATCTCCGGTTGGTTGGGATCGTCCGTCCCCAGCTCAAAACGCACCGCTGGATCGGAACTGCTGATGGTGTAAACGATCGCTTCCGGCGTCGAAGCCGACCATCCTTCGGAGACCCCTGGCGCGTATTCCTCAGAGGAGAGCGTCGTAGCGCTGGTTGCGTCCAGATGAACCTCTTCGCCGGGCAAGAGATCGACGGTCACTTCAAACTGCGCCGTAATCCGAAAACCATCGCCCTCGGGAACAGCAGTCGCCAGTCCATCGAAATCGCCGCTGAACACCGGCACGCCGTCGGTATCCCGGTCGAATACCACCAACCCCTCGAATTCCGTGGGGAAGAATCCGGGAGCCTCGAGATCGATCTCCGCACGAGAGGAGCTGATGCCCCTGGTGCCGACACCCGGAAGGTCGTCCTCGAGCAGGACGGTGAAATCCAAGCTCAAAGTCACCGGCACCGCGACGCCCGGGGTGCCTCCCGCCTTTTGGGGCGTGAACACCACCCGGCTCTGACAATCGAGGTAGGCGGTCTGATAATAGATGTCCCTGGGCGCGAGCGACACTTCGCCACTGTGGGAGATATCGATCCGGGTAATGCCGCCGCCATCTTGGGTGGAGGTCACATTCGTGGCCGAGGAAAAGGGTGCAAGCACACTGGCGGGACGGGGATCCGCAGCAGTGAACATGTCGAGTCCATTGGCAGTGGCTGCAAACAATCCCCCGCGCGTCTCGAACAGTTCGGTCTCCATCAAAAAAAGGAAGTCTGCCGAAAAATAACTACACCCGGCACACTGCATCGTAAGGCCGGCGGGCAGTCCGTTAATGAGATCAAAACAATCCTCGGCTTGTGCAGAAATCGTCCCGAAAAGAGCAGCGACAGTCAGGAGGTTGGTACGGCGTTTCATACTGACTGACGGCTACCGCTAGGAATTTGCTTTTGGCGGAAAGGCCGTGAAGAGCGGAATTGGGTGGAGTTCATGGGGTGCGACGCGGAGCGAGAATGTCAACTCGGCAGTCATATTCTAGTTTATTTACTGACTGCTAGGAAATTGCTTTTGGCGGAAGGGCTTTGAAGCCGCCTTTGGACCGGATCGGATGGGGGAGAAAGGGGGTTGTTCAGGCCGAAGCACTATCGCTGCCGGACCCGCACCCGCCAAAACTGCGTCCCGGCAGGGCCTTCGATACTGGTGTATTGAAGCCTGGCTCTTCCATTTCCAATATTCGTAGTATTGACAAAAATAAGGTCATCCGCCGCAGACTGCCAGTTCTCAAGATCGTCGGAATACTCGAACACCCTCTCCACATCATCCGCAGCAAGATTCTGTTGCACCGATATATTTAGAGAACCATCGACATCGATCGCAAAGAGATCTTCCCCGACATTGTAAACCATGTCGCTCGTGCCAAAGGCATGTTCAAGAAGAGCAGTCAATCCATCACGGTCGAGATCAGCATCGGGATCCCCGGTGAAAGGAACCGAGTCCCCGGCAGAAGGGGAACCTCCGTCACTCACACTCGACCGCCAACTCGCCGGATCCTCGGGAGGGCCGGGCGGCGAAATCCGGGTCAGGCTTGCCCCCAATCCATCAGGGCTCTTCGGCCAGGGAGCATCGTCACTATATTCGAAACTCTCAATTTCCGAACCATCAGCCGCAAGCAGAGTGATCAATTCCCCACCATTGGCGAGGGCCGTATCATTCTCAAATTCCGTGATCAGGAAAAACCCTCCAGCCGGAAGGCTCGTTCCGGTTGGAACCGTATAATCGATTCCGCTCCCGAAATGAACTCCACTCAAATCAACCGGCCCATCCGAAATATTGGCGACCTCGAGAAACTCTCCCTCTCCATCAACCGGATGATACATGATTTCAGAAACAACTAGATTGCTCGATGAAGCCAGTGTTCCGGCCAAAAATGTCGCTTCTGTGAGAGCAGACCACTCACCACTCAACAATGTCCGGGCGCGAACCAAAGCTGATTGATCAAGAACAACCCCTCCACTGTCAGTCAGTGAAAGGCCATCAAGTTGGACATCCAATCCGAGGTCACTGCTGCCGGAAGACGTCTGATGAACCTCAATCGCCAACACGTTATCACCCTCGAGAAGCTCTCCCGGCGAAAGAATATGAGTAAACAAGTTCGGTTCACTTTCACTCGTTCCACTCACACTTGACGCAGAGAAAGTCTCAAAACCAATCACCCCATCGGACATATTACTCCGAACAATTTCGCGACCATTGAGATAAAGAATCGCGCCATCATCACGCCTAAGGTCGATTCGCAACTCCTGATAAGTCGACGCCCCGCTCACGGCGAAGTGCTTTCGGAAATGAGTGGTTGGATACCGGTCTGACCTGACCTCTCCATACTCAACTGTTTGGTTGATTATGCTTCCACTGATCCCCCCATATCCCAACATCGCCTGACCGATCTTCCAGGTTCCATCGACAAAATCAGGATGCTTCCAATTACCCACCCCATATTCTGGATGCCCCTCAACAATATCACTGCCACCGAGGTCACTCCCCGTATCAAGGTAGAGCCACTCGTTTGCTTCCAGCGCAATCAATCGATTCAACTGTGATCCGCCACTGAGCATCCCTGCTCCGGGGTTGATTGCACCTCCCATTAACCTAGGGTCCGTGCCATCGGTGGTGTAATAAATATCGCCCTCGGTAGCCGACATCGACAAGAGGAAACCCGTAGGAATTTCTCCACCATGTTGGCTAAAAACCGGCGCATCCGTCGACGGATAAAGATCGTTGTTTTGGAGGAGGTCGACAACAAAGTCACTCCGCGTTGGGAAGTAGGTCGTGAGCAAGCGGTTGCGCTCATCCTGCCATTCGGCATCACGGGTAAAAGGCAAATTGGATCTACGGTAGTCACCCCATCTCGCCGACTCTCCAATGATTGCGCTATAGATTTCATTGGTACGGGTTTCCCAAGTTCCCTCGACCCGCGAAGGAGTTAGGGCCCCGCCATTGAAACAATGACGATGGACGCGATCGGCATATCGCAAACGAAACTCCGGATTCTCACGTAGCTTATTGTAGACTCGAACAAGAGTGTTTGGGTCATCGGGGTTCACATTTCGAGTGACATCAACTTCAAACATGCTGGCCTCCATATCCCACGGCATTCCAATCCATGTTGTGAGATCATCACCACGGGATCTCCGGATCGAACGCATATTATTGGAGTTAAAAACCTCGGGACCATCACGACTTCCCATGTACTGGTGCATGAGCATGTAATCGATGAGATTGTCGATATTCATGTGAGTCTCCATTTCCTCATACTTCTCCTGGGTTGTAAGACCGGAGTTGGCGAGCGCCTGCATCTCGTTCCAGGCATCAAAGGTTCCATCGATGATTTTTGTCGTAACCGTCCGACGGTTAATGGAGTCATAGTCCTCCTCCGGCCCACCAAAGTGGGATGCTCCGTATGCTGCACGGGGATACTCGACCGGATTATAAAGCCCCCAATAGAGCCCGTTGATATAAAGGTGCACGTAAGTTGACTCACCGGAAACCTGCCCCATGTCCTTCATAATATCGCGGGCAAAGGAATCGCGAATATACTGGGATTGTTCACGTTCGGAAGTTCCGACGTTATTGCTAATCTGCGAGGAACGCGTCCAACCGTGCGCGTTCTGGCCGCGTAAAATAATGCTATCAAACTCATCGACCTCCGTATCGGGAAACAACTTGTAATTGAGACTTTTGCTTCCGTATTCGCTACGAAACTCAACCCTGAATCCGTGCTTTGGTTGCCCCTCCGGACTACGCGAACCATTACCATGGATGCGGATTCCACAGTTGGTTTGATGATCCTGGGAAGCATCATCCGGGTGAAGGAACTCAAACGACACCTCGCGCTCCCATTCACGACCATCGCTTCGAGGGTTTGCATAAATCCCACGCGGGTTGTTGAAAAACTCATCATTGGGCACAACGATCGAAAGAGTTCGAATGCTCTTTAGGGCATCTATAATTTCGTCGCGATACGCTGGATCATCGACCACATCGGGATCCATGGCGTAGTCAGCGGGCCGACTCCCCCAGGTGGAGGGCGCACCTTGGGGATTCGCTGGTTGGCGAATGACGTCGTCGAGAAAAAGGTAGCTTTGGGTATCAACATTAGTCGGAAGTAGTCCCGGCATGAATGCCGCGGCCCGAAGCGTTGTGGTGGTGGCAATTGATATGGGTGCACTGTAGATCATCCCATTTCCAAGGGTGGGCTCACTACCATCGACTGTAAATCGAATCTCCGCGCCTGGCGTGGCCGTGGTGATGGCAACAGATTGGGGACTATCAAAGAAACCCCGATCAATGCTGAATTTTGTATCTTCAACCTTTCCGTCAAAGCCAGCTCCGTTGGCTGTGCCGGGTGTCGGTGACATAAAGCTGATGACATTATTTTCATCAATTCCGTAACCAATATCTGCAATCTGCTCTGAGAAAAATAGTTGGGACACGAGCGTTGATCCATCCGGAGCGAGAAGTCGAAGATCCTCGCCCCCGCTACTCAGACCAAAATTGGTATGAAGCTCACTCCCGGCAACCGCACGATCTTTTCCGGAAGCGAAAATAATCAAACGTTCACCTGCACCGAGAATCGTCCCGGCAGGAATCTGCCAGTGGTCGGGAACAAGCGGATCATCAGAAAGATAGTGCCCTCCAAGATCAAAATCAAAGTCAGAAGGATTGTGGATTTCGATCCAATCCGAGGTATCACCATCTTCATCATCCAAGATGTTGTTGTTGATAGCGACGATCTCACTGATCACCGGGCCTTCCACCGCAGCTCCCACCCTGATGGTAACTTCCTCAGTCACCGTTCCCCCAGCTCCTGTTGCAGTAAGGGTGTAGGTCGTCGTGGTGGACGGAGACACGTTCGCGTTGCCAATCAATGAGACGCTTCCCACTGTTTCGCTAATCTGAACGGTATCAGCGCGCTCCACTTCCCAGTTCAAGAGACTCGATCCTCCGGGAGCGATTAGACTCGGTGTCGCAGAAAAGCGATTGACCCTTGGCGCTGGCACACCACCGAGATTGGCAACCAGCCACTCGTTGATATCCGCGATCTCGACGTCAGAAAGAGCCCCCTTGTAAACGATGATCTCAATAATATCAATCTCCGCCGTAGTAGTGGCCGAGCCGAACCCAGGAACGGCGGTGACTCCGGCGCGTAAGTCTCCGAGATAGAAGTTGTCGGTGCTCGTGGTGAAAGCAGCTCCGGCGTTGGTCAGCACTATGTTCGTTACTCCGTCAGTATTGAACCATTCATCCGCTCCGCCCGCATCCATTCGCGCGCTCCGAATAAACGGGGTGTCGAGCGGCACTGTGGCACTATACGAGCCCGCTCCAATTTGCCCGTTGTCTTTTCGAATTGAAGGATCGCTGGCGAGTGCAAAAAAATCTCCGGCATTTGCTTGCGTGGCTGCAACTGAACCAAAGCCCACGGGACGCGTTAGACTCTGTCGATCCGAGACGGCATAAGCAGCAATGATCGTTAGCTCGGCTAAACCACTTTCGCCATTAAGACCCGCGGCAACGAGCATGTCGTTCGTGGTTCCGCTAAAGCGGACGGTATCGAGATCACCCGGGATGAGTGATCCACCAGAAATTGACCCAAGTGTAGGAGTAGCCCAGTCGACAGTCCCCACGGAACCGATCCCCACGGCATCGTTTTCATTCCCTGATGAATCCGTCCAACTACCGGCCCCAGCGTTGTAATCGATGGCTGCATCGCGTAGCCAGAGAACAAGTTCACTGGAAATACTTGGATCGTCCGGAGAAAGCTCAGCAGCTCCCACAACTTGGGACACATTGAAACAGCACGCCACCCCAAGGATCGCTGCGCAGATTTTTCGAATCATAAATTAAAGAATTCTTTATCGCCGACGACGGAGAATTCCAAGTGAGGCAAGACCCAAAAGCAACATGCTACTAGGCTCCGGGACATTGTCCGTGATCATGAACTCGTTTATGTCAGAGATCTGCTGATCGGTGAGCGCGGAGTTATAAACGATAACCTGGCTGATATTGAACTCAGACAGGGAAATTGCTGTGCCGAATCCGGGCACAGCGGTCGAGCCACCGCGCAAGTCGCCCATAAAAAAGTCGTCGCTCGAGGTAGTGAATTGTGCGCCAGCATTGGAAAGCACGGAGTTCATCGTTAAATCGCTATTGAACCACTCGTCAACACCACTTGCACCCATCCGCGCAATACGGATTAATGGCGTGCCTGCTGCTACGGAGCCCGAGTAACTTCCTGAGCCAATTTGGCCGTTATCTTTACGCACTGAAGGATCATTTGCCAAATTAAAGTGGTCACCGAGGTTGCTTTGTGTCCCCGCAACCGATCCTATCCCGGCAGGTCGTGTCAGGTTAGGGTTTCCGGCAGCGGTAGTCATGTGGTAAGCTACGAAGACCGTCAACTCGTTAACGCCGGCACCGCCAAAGATGTCATTGGCAACCAGCATATCGTCGGTATTACCAGCGAACGCTACCGAGGAAGTATTGTGATCAGCACTGGCTGTGGCCAAGTCAAGCGAGGGTGAACTATAGGTGATTGGAGCATTAACATTAACCGTACCCAAGGTGGTAGCATCGTTACCACTCCCGCTGGAGTCGCTCCAGGTTCCACCCGTGTAATTGTTAGCAGCATCCGTGAGCCAGAGCCCGAGGGATGCGCTAATTGATGGATCATTCGGTGCTAGGCTAGCTGCAGTTGCGGCTGAACTGCCAATAGCAAAAAGAAGTGTGCTTATGGAATGTTTCATTGGATTTAAAGTGATGATTAAAAAGAATCTAAATGGGTGGAACCTTTTTTCTTAAAGTTCCCGAACCCGGTAAAAACGTGGAGTAGCGCCGGCCAGCTCTGTCTCGGTAAATGTGGTCACCTCCCCTTCTGACTCGATCCCATCGTCAAGTTCTTCCCATACCTCAAGGTCTTCGGAAACATCCACGGCATAAGAGCCCCCGGCTCTGGAGTTCCACTCGATCGTTGCCGAACCCGCAGCGGAATCAACCTCGATTCCAGTGATTGCCAGGTCATTGCTTGGCGCACCACTTCCGATGTTGTTGACCAGCCATTCATTGACACCTGCGACCTGCTCATCGCTGAGCGCAGCAGTGTAGACCAGCGTCTGCATAATATCGAAATCCGCGCGTGAGGTGGCCGTTCCAAGGCCGGGCACGGGGGTGTTTCCACAACGCAAGTCACCAAGAAAAAAGTCATCGGTGCTGGTCGTGTATGAACCACCCGGAAGGGTGAGCACGTTAGTCAGCGTGCCATCGGTGTTAAACCATTCATCAACTGCTGTCGTCGACATACGCGCGGTGCGAATGAAAGTTGTCTCAACTGGAAATGGCAAGCTGTAGGTCCCGCTGCCCAGCTGGCCATTGTCCTTGCGAAGTGAAGGATCACCGGCAAGATTTAAATTATCACCGAGATTTGCCTGAACACCGGCGATCGAGCCGATTCCGACCGAGCGAGTAAGATTGGGGTTAGCAGCGAGAAAATTGACGTTATATACTACGAAGATCGTAACATCCGTCAGGCCGGCGTCCATGTTCAGATCGGCCGCAACAAGCAGGTCATCAACATCATTTGCAAAGTGCACCGACGAAACATCCTCAGTGGAAAAGGCCCCACCGGAGATTGTCCCAAGCGTCGGGCCGACGTAGGTGACTGGCGCAACGACGTTGATTTCACCAACGGGGATGGCGTGGTTGTCCTTACCGCTGGAATCAGCCCAAATACCCGTCTCAGGATCGAAAGTCGTTGCCGCATCCCTAAACCAAGCACCCAGACTCTCAACAATGGCGGGATCATTGGGAACCAACTCCTGAGCCTGCCCTGCAGTCATGAGAGAGGCCACAGTCAGCGGAATAACAACAGATTGCTTTCGATTTCTCATCACTAATTTAATTGATTCTAAAAATGTCTGATTCAAAGGACCGACTAAGCGGTCATAAAGGCCCAAATGGATGAGTCGCGACGCTACCGAGATCCCAAAAGACGTCAACAAAAGAACACCATTCAAGGTCCTGAGCGGCAGGCCATTAGAAATCGGCAACCTAAGGGAGGTCGCAGCGCCCTCTTAGCTGTTCACTTTGCCAATCTTGGAGCCGAATAGCCCTGACTCTGGATTCTGGACAGAGAGGCCTCCATCGCTTTCACTTTGTCGGGATACTCCTTGGCCAGATCATTGCGCTGCCTAATGTCTTTCCTGAGATTAAAGAGCCTTGGCTGCTTACTGCTAGGAAATTGCTTTTGGAGGAAAGTCCGTGAAGAACGAATTTGGGCGGAATACATGGGGGAGAAAGGGGGTTC
>Ga0206677_10004494_pt1 | contig 11377 bp, 5 predicted proteins | sample M130m12015metaG_FD_155475 | JGI IMG/M metagenome (GOLD analysis project Ga0206677, IMG submission 155475) | Ammonia-oxidizing marine archaeal communities from Monterey Bay, California, United States - M1 30m 12015 | ecosystem: Environmental > Aquatic > Marine > Intertidal zone | place: USA... | reverse complement strand
GGTGTTTCATTGAATATAAATTTAACCTTAGAGCTATACTGCACACCGTAGAAGTTATTTCTAACTTCATTATCGTGAGAATACATTTCACCATTTTTAAAAGTGTAATACACGTTATTTAAAGATATACCGTTCTCTGGTATATAAGATTTTCTACTAGGCCAACCTCTAACTTGTTCTTTATATGACACAGTGTCATCTAAACCTCTAAGAAATTTATTTTGTAATGATATATTGTATGAGCTTTTGTTATCATCGAAAGAACCTACAGCTACATCTGTAACAGCTAGCTTGTCTGAAAAGTAATCACCCATACCTTTAGTATGTAAAGTTTCTAAGCCATCTTGTGATAATCTCAACACAGCGCCTCTAGCCCTGTCGGTAAAGTAAGTTCTAAAACCATACTTAGCAAAACTTTCTGGATTAGTGCTTATACCAAATTCTCCTACATAAGGTACAGCTTGACCTAAAACAGCTCTATTAGATGTAACATTAGCGTTGCCATCAGCGTTAAATAAAGCATCCTTATTGGTTAATATCTTCAATACTTTATCTTCACACAGAACAGAAACGTTTGTGTCTCTAGTGTCAAGTTTTTGTATGCTACCGTAAGAAGGGTTTATGTCTTTAGTTATAGCCTCAGCCATTATAAACTGGTTTAATCTATTTACACTCGATGTAGAGTTAAATATACCTGAAAATATTAAGCCATTTGTTTTTACCTCTTCATTATACTGCTCAGCTAGAGTACTACTAGCTTTTACACCTTTACTTATAAGCGTAGCATTGTAATCGTCTCTTATTCTATTAGACTCAACACCATTGGCAAAAGAGTAACAGTTGTGGTAATCTAAAGCTTGCTCGTTACCGTGATCTGCAACAGCATAAGCATTACTAGCTTCATAATACAAATCTAATTCAGCAACCTCTTTAGGTTCTGTCTCCCATATACCTGGATTATCTGTAGAAAAACCATCAAGATCATCTTCGTCAGTATAAGAAACACCAATCTGTATAGGTGTAAAGTTTTGCATACCACTTGTTATACCAGTTACATTATCTTCAGGTGCCCAAGTAATTGGTTTATCTAGTTTTATGGTAAATAATATAACCCTAGATGAAGCAAATGTACCAGTTCTACCGCCACCATTTCTTCCTCTACCTTCATACATGATAGCACCACCTCTTCTGTATCCTTCTATTCTATAAATATTTTCGTCTGGATCACCTGGAAATGTTATATAGTTACCCACCGTCTCTAAGCCGTTTACAAAGTCTTTGAATTGAGGCTTTACTTGATTACCAAACTTAATCCACTCTCCCCACTTAACCGCTCTTTGACCTCTTTTAGTGTTTTTACCTTTTTTACCAAACCAATGATATGCTATTTCTATAATATCTTCACCTTGTCTTATACCATAGCCCTGTGTAGATTTAAGAGCGCTATGTTGTGAAGCATTGTGATCACCAACGCTACCAAAATTTCTATTTCTATCTATATCTCCTTCACCACCTAGGTCGTAAAAGCTCTCCATTTTCTTCCATCTAGGCACATGCCAATCAGCACCATAACCCATGCCAGGTCCTTTCTCTTTATTTCTCCAAAAGTTATACCTAGTGCTTTGTCCACCGCCAGTGTTGTATCCTAAAGAAGTACCACTGTCGTTACCAATTTGCCAGAAGTTGTTCTGTGCTATTACTCTTAGTTCATCTATGTTATCAAACTTTAATATGTTTTGCTCTAGCACAGAGTCTCTATGTATTTTAGCAAAGAATCTACCCTGAAACTCTGGTCTTAATTTTCTAACTTTTTGAGCTATTTCTATTTTAACTTGAGAGTCTGGCATTATCTCAGTTTCTTCACCAACACTACCTAGCCAATTAACATCAGACTCATCAAATGTTTTTTCTATATTTATTTCCCAATGTTTGTTACTAGCGTCTGTAGTAGTTCCTACGTAGTTTAAACCAGCTCCATCATTTTCATATAATATAGTAGATATATCATAATACTTAGTCACTTGGTTACCTTTTTTTATTCTAACCATAAGATCAGATAAAGTGTGGACAGACGCAGTTGACAAATCCACATCATCACTACTACCTGTTGTTCCACCAAACACTGGCTTCCACAACACTCTAGGTATTCTAATTTTTGAAGTACCTTTTTCAGGATAACCACCATCTATAAATAAATTACCATTATCACTTGTAGCGCTAACAACTCCTTTAGAAACTTTAGTTATAGTTAAAAAGTCAGGTGCTTCATTTTCTATTGCTATTATCTTATACCTAGCTTCATCTTCAACAAAAGCATCACTATCGTGTCTTTTCTTTAATATTATAAAAGTCTCGTCATTGACTTTGTTTCTTTCTGCAGATGGAAAAGCCAACCAAACATTACCATCTTCAGCAGGATAGTGTCTATCCATAGCTAAATTATAATACTCAGCCGATGTTTCCTTTAAAAAGTACTTGTAGTGTGTAGCCCAAAAAGGTGGGTTACTTAATAATTTAACCTTTAAAACGTTCCAGTTAACAGCTTGAGATTTTGGTAATTGTATAGAACCAGTTGTGTCAGTTAAAACAGGTGTCTCTCTACCAAAATCATCTCTATAAACAACACCTACCTGGTATGTTCTCATTGACTTTATAGATTTACCAGCTGCTCTAACACTATAAGCTGAATCAGACGATTGAACTATAGACACGCTGAATTTAGGCGATATTTCAGCATCGTTAGAATCCTTTATATCATATTGCTGAGTGTAATTTGCGTATAAAAGTCTATTAGCAGTAAATTCTTGTGCTTTAGCTTTCTTAGGTACATTATCCCAAGGTCTAAGTAATTGATTAGCTGGAAGTATTTTATATATAATCTCTGACTCTATAAGCATAGAGTTGTTTGTCCACTCTTCGTCAGTGTTTACAGGATCACCTTTTAAACTTTTAACAGTATATATATTTGTGCTTTTATCTTCTTTGTACAGTATGTCTAACTCTATAACGTCTTTAGGCATTCTGCTGGTTATAAAGTTAGATATAGTTAATTTTCTTAAAGTGTTAACCATACCTTTATTGTAACCTTTCTTAGGCATGTAGTCAAATTCATCTGGTAAAAAAGCTACTTGACTAAAAGGACCTATAGAAGAGTATTGACCGTCTTTGTACTTATACCTGTAGGCAAATCTTGGAAACTTAAATTCAAATAAAGATTTATCTTCTATCAAAATAACCTTCCAGTCTAGACTACCTGTACTTATATCAGTAGATATTGAGTCCATGTTTAGTAGAAAACCGTTAGGTATAGTAGGTAGCGAGTCAACAACTGTTGCTATAACCTCGTCACTCTCTGATTCATCTAATAAAGTAAACTTTATTCTATCACCATCCTGTAAGTTCATACTATGTTGGAATACAAATACACCGTTAGAGTCAGGGTGCTGTCCAGAATCTAGTACCTCACCTTCAGAATCTGTAAAAGACTTACTTAGACAAACACTCTCTACTATACCTGATCTTAAAGATGAAGACATTGATATAGTTGGCGCCTCTGTTGGTGACTTCTTAATAACAGTTACGTCATCAAGTGTAAAATTATATGTTGCTGTTGAGTGTGCTGTGGTTAGCACCGTGTGTGTAGAAAAATCTGTAGATCCAGCTTTGAATTTAGCTATTTCTATTTTTTTTGGTTCAGAATTATTATCTGTGAAAAACAATAAACCTTCTATTATGTTGACACCAGTTATAAGATTATCATAACTTAGGTTTAATATACCTAGAGTGTCAACTAAGACAGGTGATGCTATTTTAGTATACTGATCATACTCTACTATTGCGTCAATACTACTACCAGTTATAAACCAATATATTTTATCGTTAGCAGAATCTCTAACAGAACCAATACATTTACCTGCAGCAATATTTATAGCAGAACTATAAGCTAGTTTATTACCAAGAACATTTTGCATTGCACCAACATCATCACCTTCTGAGCTAGCGATTTGCATATTCAAAGCGTCTCTATACTCAGCGTTAGGAACTAATCTCTCGTCCAAGTCTTTATTCATTCGACCTGCACGAAAATTTCGTTTGATTTCTGGCATGCTTTAGTGTTTTAGTTGTTTAGATTTACCTCTCATAACTTGAGATAACTCTTCAATTTTTAAATTTGATAGTCTTAATTTAGCTGTTCTTATAGCTGCAAACTTTTCTCTTTTAAATCTAGCCACTAAGTATTCTTGCACGTTCGCTCTTGTTGATAATATAGCGTGAGCCATGTATTTATACATAGCTTCTTCAGCAAATTTGTGGACTATCATTTCAGCATCAGTACCTAAGCTATCACTTACGTATTTAAGTATAACTGTTTTACCACTTATGTCTGAACTAAAGTGTATTAAACCTCTTTGAGAGTCTATATAAAACACACCATTTGACTGTGCTGTTTCGGGATTTAAACCATATCTTCTACCTGAATCAGTTAGGTAGTCGTATAGACTAGCACTAGGATCAGCTGAGTTTATTTGAGCACTGTAACTAAAGTCTGTCCAAGAGTTAGAGTTCTGTGCTGTAAGTAAAGTTTCATCATCTCCAAATATATAGTTAAAATCATCACCCTGCAATATAGCTGTAGGGTTACTAGTTTTACCTGTTGGATAAATAATATGCTCAATACCTGAACTATCTTTCCATGCAACTTTAACATAATTAACATAATCATGTGGAAGTTTCATAGTTAATGAAGGTGGTATTTCTATTTCTTGAGCTTTAGTAGATTTAAATGTATCGTAGCTTAATTCTTGTATACCTCTCTGCGCGTGAAAAGCAATATCTGATCTTCTTGCTTTAGGTATTATTTTGTCTTCTCCTACGTAAGATATTATAAAGTTATTTATTATATCATCAATACCTATAAATTGATAATTACCAAAGTTTTCTGGAAACGTAGTTTGTTGAACTAATATAACCGCTCCATCAGCTGGCGCTGCATCAAACGTTATGACACCAGAGCTACTATTGTAAGGTGTTGAATCGTATAAAGCAGTATCTGCCTCTGAACCATTTATAAATATTCTAAAATCAGAAGCTATAACTGGTAAAGGAGAAAATGTTAATGTAAAAGCAGTAGTAGAACCATCGCCAGTGAATGACTGAGAGTTGTTATAGTACTGTTGTTGTGTTCCTGTGAATAAAGGCATATCTTATTGTTTTTCTTCTTGAATGTCTTTGGCTTGTTCTGTTGATGATATTTGGTATAGGTTAGGATCTTTTATTAAAACACCAGCTAATGCTAGTATCTTAAAAACCAAACCTGTTTCTTCAGACTCATGTAACTCAAAATTAGTTGTAGAAGATGAATTGTATAGAGCTTTATTGTTAACAACAGTATAACCCCAAACAACTTGAGTTGGTCTAGATATGTAGTTACACACTACTGTAGAATTTGAAGGTATAGTTGTTGGATAAATTTGGATTGATCTATTTCTATTGATCTCTGTAGTTCCTCCTACTCTAACATATACCGGGTAGGTTATACTAGGCGCTGTTAATGGAGATGCTAATATATGGTGTATCTCGTTTTGATTTATTTTTTCTATTTCAACAAACTTACCACAGGCGTTAGTGTATAATTCACCCATTCTATAGTAATCTGGCATAGTGGCAATACCATTAGATCCTAAAACAACAGTTTGTCTATACTTCTCAAATATATCAATCTTTTCATCTAAAAGATCTATCATATCTGAATAAGTAGTGTCGTTTCCTGGTTGTCTAAGGAATTGATTTTTATCATAAAAGTATTGCTCAAATATATCCATCTGAGCTTGATTAGCTAATATGTTAAACTCTTGAGGTGTTACATAACCTCTTTGCTCTTTATTAGCAATAGCTAAAACCCTTTGATATACTGTATCTATACTTACTGCCATAATTTTTTTTTATTTATAATAACTAGGCTACCGAAGTAGCCTAACTACTATAAGGTAATCTATTTGATTTTCTTTTGTACACTATCTAGAACTTCCATCCCTTCATCTGTCTTAAACCAAGCAGCTATAGCTGGATATGGTTCTTGATCAAATGGTACAGCCATTAGTTTTTTACCGTTTTTAGCCCAAGCAAAAGATCTACCATCTGGTGATAGCTTTATAATCTTCTGATTTACAGCTTTTAAAGCTAAGCTTTTTAAAGCTATATTCTCATCTTGTATTATTCTTAAAAACTCTTGAGGATTGTTTCTAGCAAAAACTATTGTATCTCTTTTTATTTCCTTACTAGTCATGGTATCTACATTGGACGATGTTTCAACTCTTAATAGAGACTCACAATCATCTATGCTGAACTCAGAAGCAATTTTTAAAGCTTCAATTTCCATTTCTAAATAAGATAAATCAACTTCAGCTTCTTTAACATCATCTTTTTCAAAGTAAGACTTACCGTTTAATGGGTGATAAAGTGATAAAAGCTTTTGTAAATTCTGCTTTTGCTTTGGCACCATAAGTTTTCCATCTCTAAAAAATATATGACCTAGTGTTACTGTACCTTTTTGCTCATCTACAAAAGGTGAGTTTTGGTTAGTTGCATATCTTAATTCCCTTTGAAGACCTTGATCTTCATCAAACCATAATAAAGATTTAGCTCTACTATGTTTCGCGGGTACTGTAAATAATAAAGGTGTTTTGTTACCTTTTAATAAATAAACTCTATCTTTAATTTCCCAAGTCGAGGAAGTTGTATTTGTTTTTTTCATGATATAATATAATTTAATAAGGGTAATAATTACCCCCGTCAGTTCAACGAGGGTAAGAATTACATTTGTTATTGATTAGTCTCCAGTAACACCATCAGCATCTTTGAATAAGATGAAGTTGTTAGCAGCTTGAACACATAAACATCTTTCTGATAAGAAATGAACGTTCATCGCGTCTTCGTCGCTAGTGTAGTTACCACCAACAGATCCAGTGATCCAAGACTTCATTCTTCTATCATCCGCTTCAGAAGCTCTGTAACGTACGTGTAAGAATGGTCTTTTGATGTTTTTACCTAATTGTTGATCGTAAACAGTACTTGTTCCAGCAGGAACTAATACACCTTGTACATCTCCAATTAATCCTCTTGTAGTACCATCGTTTAGGTATTTCCAGTCAGACTTGTAAAAATCATAAGAACCTCTTCTGAATCCTGAGAATCCTAAGTTAATCGCCATATCTTCAGAGTTATCAAATACACCATAAGATGTACCTCCAGTTCCGTAAGAATTTTGAGTAGCTAACATGTTATCGATTGCTAATGAAGTTCCTCTGTTTAAGAACATCATGTTTTCTTCGATAGCACCTTGCTTGTCTAATTCTTGTAATACAACGTCAAATTCAGCTAAACCTTCACCAGCAGCAACAGATCCAAAATCAGGGTTGTTGTAGATTAATCCTCTTTCTTCAATAGCAGAGAATAAACCTTGTGAACCATGATTTCCAGTACTAGCTAAAGCAGTGTCAAGTTGAGAAGAAGATACTGGCTCAGCTTCAATCATCGCCATTTCTAATTGATCTTCAAATCTTAATCTTGCTTCGTGCTCAGACTTTAAGTACCATAAGTATCCTCCAGTTCCAGCTTCAGTAGTTACTTCTACCCAACCGATACTAGCAGTATCTGATCCATTAACACTGTACTTGTCTCTTAAAATAATTGGCTTATTTGTAAAAGTAGTAAAATCAGCATCTTTAGAGTTTCCTACGTTAGCAGAACCTTTCTTGTACTCAGATCCATATACGAATACATTTAAAGCAGTTACACCATCAGCACCTAATCCAGAGATATCAGCAGCAGTGTAAGGTATAGCGTTAATTGTAGTTGCAGAAGGAGTAGCAGTTACGTAACATTTTAAAGTTACACCACCTTTGTTAACAATAATAGTATCAGCTACATTAATATTGTGAGCTTCACCAAAAGTAATTAAACCTGCAGAAACATCAGTTCCAACAGCTCCAGTATAAGCAATGTGAATACGACCTTGCTCAGACCAAACAACTTGATCAGAAGCCATAGGCATTTCAGCTCCTACCATTTTTAAAAATCCTGCAACAGTTCTGTTACCGAATCTTTCAACTTCTTTTTCGTAAACTTCTGGTAGGAATTGTTTAGTAAAGTTGTAATCGTTTCCTGTTATAGACAGGTAGTTTGACCCGTATAAATCTTTTACAGGTCTTGGTGTTAGGTGCGACAATGCAGCACCTGATGAATTAAAAGGCATAATTTTTAATTTTAATAGTTAAGTTATCTTGTTTTAATTTTAAACTTAAAGTCATTAGAACTACTATCAACCGCTTTTACTGTAAACCCATTTGGATTTGGTGCCTTCTCGTGAGTAGACCTTGGATCCATATCGATGTTTTTAGATTTAGCCATACTGTTCTTAACAGCGTCAGCTTTACCTTGTTCATAAAAGTGTTGAGCTACTAAATCAGGGTTCATTGCTGTAAATAAAGATTTGTGATAACCTGAAGCATCTGACATTTCATTTTTTTCATTCAAGAACTTCTTGACAAAATTGTTAATGTCGCTTTGTGTATCCTTAACCTTTGCAGCATCTTTTACGTTAAATCTGTATTTCTTTTCTCCAACCTTATATTCAAAACCTTTGAACTGATCGTTAAAAACTTGAGAAGTTTTTTCTTGAAATACTCTTTGTTGTAAACCTTGAGTCTTGTTAGTTTCCTCTAACTCTTCGTTATATCTATTGAAAAAATCTACAGCCTTCTGTTGTTCTGGCGCGAGCTTAGAACCAGCTTTGACTTCTTCGTAATATTTAGACTTTAGCCCGTCTAGGTGGCCTTTAGCACTTGCAACCTGCTCTTTTAGCGCTAATTTTTTTCTTTTAATATCTATTTCCTCATCAACGTCTTCATCGAACGAAAACTGATCGTCCATTAAAAAGCTTATTTCATCGTTATCTAGATGAGGTTTTGTTTGTTTGTAATACTCTCTAAGTAAAGACTTATCATCGTAGCTAGTAAAATCTTGATTTAGTTTAACATAGTCTTCTAGCGAACCACCTGTTTCGTTTATAAACTCAACAACTTTTTGAATGTTCTCTGGTAATTCAACACCAGCATCAGCTTCAACTAAAGCTTGTTCAACTTGTTCTTCAAGTTCTTCTACTTGCTCTTTTACTTCTTCTACCGGTTGTTCTTCTGTAACTTCCTCTAAACCAACAAATTGCTCTTCAACTTCTGGTTCCTGTTGTACTTCTGGCTCCGGCTCTTGTTCTACTTCTGGCTCTTTTGAACCTTGTGATAAATCTAATTTAAACGTACCATCTTCTAAAATTTCAGCTTTTGGCCCGTCATCAGCTGGTTCCTCTGGAACAGCTTCAACTTTAACTTCTTGAGTTTGCTCTACAGCTTCCTCTTGAAGTTCTTCTTGTTTTTCTTCTGACATAATATAATATTATAAAATTAATAAATAATTATCTAGGATCTGATGCCCCTAGATCAAAACCACCTCCAAGTATATCATTACCTGAAGATTCAAAGTTTTTAGGTGGTTTACCACTATTTCTTTGATCAATCAACTCACTTTGTTGAGATGCTTGTATCTTAGTTCTTTCGTCTTTACGATCTTCTTTATAAGCTTCTTTGTTTTTCATACCCTCAACTTCCATACCTTTAAGTCTCATGTTTATTTGAAACTCGTGGTTCATAAGTTCTTTCTTGTATAAAACTTCTCTAGCTAGCTTCTCCTCTTCTATCTTAGCTTTCATTTGCTCTAACTCCATCTTCTGTTGAGTTATAGCTTGATTTTTTTGTACTTCAGCTTGAGCAGCTACTTGTTGAGCTTGAGCGTTAGCTTGTGCTTGAGCCTGTATATTTTGCTGTTGCATTAACTGATCTCTCTCCTGTTTCTTTTTTCTACGTATCTTAAGTAATTGATTAGCTAACTTTATATTCTTAATCTCTCTAAGATCTATAGCGTCTTCTAAATCAATACCTCCACCAGATAAAGCCATTTGTATATTTTGCTCTAGTAAAGCTTTTTGCTCTTCATCAGGCGATAACTCTATGTGTATACCAAAGTCTGATAAATGTAAGTTACCTAATTCACTTAATGTAGATACATTGTGTATTCCTATCTTTTGTATAAAAGCATCTCTTGTAGGAGAATACTCCAGTATATCCGATACTCTAAGTGATATAGCTTCAGCGACTTCTGATGTTATGTATAATCCTGATTGTAGTATATGTCTTGTAGCTGTGTTACTGTTAGCTGCTGCTATTTTTTGAACACCAACTAAAGCATCTTTTGATGGAGTAGATGCGTCTGATGATTCATTTAAACCAGTCACATCTCTTATCATTTGTAAGTAGTAGTTATACGTACCTATTAAACTCTGCATTTTAGCACCACCGTTTCCACTAGATATTTCTTGTATAGGTACTTTACCTGGGTTCATATCACCTTCAGATGTCATAGACCTACCTATAATAGAACCAGTTTGAAAGAACATGTTTAATGCTTCTTGTGGATTATAATTAGTTCCATTACCTAAATCAATCTCAGCTAAACCATCAGCATCTAAGTATATACCATCAGGAGTCATTCTAGACATCACCTGTTGCAGTTTTAGATGAGTTAGTTGTATCATATCAGCAAAACCAGTTATACGTCCTACAAGTGATTCTATACGTCCCTTGTACATTCTAGGCGCTGTTATACTGTAATTCATTTTAACCTTAGTGTGATCACTCTTAGGTCTCATCATGTTTTTACTTAAATTCCAATCAAGTAGTATTTCAGTACCTAACACTAAAGCTCCTTCGTATAAAACCTCTAGTGATCTAGACATTTTACCATACTTAGCTTCAAGCATTTGATCTACCATAGGGTTAAAAGAATCATCTTTTACTATAACCTTACTAGCACCTGTTGCTGTTTCTTTAACTTTATACACTTCATTAGCATATGTTTTGTAATTAAAGTACAGTACTTGTATTTGGTTTTTATCGTTTTGGTTAGACTCAGTTAAACTTCTATTGTAGAAGCCACTGTTTTGAAACCCTTGCCCAGTTATTTTAACTAACTCTTCTTTAGATAAATTAGGGAATTGTTTTTTAAGCTCGTTTACTGGTATTGTTTTTACCTCACCAACGTAGTATATATCATCAAAGTAAGGTGACTCAGTATACGAATAAACCATATTAGCAGGATCAACGTACTCAACTTTAATACCTTCTGATTTATTATAAACAGTTTTAACAGCACCCATACCAAGTACTGTTAAATCGTAGTTAACTCTTCTTCTAGTTAAATCATACTTATTACCTTCAAGAACAACGTTGATAGCTTGCTCTTCAGCTATTTCTATAGCTTGCTTGTA
>Ga0206677_10004488_pt1 | contig 11385 bp, 9 predicted proteins | sample M130m12015metaG_FD_155475 | JGI IMG/M metagenome (GOLD analysis project Ga0206677, IMG submission 155475) | Ammonia-oxidizing marine archaeal communities from Monterey Bay, California, United States - M1 30m 12015 | ecosystem: Environmental > Aquatic > Marine > Intertidal zone | place: USA... | reverse complement strand
GAATTAATGAGTTTACAGGTGGTTTGCCACTTGTCTTAAATTGTTATAAAAGTCGATGCGTTGGTTCAGTTCTTACAGAGCCGCCTAGCATTCTTGTAAGGGGTTGAACCATTGTGTAAATGGGCTTATTCTTTAAATATAAAAAAATTCTTTGACTAGATTTAAATCAATACCTTCGTATTTCGATGAAGAAACAAGCACAATACGATCGCGCATATCTAGAAATGGCCCAGACATGGGGACAATTGTCTTATTGCGAGCGAAAAAAAGTAGGGGCCCTTATTGTTAAGGACCGGATGATTATTTCCGACGGTTACAACGGTACCCCCTCGGGTTTTGAAAATGTTTGCGAAGACGAAAACTACGACACCAAATGGACTGTTTTGCATGCGGAAGCAAATGCCATTTTGAAAGTGGCCTCCTCAACACAATCCTGTAAAGGAGCAACCCTCTACATCACACTTTCACCTTGTAAGGAGTGTTCGAAACTTGTGCACCAATCGGGGATAAAAAGAGTGGTTTTTGCTACGGCATATAAGGACCTTTCGGGGGTTGATTTTCTCAAAAAGGCGGGGGTGATCGTGGAGCATTTTCCCCTTGAAAAAAAGGAATAAATGAAACGTTACAATCTCTTTTTATGGATTATAGTATTGCTGTCAATGGCCTTAGGTTTTTTGATTGGTACCAATCAACAATTGGTGCAAAACATCACCCGCTCACCACAAAATGGGAGTCAAAAGCTAAATCAGTTTATGCGCTATTTGGACCGTTATTATGTGGACCAAATCAATACCGATAGCTTAGCTACAGAAGTAATACAAGATCTAATTCAAAAATTAGACCCACATTCCTTTTATATTCCTAAAGAAGAATTGAGCCGTATGGCAGAAAACATGCAGGGAAATTTTGTGGGAATTGGTGTAAGCTTTTTCATGGAACGCGACACGGTTAGTGTTGTGCGTGTCATTCCAGATGGACCCAGTAAACGTGCTGGACTTTTGGCAGGTGATCGAATTCTGATCGCCAATGAAGATACCCTCTATGGTCGCCAGTTGACCAGTGAAGCCATTGTTGAGCATCTAAGGGGAGAAGAAGAAAGTTTGGTTAATCTTAGTATTTATAGACCCATCACAAAAGAACAGCTTGAGGTGCCCTTGCGTCGAGGAGCTGTTCCCATTACTTCTGTTGCGCATTATATGCTTGAAGAAAGCATTGGTTACATAAAAATCAATCGTTTTGCTGAGACAACCAATAGCGAGTTTCAGCGCGCCGTAGTTGATTTAAAAAAACAAGGAATGACCCGAATGGTGTTAGATTTGCGCAGCAATCCGGGTGGTTATCTGGAGGCTGCCGAACAAATCTCAGATACCTTCTTGGCTGAGGGACAATCAATTGTTATGGTCGAAAGTAACCAAGGAGAACAGAAAACGACCTTTAGCACTGCTGAGGGGGCTTTCGAAAAAGGACAGGTATATGTTTTGATCAATGGCGAATCGGCCTCTGCAAGTGAAGTTGTTGCAGGAGCATTACAAGATAATGATCGCGCTTGGATTTTGGGGCAGCGCAGTTTTGGAAAAGGCTTGGTGCAGCAGCAAATGCCACTTGGCACGCAAGAAGCTGTTCGCCTCACTACGGCCCGTTACTATACTCCCACAGGACGTTCTATACAGCGCCCTTTTGATCAAGGGAAGAAAGCCTATTACGAAGAAATCAATAAACGCTATGACACGGGAGAGCTTGCAGATGTTTCGAAGGTTCCGCAAAATGACTCCCTTGCTTTTGTCACACCTAAAGGGCGAAAGGTCTATGGTGGAGGCGGAATAGTGCCTGATATTTATTTACCCAACAATGCAAATCCGGAAGACGATTGGAATGATTACCTTCTTCGCTCCAACATTGTCAATCATTTTGTCTTCAGAGAAATAGATTCACGCCGAGAAGAGTTTGTGTCCATTGACCGGACTGCGTTTGTCGCCCAGCCTCTCCAAGATAAAGAGCGTTGGCTTAATGCCCTGAAAAAGTATTTAAATGAACAATCTGTCCCGGTAAATCTTGAGGATACTAGCTTGGCCATTACGGCCATACACTCCTACCTTGGCTTGCAATTGTTTGATGAACCAACACGCTTGGAAATACTCCACAAAGAAGACCGTTTTGTCAAAGCTGCGCTAAACGAATTGGCTAAAAAGCCCCTCGATTAATTTAAAACTTCTTTCCCTTCTGTTGGGCAGTTATCTTAAGTGAAAGAAGTAAAATCCATAGCAATAGCAGGGCAGAACCAGAAGCGAGAATTCCAATGATAGCGACCAAACTATCGCCTTCTGTAGGTGCATCCCAATCGATTAGAGTGGTGTTAAAGACCATCATCCCAAGGGCAAGAACCATCATGATGCGTAAGAAAATTTTCATATAATAGGGATTAAAAAATTTGTTGAATGTTGGTTGTAAAGAGTTTGACGGCGATGGCCAAAAGGACTACGCCAAATATTTTTCGAATGATATTTATACCCGAACGCCCGAGTAAGTTTTCGATTCGCTGAGATGATTTTAAGATGATATACACAATAATGATATTGATCAATATAGCAATGATGATATTGATTACGTGGTATTCTGCACGCATGGAAAGCAAGGAAGTTAGTGTCCCGGCACCGGCAATCATTGGGAATGCTAAAGGGACAATAGAGGCTGTTTCCGGCTCATCATCTTTGTATAGACTGATGCCTAAAACCATTTCAATGGCCAAAAAGAAAATGATGAAAGAACCTGCTACGGCAAAAGAATTGGTGTCAATTCCGATGAGTTTTAAGATTTCCTCTCCCACAAACAAAAAGGCAATCATAATAATGGCGGAGACAATGGAGGCTTTTTCTGACTGGATATGACCGACCTTTGCTCTTAAGCTAATGACTAGCGGAATGTTTCCAATGATATCAATCACCGCAAAAAGCACCATTCCTGCGGTAAATACTTCTTTAATGTCAAAATTCATTGTAGATGATTTAGACTGTAAAAGTACTTTAATTCTAGATGATTTATCTTTTCTGACCACAAATTATACCCGAGAAGAGCTATATTTGAACTGTGATTCAACTCGGTAAAACTTTAATATCAGAAGACCTTTTAGACAAAGACTTTGTCTGCAACATTCAGCAGTGTAAAGGGGCCTGTTGTGTTGAGGGAGAAGCCGGTGCTCCCCTAGAAGAAGCAGAGTTAGCAGAAATTGACAAACATTTTGATGCCATTAAGCCCTACTTAAATGCAAAGGGCTTGGCAGAAATTGAAAAGCAAGGCCGCTATGTCAAAGGTTGGGATGGAGAATGGGAAACTCCCATAATCGACGGGAGCGAATGTGTATACACCCTTTTCGACACTCAGGGAAAGGCTTCTTGTGGTATAGAGAAAGCCTATTTAGACGGTAAAATTGGCTGGAAAAAACCCGTTTCTTGCCACCTTTATCCTGTTCGTGTGCAACAGTATTCTGAATTTTCTGCGGTGAATTATCACCAGTGGCAAATTTGTGATACAGCCTGTTCTTTGGGAGAAGAATTAAAGGTTCCCGTTTATCAATTTGTTAAAGAAGCCTTGATTCGAAAATTTGGAAAAGCATGGTTTACTTCCCTGGAACAACTGGCCAAAGAAAAACAGGATTAGCGCTTCGTGTGTTTACTGGGCTTTCCAAGCGAATTTAGATATAAACAGCTGTTTTTAAATAGGTTATAAAACAGACTTTTTTTGCTTTGTTAGTTCAAAAAGGGGTGTTTTGTTAAAAACTAAGGGGCATTGTGAATAAGTATGACTTTCATTTCTGGCCACAATTTTAAATCTTTGTTAGATAGAAAAATAGATCCAGAATTTAAAATTAGATGACGATATGGCAGCTGTAGAACCGATACTTCAAGAAAACAAAAACCGCTTTGTAATTTTTCCAATCGAACACCACGATATTTGGGAATGGTACAAAAAGATGGAGGCAAGTTTCTGGACAGCCGAAGAAATCGATTTACATCAAGATTTAACCGATTGGAATGCTAAGCTTTCTGATGATGAAAAATATTTCATCAAACATATTTTAGCCTTTTTTGCTGCTTCTGATGGTATTGTCAACGAAAACCTTGCAGAGAACTTTGTGAACGAAGTTCAGTATTCTGAAGCGAAGTTTTTCTACGGATTCCAAATCATGATGGAAAACATTCATTCAGAAACCTACTCCTTGTTGATTGATACCTACGTGAAAGATGAAGTAGAGAAAAATCAACTTTTCCAAGCGATTGAAGTTTTTCCAGCCATTCGTAAGAAAGCAGATTGGGCCTTGAAATGGATCGACTCTGATTCTTTTGCTGAGCGTTTGATTGCTTTTGCTGCTGTAGAAGGGATCTTCTTCTCAGGTGCGTTTTGTTCTATCTACTGGTTAAAGAAGCGTGGTTTAATGCCCGGTTTAACCTTCTCAAACGAGTTGATCTCGCGTGATGAGGGAGTGCATTGTGACTTTGCTGTTCACTTGCACAATAACCACTTAATTAATAAAGTACCTACGGAACGTATCCAAGAAATCATTTTGGATGCCTTAAACATCGAGCGTGAATTTGTTACAGAATCTTTACCTGTAAGCTTAATTGGAATGAACGCTAAATTGATGACACAATACCTAGAGTTTGTGACCGACCGATTGTTGAGTGAGTTAAATTGTCCCAAAGAATTTAACGTAACCAATCCATTTGACTTCATGGACATGATTTCTTTACAAGGAAAAACCAATTTCTTTGAAAAGCGCGTTTCTGAATATCAAAAAGCAGGCGTATTGAACCCTGAAGACCAAGAGACTAAAATTAGTTTCGACGCCGATTTCTAGAAGAAATCATTCATTTTAAATTGAGTACCGTACGAAGCGGTTGCTCATTGTATAATTATTAAAACACTAAGTGCATGTTTGTAGTCAAAAGAGACGGGCGTAAGGAACCTGTAATGTTCGATAAAATTACCGCAAGGATTAAAAAACTTTGCTATGATCTTAATCCATTGGTTGATCCTGTTCGCGTTGCGATGCGCGTTATTGAAGGTTTGTACGACGGAGTGACTACCTCTGAACTCGACAACCTTGCTTCTGAAATTGCAGCAACCATGACGACTTCTCATCCAGACTATGCCCAATTGGCTGCACGTATCTCGGTTTCAAACCTACATCAAAACACAAAAAAGTCGTTCTTTGAAACAATGACTGACTTGTATACCTATGTCAATCCCCGCACTGGAAAAGACGCACCACTATTGTCTGATGAGGTATATGAGGTAATTAAAAAAAACAAGGACACTCTCGATTCAAATATTATTTATAACCGTGACTTTGGCTACGACTTCTTCGGTTTTAAAACCCTAGAGCGCTCCTATTTATTGAAACTCAATGGTGTAATCGTAGAGCGTCCACAGCATATGTTGATGCGCGTTTCTGTAGGAATACATATGGACGACATCGAGGCAGTACTCGATACCTACGAGCTAATGTCTAAGCGTTACTTTACGCACGCAACACCAACCTTGTTTAATTCCGGAACACCTAAACCACAAATGTCTTCTTGTTTCCTTTTGGCCATGCAAGATGATAGTATTGATGGAATTTATGACACGTTAAAACAAACGGCAAAGATCTCACAATCTGCAGGTGGTATTGGTTTATCTATCCACAATGTTCGTGCAACAGGATCATACATTTCTGGTACCAACGGAACGTCCAATGGAATTGTTCCTATGCTACGTGTCTATAACGACACCGCTCGTTACGTAGACCAGGGTGGCGGAAAACGCAAAGGTTCATTTGCTATATATATCGAAACTTGGCATGCTGACATTTTTGATTTTCTTGACCTAAAGAAGAATCACGGAAAAGAAGAAATGCGTGCACGAGATTTATTCTACGCAATGTGGACTTCTGACCTTTTCATGAAACGTGTAGAGAATGATGCCGAGTGGACGCTAATGTGTCCAAACGAATGCCCAGGTTTGTACGATTGTCATGGCGAGGAGTTTGAAGAACTCTACACCAGTTATGAAAAACAAGGCAAGGGCCGCAAAACCATACGTGCACGTGAATTATGGGAGAAAATTCTTGAATCTCAAATTGAGACAGGGACACCCTACATGTTGTACAAGGACTCAGCCAACCGAAAATCCAACCAAAAGAACTTGGGAACCATTCGCTCGTCGAATCTATGTACCGAGATTATGGAGTATACTTCTCCAGATGAGGTTGCGGTGTGTAATTTGGCATCCATTGCGTTGCCGATGTTTATCAAAGACGGCGCCTTTGATCATGACGAATTATTCCGAGTGACCAAGCGTGTAACAAAAAACTTAAACCGTGTTATCGATCGTAATTATTACCCTGTGATCGAAGCAGAAAACTCAAACATGCGTCACCGTCCGGTAGGATTGGGTGTGCAAGGTTTAGCCGATGCCTTTATTAAATTGCGAATGCCCTTTACCTCTGATCCAGCCAAAGAGTTGAATCAGGAGATCTTTGAAACGCTTTATTTTGCTGCCTTGACTGCATCCATGGAGGAAGCGGAAAAAGATGGTCCTTACTCTTCCTACAAAGGTTCTCCAATTTCAAAAGGAGAATTCCAACACAATATGTGGGGTGTTAAAGATGACGAATTGAGCGGACGTTGGGACTGGGCTGGTTTGCGTAAGCAAATTAAAAAGCATGGGGTACGTAACTCTCTCTTGGTTGCACCAATGCCAACAGCATCAACTTCACAAATTTTAGGGAATAACGAATGTTTTGAACCTTATACCTCTAATATTTACACACGACGCGTATTGTCAGGAGAGTTTATAGTCGTCAACAAACACCTACTTGAAGATCTTGTTGATCTAGGTTTATGGACCGAAGACATGAAGCAAGACCTAATGCGTGCCAATGGATCGGTGCAGCACATAGAAGGTATACCTGCCGATATTAAAGAATTGTACAAGACCGTCTGGGAATTGAGCATGAAAGACATTATTGATATGTCTCGTCATCGTGGATATTTTATCGACCAGTCCCAATCGTTGAACCTTTTCATGGAAGGGGCCACAATGGCCAAACTTACTTCTATGCACTTCTATGCATGGAAATCGGGCTTAAAAACAGGGATGTATTATTTGCGAACTAAGTCAGCAGTTGATGCCATTAAGTTCACCCTAACAAACAAGGACAAAGCAGCGGCACCTCAAGTTGTAGCTCCTGCAGCAGATTCTGTAAGTGCTCCGGCTAAAGCAGACGCTAAACCCGCACCAGTGGCGGTTGAGCCTTTGACTCCTGAAGAATTAAAAACCATGCTAGAGCAATCGCGAGAGAGTGAAGACGATGATTGCCTAATGTGCGGTTCTTAAAATTAGATTGACATTTATTAAGCCCCCTGCAATGGGGGCTTTTTTATGACCTAAATTTTAAGGGTTAAGGATTGAACATAAAAAAACTCCTTACCGCTTAGATAAGGAGTTTTTTATTTAGAAATGGTAAAACCTATGCTTCGGTCTTACGTATGTTTTCCAAAAAGGTTTCCATGATATTCAACTTGTGTAAGTATAAATCTTTTGATTTCAAAAGAATGTTGAAGTATAGAGTTGTGTTTTTAGGACTTGTTTCTTCATTGCGCGTAAGCTCAATTTGAGTGTTGATTTTTTCATCCAATTTTTGAAGTACCGCTGCACGGTTTTCCAATAGAATGTTAATCTTCGCCTCAGAATTATTTTCAAACGCCTCCATGGCTTCATGGAAAACGGCTTCGGTTAACTCATACACGTCTTTTAAGTCGCGTATTTGACTCATTTTCAGCTTTGAATGATCATTGTTAACGTGCTTGTAACTCTTCTTTACAATATATTCTAGGTCGTCGGTAATATCTTGGATGAGACTAAGAATAACGATATAGAAATTACTAGCAGACAAGCTTGATTCTTCTAGGTTCTTAATGAAATAAAAGACGTTTTCTCTAAGCTCTTCCACATCGTCTGTTAGGCGGTTGATGTTTTTCTTGGCTTTCTTGAGAACAGACTTGTCGTGTTTTGCCAATCCTTCAGAAAGGATAGCATAGATCTTGTCAACACGTTTAAACACCTTAATTACGTTACTAGTACTCTCATTCATTACGCCAATGATAGAGCTACTTTCCGATTTAACCAATCCATCAATATCGATAAGATCGGCATTTTCATTACGGTGTTTCAAGTAGTTTTTACCGATGATTAGTAAAATAATGAAAAGGATAATAGCGATAGCTTGCGGGCCTCCAACATAGATCAATGTTACAATGATACCCGAAACGATAAAGGCTGTGATAGCGGTTAAAAACCATCCACCAATTACATTTAGTACTCCAGCTACTCTATACACTGCACTGTCTCTTTGCCAAGCGCGGTCGGCAAGTGAAGTACCCATGGCAACCATAAAAGTAACATAGGTGGTCGATAATGGAAGTTTATAAGATGTTGCAATCGAAATTAAGATAGAAGCAACAACTAGGTTGACGCAGGCACGCAACATATCAAAAGAAGGCGCATCTTTATCGTTCTGATTTTTCAAAACGAGGGCAGAATTGGCAAATTGTGCATCAATTTTATTCTGTAACGAGGCAGGTAAAATAGCATTTACCCCAGTACCAATTACTTGAAAACCTTTTACAATTCCCTTAGAAATGAAGTTGGGTTTGAAACGTTCTTTAATTGATTTCTGGTCAGAAAGGTCCAATTCAGTTTTCATTACTTTTTTCGCCTTGGAGGATAACCATAGGGTAATTACCATGATTCCACCAGATAAGACGAGTAAAAAGGTTGGTGTGGGTACTTTAGAAGACAATACCCCCATACTAAATTCTGTCGCTAAAGCGCCAGAAGCAACCCATGCTTCGTACGATTGGTAAGCAGCGATTGGTACACCAATAAAGTTAACCAAGTCATTTCCTGCAAATGCCAAGGCTAAAGCAAAAGTTCCAACGCCAATAATTACTTTGTAGATGTTTGCCTGTACAAATCTGATCAAAGTAAAGGATACACCAAACCACAAGAAGAAATTAATGATCGATACTTTTAAAACCTCAGTTTCGAGAAAATCTTTGATTTTCATTCCACCAATAATATCAAATTTTAAACCAGCAAAAGGCGTTCCTTTAATTCCTTTCATTAAAATGAAATATGTAATCGCAGAAAGCGCTATCCCACCAAATAGGGCAGAAACCCATGTGGGTTTGTTTTCAAAGTCATAGGTCAAGAAAAAACGAGAAATCCATTGAACAATTGCTCCCACTGTAAGGGCAACAACGACCGACAGCAGTATTCCTGAAATAATTTGGATGGCTTTTGCTGTGTTGATGTAGTTGACAATCTCACTGAAATTGCCAGAATCTCCTGAAATCTTTATTACTGACATAAATACAGCAGCTCCCAACAAGGTAAATACAATAGAAACCGTAGTTGAAGTAGGCATACCTAGGGTGTTGAAAAAGTCAAGCAATAAAATATCGGTGAGCATTACTGCTGTAAAGATCAAAATGATTTCATCGAAGTAAAATTCACCAGGATTAAAAATCCCCTTTCGGGCCACTTCCATTAATCCACTTGAAAACAAGGCACCGCAGGCAACTCCCAAGGAAGCCAAGATCATTATGGTTTTAAACGAAATTGCTTTAGAACCAACGGCAGAGTTTAAAAAGTTTACTGCATCATTGCTCACCCCAACAATGAGGTCTCCAATGGCAAGTATAGCTAATACAGCTACAAGAATTAAATAAATATTATCCATATTTTCTTAGTTTTAGAAGTGAATATCAAACTGTAATCGATACACCAATTGATCGTTAGATGTTGCAGTTGTTTGGTAGGTTACATCGGTTTGTACTTTCAATTTGTGTTTAGCAACATATCTAGACAATCCAAGCGTGTACTGAGAAATTTTATTTTTTGCCGTTACAATTTCGTCAAAATTTACGTTAGTATAGCGTCCTGTGATGGCTATTTTGGAAGGAAGAACGTAGCCCATTTGAAAATTGAATGCATCCCCCACATTTACAACATCACCTGTTAGTGAGTTGTCTTCGTTTTTGGCAATAGGGTCATCGGCTGTACGGTCTGCATATTCAGCCATGATCGAGAAACCACGGTACTTAAAGTGGGTGTCGAAGAAGAGAGTGTTTATATTGGTTTGGTAAAAACCTTCGTTGGTTTCCAAATAAGATCCCATATTACTTCTCGACTTAACCGCATCGTTGTTTATGTCATAGACAACACCAACCAATAATTTAGGCGACTCTTCGCGCTCTAGGTCAGCGCCTCTGTAGTCCCCTTTGCTCTTGAAGTTTCCAAAAGGAAGAACTTCAACGCGTCCAGTATATTGGTGTCCACCTAAGTTTCCTTTTGTAATGTTTCTTCCTTCTCCTTGTGAGATAGCAAATATTTCTTTGACAATAAAGTTTTCAGAAAGTTTAAAGTGGTGACGTAATTGCATTCCCAAGTCACGGTCAATGTTGAAACGACTGTTCAACAAAGAACGATCTACCATGGCTAGATCTCCAGAAGAAATAACACGTTCAATATTACCGGGTAACTTTCCTTGACCTACCTGAAGAGTAAAGTTCCTGTAAAAGTTCCAACGAACATAAGCATCCAAAATATAGCGAGGGGCGTTGCTTGTAAATTCGTTCGCACCAGAAATGTCTCGGTTAGATAAACCTAACTCTAGCTTATAAGTGATCTTTGGATCGTAAGCGAAACCTTTAAATTTTAGACGAGAACGACGAACCAAAAAATTCGACTCTGGACTTCCGTACTCTCCGTCAGACTCTATCCATGTAGAGGAGGTAAGAAACTGCATACGCGCACTAATGTTCATAGAAAAACTATCGTTTTCTCCTTTAATGTTAAAAATTCCTTTTCCGAATTTTGAGGTACCAACTTCTTGGCCATAAATTGAAGCCGTTGAGATAAACAAAGAAAATAAGGTTACTTTAAAAGTGTTCATTGTAATTTATTTTTATGCAAATGTGTGAAATTAGGATACAACTAATGTTATCCCAATGTTATTAAACTTATATTATTGGTTGCAACTGTAGAAATTTTGATCGGTACTCTGAATAGGTGGTTTTTTATTTTCATTTTTAATGATTTTTATTTGATACAAACTTAGCCGGAAGAAACAGGACCAATTTTAGATAAAGGTTAAATAGGGGATTTCAAATTTTACCCAAATGTTAAATTTCTGATTTTCATTTAACATTAAATTAATCTAGTCGTTTTTCCAAAACTTAGTACCTTAGGCAAAAAATAAAATGCATTGGGAGCAACTCCTTTCACTTCAACGCTTTGGTGATACTACTAAGCGAATTCGTAAAGAACAAGATGAAATTCGTT
>Ga0206677_10004487_pt1 | contig 11386 bp, 9 predicted proteins | sample M130m12015metaG_FD_155475 | JGI IMG/M metagenome (GOLD analysis project Ga0206677, IMG submission 155475) | Ammonia-oxidizing marine archaeal communities from Monterey Bay, California, United States - M1 30m 12015 | ecosystem: Environmental > Aquatic > Marine > Intertidal zone | place: USA... | reverse complement strand
ATGACAGTAGACGAATTCGAACAACAACTTGGTGGCTTTGGTCAATCACTGCAAGACATATCAGCAATCCTATTACAGATTGCAGGTCCTATTGTAGATGATATTAAAAGCGGAGCGCCAGTAGACACAGGAGCCCTAAAACAATCTGTACAAGCAAGAGTACAAGGTGATAGTCTCTTTATAGAGATGTTATTCTATGGTATGTTTCAAAACTTCGGTGTTAACGGTACGGACGATAGAATAGCAGACGAAGTACCGTTTGGAGTAAGTGAAAGACCTACATCTGAACCCTTTTATGAATTTAAACAAAGACGATTTGGTTTGCCAGCAAGAGGTTTTTTTGACGCAGACTTAATTGCAGAAATAGTAGCCGATGGAGTGGCTCAACAATTAACACAAGATATTTAATATGGCGACAACAGTTATAATTACACAATCCCCAGGAACATATAACCTAGCTTATGGTCCTAATCCTGTTACACTAAGTGGTTTAACGACAGGAGCTGACAAATATGTATTGCAAGTACAAACCCTTGGTGGTAATATCCTAGCAGATATTAGACAAACAGCTAACACAGAAGGTAAAGCTATCTTTGATATACAAAATATATTACAGACTTATGTACATGTATCGCCTGTTGATACAGAAATAATAGGTTTAGGTAGTGTTTCACCTGCTAACTTACAAAACTCTGAACAAGAAGTAGAACAATACATCTTAAAAATAGGAGATGAAACTAGTGGTGTAGTAGATCTTAGACCACAATCTTACGGACCTTATAATGTAATAGGTGGTAAGAAACCATGGTATGATTTAACATGGGCAGAAGGTCCTTATCAAGGTGCAATACAAGGAGATGATTCAAATCCTCCATGTACTAACATCTATTTTAATGGACGTCCGCTTTCTGATTTTACTTCATTTATTACAGGTAGTGAACTAACTCAAATGGGTGTAGCAGCACCTAGTTCAATAGGTGTTAACACAAGAGTACAAATACATGATATGTATGCTGATGACTTACATACAGTTAGTTACTTAAACCCTTTATATACTGGTGGATTACCTAGTCCTCCTGCAACAGCACAAGGTATTGAAGGATTTAGAATTACTACTTATGAAATTGACGGTAGTGTTGTAGATGATGTAATTATTCCTAACATTGTATCTAATGGTGGTGGTCCTAACCAAGCCTATGGAGATGGTCAATTACCTCAAAATAACACAGCAGTAATTACAGCAGGTCTTGGTCCACAAAACTTAGTTAACTTTAACTATAATGTTGGCCTAAATTCTGTTAACTTTACATTAGATCCTGCAGTAGCCTATTATTACGTACAAACTGTAGCATGGACACCAGGAACTTGTTTAGCCACGTTTACTGGTTATACTGACGAATCAATTCATTGGGTTCAGATGTATAGAATCTTTGGTAGAGGTGCAGTAGTTAATCCAACACAATGTTTAGACTACGATCACATACAATTCTCTTGGTTAAACTCGTATGGTTTTAGAGACTATTATACATTTACTAAAAAGAATGTAAGATCAACAAAAAGAAGAGCTAATAACTTCTTAGCCAATACAGTAGATTATAACTCCACAAGCTACGCAACTACGTCTGGTGCTAGAGGCTTTACAACTTACTCACAAGAAATACAAGAAACCTTTAGTGCTAACACAGGATATATGTCAGACGAAGAAGCAGATTACTTAGAAGGTTTGTTTAACTCACCAGATGTTAGAGTTAGACTAGGACAACAAGCTCCAGCTGGATATGAAGCTTATTTCTTTGGTTGTAATATTACAAGTGCAAGCTACACTGAAAAATCTTATAGAAAAGACAAGCTATTCCAATACGATATTAAATTCAAGTTAGCTAACAATATGAAATCACAAAGAGGATAATATGATTCAATTAAAAGTATACGACGATTCGTCTAAAAGAACTCAATATTGGTTAGATCTTTATGAAACTCAACCAATTAAACTTAACCTATCAGTTGAAGATATTACAAATGCAGAAGCTAAGTCAGTATTTTCTAGAACATTTAGAGTTCCTGCAACAAGTGCTAATAACATATTCTTTAAACATGCCTTTCTTATCGATGGTATTGATTATGATGTTACTATTAAGAAACCTGCAGAAATCATAGTAGATGGTGCAGAGTTTAGACAAGGACACATTAGATTACAACGTATCTTTGTTAATGGTTCACAAGATAAGATAGACTATGAGATTATATTCTTAGGAGAAACAAGAGATTTCTCTAGTGCCATTGGAGATGCTTCAATGTGTAGTCTTATTATGGAAGATCTTAGTCACACTGTAAATGCAACTAATATAGAAGCTAGTTGGGATGCATATCCTGAAGGTAACTTAACAGATGGTCTTAAGAATGGAGATGTTCTATATCCTTTAATTCAATTTGGTAACGAATATGATGAGAATGGAAATGCTGAATTAACTAAAGTAGCAGTTGGTGGAACTGGAAATAACTTTACAAGTAATGGTCATCCACTAGAAGTAGAAAGAATGAAGCCTATGATTAGAGCCAGAAAATGCTTTGGTCAAATCTTTGATAACACAGGCTATACATTTACTTCTACTTTCTTAGACTCTGCATTCTTTAAACAAGTATATCTTAGTGCATTTGGTAATGAAGCTGAAGTAGGTCTTAGCCTTGATGCTAACTCTACTAATATTATGGTAGCTACAGATTCTAGCGATGAAGGTGGAGATAGTGAATTATACATTGGCGAATCAGTTGCCGATCCTTCAAGTGGTAATACAAATACTACTGATGGTAAAAACTATCAATATATTCCTGAAGCAAGTGGTTCATACTATGTAGCACCAGTTGCAGGTAATTATATAATTAGAGCAGAAGCATTCTATGCTGGTCAAGGTGGTCAATCACCACCATTCTCAAACATAGCAGGTAGACTTAAACTACAAAAAAACGGTGCTGATTTAAGTATTGGCTCTTGGGGTAGTGGAGCTGGAACTACTATTAGTGTACAAGCTGTTGTTACTCTTGCTCTTGGCGATGAGGTTACAGTTTATGGTGAAACAGAATTCCCACAATACATCGAACAATCAGTATTTAGAAATAAAGAGTTTGAAGTAGTCAGTGCACCTGGTAATTCACTACCTAATGCTTCACTTGATTGTGATTACAAACAAATAGATTTTATTAAAGATATCTTAACTACATTTAGATTGGTAATGGCACCAGATCCTTTAGATGCTAAGAACTTTATTATAGAACCTTTCATTAACTATATCGCTAGTGGTGATTTATACGATTGGTCAGACAAATTAATGAGAGATAAAGACTTTGTAATTGAACCCTTATTCAATACACAGAGCGATGAAATAGAATTTAAACATAAAGATGATGGTGATTGGATTAATATCTACCATACACAAGCATATAAGAATGTATTTGGTTATTTAGAGTTTGATAGTGGTAATGAATTACTAAAAGGTACTCGAAAGATTGAAACTAATTGGGCTCCTACTCCTCTATCACAAATAGAAGGAGCTCCTAATACATCACAGTTTATTATACCTCAACTAGTGGTTAAGAATGATGGACAAAATAATCCTATTAAACCTAAGTCAAGATTGTTATTCTATAATGGTCTACAAGATGTAGGTCAAACGAGTTATCACTGGCATTTAGAAGGCGCTGGCCAACACTTTACCCAATACCCATTAGTATCTTCATACGACACATGGCCGATGGACCAGGACACTCAGGTGTTAAACTGGAATGTTGATGTACCCTATTGGGGTAGCCAAGTAAGTGGAATTGATGGTTTATCAACTAACTTAGACTTATACACAACTTATTGGAGTGGTTACGTACAATCTCTCTATAATAGTAGAGCCAGAAGAGTAACAGCTTATTTTACTTTAAATAATGTAGACTTACAAAACTTCTCATTTGATGATATAGTATTTGTAGATGGTGCTTATTATAGACCTGAATCAATTAACGATGCACAGATTGGTGCTGTTGGTCCTGTTAAAGTTCAATTAATTAAGTTAATAGATTACAAACCAGTAGGACAAGCTACAGATGCTCTAAGTTATACTGTAACTCCTGCAGGTCCTCTATGTTTTAATGGAGCTGATGGACAAATTACCTTTGTATTTAGTTCACCAGTTAACTATCCTGTTAGTTGGTCAAGTACATCAGGTGATAGTGGTACATTTAACATTAGTCCTGGTTTAATTCAAAATCAAACTCCTGGAACTTATACAATTACTCTTACAGATAATCAAGGTAGAACAGATAGTGTACAAGTAACCGTACCTCAATCTAGTGCAAGTGAATTAACTTCAACTGCAACGATTACAGAACCTTCTGATTGTTATACTTCAGATGGTGCAGTAACTATTGCTGGTGTTGGTGGAACGGCACCATATAGTATCTTATGGACTGATGGTAATACATCATTTACAAGAACAGGTCTTGCAAGTGCTACATATACCTTTACTCTTACAGATGCAAATGGTTGTACAGTTACAGCTTCACCGCTTGTTAGTTGTCAAGTAGTAATACCTAACTCAGATATCTCATACATTCAAGAATGGCAAGTTGGTGGATTATGTCAAGGAGAAACGGTTGGAGATGATATAGATGTAGTAGTTATTAGAGTTAACTCTGGTAATTCACCTGCAGAACCTACTGATGGATGGTATGTATTTGATGGAGATTGGGCAGCTTTACAATCGATATACGGAACAACACCTGGTACTTTAGTTCCAATGGATCAAGATAACACGTGTAATCAAAGTGATTGGTATTATGACGCTAATAATTTAGGCGATGCATTACAAATACCATTTAGCTCATGTTTCTGTCCAGCAACAAACCTATTCGAAAATCAACTACAAAATATCGGTACTAACACACCATACATATTTGTAGCGCAAATATAATATAACAATATGAGATTAAGAGACGAAGAATTCTGGGGTCATGTAGAACTAATCATGGATTTAGATTGGAAAGATTACGATTTAACTATATTTGGAGGAATCACAGGAGACTGGGATACGCCAGATATAGATGCATGTATATGGGGTGAATATGATCCTGTACATATTAAGTATCTTTTAGAAGAAATGAAGAAGATGGGACCCTGGGATGCATATTATAGCACACATCCATTGGGCAAAGATTGGGATTCAACTAAGCCACCTATTAGAGTTAATATGGCTAAACCCGTAGATAGAGGTGGAGCTAGAGCTAATCAAAGATTTGGTGGAGTATGGCAAGAAGGTTTATATTGGTTAAACTTTGAACTGCCAACAAAGAAGATGAAGCAAAGAGGTGACTCGTATAATTACGGTAAACCTATCTTGCTAATTCAAAATGGTCAACAATTATATTTCTAAATAGTATGGCAGAACAAGAAGTTAAAATCACATTTACCATTGATGGTATTGAGAAGGAAGTAAAGTCCGTAGAGGAATTACAAAAGGAGATGAAGAATCTTGGTAAAGAAACCAAGAATGTAGCACAAGAGAATTCGATACTTGCAAAAGGTAAGAAAGCTTTCGAAGATATGAAAGCTGGTATTAAAGGAGCAACAGCCGGATTTAAAGGTCTTAAAGGTGCGATAGCAGCCACAGGTATTGGAGCTCTATTGATTGCACTTACATCATTATTTAGTTACTTTAAAAATTCAGAAGAAGGAAGTAGAAAGCTAGCCATTGCAATGGAAGCCTTAGGTATCATAACTGGTAAAGTTATGGACTTCTTTGCTCTATTAGGTGAAAAGATTATATGGGCATTCACTTCTCCTAAAGAAGCCCTGATGGACTTTGCAGATGCCATTAAAGAAAATATAATGAACAGGTTTGAAGGTCTCTTAGAACTCATCCCTGCACTTGGTAGCGCTATATCTGCGCTGTTTAGTGGTAACTTTAGTGAAGCTGGACAGATTGCAGCAGATGCAGTAGGTAAAGTAGTACTTGGTGTAGAAGATATTACAGAAAAAGTAGGTGATGCAATAGAAGCCACTGTAGAATTTGGTAAGACTGTAGTAGCTGAAGTTAAAGAAGCAGTTGAAGTAGCCACTAAATTAGTAGATCAGTTTAGAGGTATTAGAGATGCACAGCAACAATTAATAGTTGATAATGCACTTCTTAACAAAGAGATGGAAACTCAACAAAAGATTGCTGAAGATACTAATAGAACCTATGATGAAAGAAAAGAAGCCCTAGAAAAGGTAGGTGAAGCACAAGTTAAGTTAGCAGAAAATCTTGCTGAACAAGCTCGTTTAGAAGAAGAGAACTTAAGGTTACAAATCTCACAAGAAGGTAACTATGAAAAGAGAGAAGAGTTAGAGACCTCATTAGCAGAAGCTATCGCTACACGTATTGATGCAGAAACAGCCCTAGAAACAAGAAGACTTGATGCACAAAAGATAACTGCAGAATTAGAGAACGAAGAAATAGCTAGAAAGCAAACTATACGTGATAAGCTAGCTGAAATGGAGCTAGAAGATATAGATAACGAATTTGTTAAAGCACAAGCAGAATTAGAATTAGCACAGCAAAAAGATTTAGAAGAACTTGATAGACTTAAGGCTACTGAAGAACAAAAGCAGAAAGTAAAAGAATTCTATGATGGTAAGTCAAGAAAATTAAACGAAGAAAAAGCTAAGTTTGATGAACTGTTACAAAAGCAAGTAACTGAAAATAATTTACAATTAGCAGCAAGTGCATTTAGTGCTATTGCTAACCTTATTGGACAAGATAGTGCCGCTGGTAAAGCTGCTGCTGTAGCTGCCGCTACAATTTCTACATATTTAGGAGCTCAGAAAGCATATACATCTCAAATGACACTAACACCAGACTCACCTATACGTGCTGCATTAGCCGCAGGTGTAGCTGTTGCAACTGGTTTAGCGAATGTAAAGGCTATTGTAGCTACTAAAACACCAGGTACAAGTGGTGGAGGCGGTGGAAGTACACCTGCAAGACCATCAATACCTACATTTGATCCTACAGAAGCCTTAGCATCGGCTCAAGGAGATGCTGAAATAGATAATACAGTTGGTCCTAATTCAGTTGGACCTAATGGCAGTACTGCTCCAGTTATAAAAGCTTATGTTGTAGCAGAAGATATGACAAATCAGCAAGAAGCTGATGCAAAAATTAATGATTTAGCAAGATTATAGTATGAATAAGATAATAGAATTAATGATAGACTGGGAAAACCTTGAGTTTGAAGACTTAGGAGTTGACGTAATGTCTATTGTCGACAGACCAGCTATTGGTGTAAACTTTTTAAAATTTGAAGAAGATGAATTCTTAAGAGATAATCCATGTCAAAGTGGTTATATTGCGTATGGAACCAAGAACAAAAATGGTAGAGAAGTACCTAATTGTATTCCAATCGAGAATGATATGGAGTTTGAATCATATAACGATTATCCAGAAAGTGCAAAGAACAATGCACAAAGAGCCTTAGATTGGGCAGAAGAAAATGGATGGGGTAGTTGCGGTACAGGTGTTGGTAAAGCAAGAGCAAATCAAATTGCAAAAGGTGAGAATATATCAGAAGATACTATCGCTAGAATGGCAAGTTTTGCTAGGCATAAGAAGAACTCTGATACACCATATTCTGAAGGCTGTGGTAAACTAATGTGGGACGCTTGGGGTGGAACCAGCGGTATCGAATGGGCCTCTAATAAGCTTAAATCTATTAGACAAGAGCAGATGGAACAGTTCATATTACAAATGGCTCAAGATAGTGGTGAAACCTTAGATATAGAGAACACGGTATTTATTGATGGTACTAAAACTAACTTTGAAAATGTTGGTGATTATTTAAAAGGTATTGTTGGTTTAGATATTCTTGGTAGACAAGATGCAGATAAAGAACCAGAAACTAAGTATAGATATGCTGGTCCTAGTGCACAGAGGAACTTCTGTAAAGCTATGTTACGTTTGAATAAGATCTATACAAGAGAAGAGATAACATCTATGGACACTTCTATTAACACCGGATTCAGACATGATGGTCAACCATATAGTCTATTTGATTTTAAAGGTGGAAACTATTGCCAACATTATTGGGAAGAGTTAGAAGTTTATAAAGAAGGTAGAGAAACTGTAGTTATTTCTAAAGGTAGAGTTAGTGGACAAGGTGGTAGAACTATGAATTCAATGCCAAGAGGTGGAGCTTTCTCTAGCCACTTTCATTTCTCTGATGACGATGAGATGATAGTTGTAGGGCCATGCATGATACCTGATCAAATGATCCTAAGAAAAGACGAAGAAGGTAATCCTTTCCATGTATTCTTTGCTAAAGATACCGTAAAGAAAATAGCACAAAAGTTTTTCGAATATAATAAACAGAACAATACTGACATCAATCACGATGACGATATAACACAGAACAATACATTACTTGAATCCTGGATCGTTGAAGATCCTGATATGGATAAGTCTAAGTCTTTAGGTTTTAATGTACCTAGCGGTACTTGGATGGCCTCGTATAAGATTAATGATGTTGGAACGTGGAACAAAATCAAAGAAGGTGACCTCAATGGATTTTCAATCGCTGGTAACTTTATTGAAAAAGCTAGTAAAAAATAATATGAATGATATCAAAGATACAGCTGCAACAGTAACTACAATAGCCGGCGGCGGAATGGCCGTTATGGGTATTAATGAAATACTTACGCTTGCACTGTTAGTCACAGGTATAGCGCTTAATATAATTCGTATTAGAGCTATTAATAAAGACAAAAAAGAGAAGTAAACCACTCTCCCTCTTCCTTCCCTCCTCTCCTCCTTCGTGGCTTTTGTCAATCGAAGCAAGATATATATTTCTAGTTGTCTAGATCAACCTAGATAAGTTAACTTAAAAATACATTTAACCGTATGACAGTAAATGACGCAATTAGTAAGCTTAGAGTAATGCTCGGAGCTGCTACAGAAACTGTGGTTGAAATGGAAACCGAAGAAAAAGTAGAAGAAACAGTAGAGATAAAAGCTGCTGAAGCTACTTTAGTTGATGGAACCGAAGTGTACACTGAAGGTGAATTACAAGATGGAGCAATCCTATTTGTAAGAGCTGGAGAAGGTGCATCAGAAGATCCATTCGCACCAGCCGGAGTTCATGAAACTACAGAAGGTCTATTAATCACTGTAGGTGAAAATGGTGAGATCAGTTCTATTGAAGAACAAGCTCCCGAAGTTGAAGCTTCTGAAAAAGAAAAAGAAGAAGTAGAAATGGAAGAAGAGATTGTTAAAGAAGAAGAAGTGAAAAAAGAATTCGACGCTGAAGAATTATTAGAAGGCGTAGCTAATCTTTTACAACCATACACTGAAGAGATTAAGGAACTTAAAGAAGAACTATCAGTTCTTACTTCAAGATTTAATGACGTAGCTGACGAACCAGCTGCAAAAAAGGTCCGTAACACCTTCTCCCAAGATGCACTAAACCAAAAATCCTTAACAGAAAGAAGATTAGAATCTTTAATCTCAATCCGTAAAGGTAAAAAGTAAATTAATTAAAAATATAAATTAACTATTATGGCATTTGATTTAACAGCCTTAACGGCTTACACAGATGAGAATTCTTTAGACCTAATTGCTAAAGCAGTTCTAAACACTGACCTAATGGGAGAGATCGATTTAAGATCAGGACTTTCAGCTGGAACAGTAGCTATCAACTTAATGGATGGCGATTTAAACGTTGCTGATTTAGCTTGTGGGTGGAACCCTTCAGGCGATGTAAACTTTTCACAAGTAGACATTACAATCAGAGACAAGCAAGTAAAAATGGACTTATGTCCTGAAGATTTAAGATCTTACTGGTTATCTCAAAGAATGAGTGCTGGTGCAGATCAAGAATCAGTACCTTTCGAAGAAGTAATCGCTGCATACTATGTAGAGAGAATTTCTAAATATAATGAAGCATACTTAATTGATGGTGACGGAACAGGTCCTGGTATCAAAGATCAAGTAACTGCCGCTGCTGGAGCAACTGTTCCTGCTGGTGCTGCTGCATGGACTTTAGCTAACGCTGTAGACCAAGCATTAGATTTATTTGATGGTATCAATGAAGCTTCTAAAGATAGAGATGATTTAATTATGATCGTTTCTCCTGCGAACTTTAACACACTAAGAAGAGCGTTAGTAGCTCAGAATTATTTCCACTATGACCAAGGTGATGGTAGATCTTTCGAATTACCAGGTGCTAACATCAAAGTTGTAAAAACTTCTGGTTTAACTGGATCTAACTATGTAGCTGCAGGTCCTGCGTCTATGATAGTTGGTGGAACAGGTTTAACTGATGATATGTCAACTGTACAATTCTTTTTTGACAAAGGACAAGACGTTGTTAAGTTCATTGCAAAATGGAGGTTGGGCGTTGCAGTATCGCAAGTAGACCAATTCGCCACTAACGAATTAGCATAATCCAATAGGGACTCCTTATGGAGTCCCTTTAATAACTTAAAAAAAGAATCTATACACTATGGCATGTTCAAATTTAACAGCAGGTTTTACATTAGATTGTAACGACTCTAACGGAGGTATCGACAAGATCTTTATCTCTAACGGGCCAGTTGACTCTATAACTGAAACTAATGGAACTATCACTGCGATTACAGTTGCAGGATCAGCTCTTACACCATCAGATTTCTTTGATTTTGAAGTTCCAAGACAGACTAGTTCGTTCACAGAAACTATTAACGTTTCACAAGAGAATGGTACGGTATTTTACGACCAAGCTCTTACCATGATTTTCAATAAAATGGAAGCTACAAAAAGAGACCAAATCTTATTAATGGCGCAAGCTACTGATATGGTTGTGGTATTTAAAGACAATAACGCTAAGTATTTTAGTGTTGGTGTTGAAAGAGGAGCTTTCATGACAGCAGGATCTAGTTTATCTGGAACTGCTTACGGAGATAGAAATGGCTATGAATTAACGATATCTGGAATGGAAGAGAAACCTTCATTCGAAGTTACTGGTAGTATTGTGGAGGCATAATCCTCACACATAATCTATAAGAGAAAGGCTAGTAGAAATACTGGCCTTTTTTCATTATTACAACTCAGGCTGTTTTTATATTTCTAGATAGAAACATTACAATATTATATGACTTCAGTAATTAACGGAACACAAGTAGTATTCTATACTAATCAACCTGGTTTAATCGATGATCAAAATCCATTAGTGATTAAATCACAATATTCACAAAAAGCTGTGTTAACTATTCAGCCAAGCGATTGGGCATTCGGTACAGTTAATGCAAGGTATGAGCAAATCATTGCAACTATTCCTGCTACATTTATGAATGAGCACCAGAATGGTTATTATACATGGACAATAGGTAACTATA
>Ga0206677_10004480_pt1 | contig 11394 bp, 7 predicted proteins | sample M130m12015metaG_FD_155475 | JGI IMG/M metagenome (GOLD analysis project Ga0206677, IMG submission 155475) | Ammonia-oxidizing marine archaeal communities from Monterey Bay, California, United States - M1 30m 12015 | ecosystem: Environmental > Aquatic > Marine > Intertidal zone | place: USA... | reverse complement strand
TGTTCCATCTCTTAGCCCCTGGCTCGGGGATGATATCATCTACGTCTGGATCACCTGTCGGATTTTCTCCGCGTAAAATCATCTCAACGGAACGCTGGGATACATCAACGCCCCAGACATTGAATCCTGCGTCATGAAATCCGATTGCTGTGGGTAAACCGACATAACCCAATCCAATTATCCCAACTGTTTTCTGTACTCTCAAGAAACCCACTGAATAAACCCAAAAGCATGAACTAAATGAAGGCATTGTGAACAGAAAAACAATGAAAATTAATGAGAACAATCAAATACAATGCGCGGTAAGATTAATTTATGAATGGACCAACATCTTACGCAGTAGTAGAAGGGACCACAATTCAAGAATTGATGGATGAAGTGAATTCTTGGATTCGGAGAGGATGGACTCCTTTGGGCGGAATATGCAGTGGACTTGGCGCAGTTCTTTTACAGGCAATGGTGAAATACTGAACATTGCGATATCAGTCTATTTTTACAATTGATTCTGATAATCCATTTCCAAAAGAGACATTGAATCGTTTGTCTTTGGTGATTAATGTGAATTGAGTATCTGTAAACTGGATGGTATTTTCTTTTTCGAAGGAGAAAAACCAACCTATTGACGTATCCTGTTCAGAAGTAATTGAACTAACAAGGGTTGGAATTGGAACTCGTTTCCCAATACCGTCCGTCAACCACCCTTGTGGAGAATCTCCCTCAACACCTGAGACAATTGAATGATTTAATTCATTAAAATGGGATGAAAATAAGCGTATAGATGAGCCAGAATTCTCAATCATTAGACTATCCTCTCCTGGTTCCACGGAACTGTCTTTGGCAAAATGCCAGATGGTTTTCAAATCCACAGAACCATTTAACGAATTAATTCTATCCACAACTAAAACACCCCTTTGTTCAAAAATAAACAATTCACGAGAAACTTTTATTGGATCATAGCCCAAGTGAGAAGCGGAAATGTGGTATACATCTTCAAACGGAATAGAAGATCTGAAATCTGTTGCCCCGGATTGATGTACGTTATTATTCACGATGAGATTATTATGTGCCCGATTCGACATGAAATATGTAAATCTGAAAGGATCTCCATATTTGTATGGCCCACCAGAATCAACGAGAAAAGGAATGTTTTGATGGGATATTGTTATGCTCAAAGCATCAAAATGGCCATGCGGGCCTCTTTGATTTTGATGTTGGAATGATAAATGGTCATACGTATCTTGCAGATTTTTGGATTTGTAAATCGAAAAACCACATTGAGAAAACGTTTTCAATTTTTCGAAAGGATGATTTTTAGAAATATACTCCTTTGGAATATTTGCGCCATAGGCTGTATCTCCCAAAGGTACCATCTGTAGATTGTCTAATGTAACCCAATAATTGGTTTCGATCATTTCGGGTATGAGATTGAGAAGATTTACGCCGAAAGCAGTTCTCACAAGCATAGTAGAAGGAATTGTTTCTAAAAGACTGAGGGCTAATTGATGATAATATACAGATTGTTCAAGAGTGAAATTATCTTTCAAGCTCAGTATACCTTGGAGAGATACTTCTAGGTATAATGTCCCAAATGGTTCAAGACCATAATCTGAAATTGAGAAAGGTGCAATTTGAGCAATGTTCAAGATTGCTAATGCGTGGAATACTCCATGATTGCTATTAAACCAGAATTTAGAATCGTAAAATTCTCGAATATGTGAAATATGTTGGAAAATAATTTTAGAAACCAATTTTTTTGAATCCTCGGGAAAATTTTTGTACATTGGATGGAGTAAAAGAGTGGCTAGGAAGCATAGTCTATCGGATGTAGAATGGTCAAACCAAGCCATTTCGTTTACCTCACCCGAATCTAAATAATTACAGTAACCAACGACTATATCGTGCATATTTACAAAATCTTCTTTCCCGTTGTCAAAGCCCCAATATAGAGAGTATAACCAGTTTAGACTGTTAAAGTATAACCCCCAAGTTTTGTTATCGAATGGATCCATATCCCAATTAATATCTTCATCTAGTTTTACTGTATCAAATGAATTCCAAACCTTCAGTTTTCCCTCCGAGAGAAGATTGTATCTCTGTTCATTATAGTGAGACTCCATTGACTTATACGGATGCCATATCCCTTCCCAGTATGGATGTTTAATTTGAGACATCGTCAAACTCCTTAACCATATTTTTGTATAATCGATCATAAATTTCCGCGTTCAGCTCCCATGTCCTGTTCTCTACAAGCCATTTCCTAGCTGCTTTAGCCCTTATGCGGCATTCAGCAAGATTTTCCAGACAATAAGAAACTACTTGAGAGAGGTCTTCGGCATCCTCTGTTTTGAATGAATACCCCCTCTCTTCCCCAATAATTTCGATTAGGGCCTTTCGATCACTTACAATCAATGGAATTTGTAGAGCCATTGCTTCGTACGGCTTCAGAGGAGTTACTAAATCTGATGCATAATCTCTTTTTCGTGGAACCACAAATAAATCGATTATCCGGTAATAATCCTGTATTTCAGAATGGTCAACCTTGCCTGTAAAAATAACCTTTTGTTCTAATTTTAGATCATTGACGAGTGACTGTAAATTTCCTTTTTCTGGCCCGTCGCCAACAATAAGAATCATTGTATCAGGATGTTTTTCTAGAATGTAGGGTAGAGATTTTATTAACACATCATGCCCTTCTCTCTTCGATATGTTTGAGATATAACCAAGTATCTTCTTCCCTACGAGATTTAGTTTTTTCAAGAGTTTTTTGTTCTTCGGCTTCGGCGAAAACATATTCACATCAACAGCATTGGGAACAATGCTTATTTTATCACTTGAAATTCCACGGTCAATTAAAGCCTCTTTCATAGATTGTGAAATTGTTACGACATGGTGAGCATGCATCATAAGTGAGTTCTCTTTAGAGATTCTTTCTTTAGTATGCCATGAATTGTTCGCATAAAATGCATCTTTAGTCCAAGTGTGTTCATGAAACGACCGCACTTCGTATATCCATGGTATAGAAAAATGATCTGATAAAACCTTAGCCATTGATGCTAATTCATATCCCTTGTAACCTGAAGCAGCGTGTAATATCGCTGGTTGTTCCTTTCGAATAACGCCTGCAAGCAATTGAGTGTTGAGTTGCAGGTTATTACAAATATATGACGCTGATTGAAAGTTTACACTTCCCGAATCAATTCGAAGGTGCCGAACACCTCGTATCTTTTCTTCAAGATTAAAATCTGTAATTCCAAACATCCTTGGATAATTTAAGGGCGTTACCACGATAGGGTTTATTCCTATATTTTTTTGACTTTCGACAATATTTAGGTTCCGTATGGACCCTCCAGTCGATTCAAAGGGGTAAGTGACCTTGAACATATGTAAAATTTTATTTGGATCTGGTACGATTTCAATTCCTCTTGAACTTGATAGTGTGGGCAACCAATTAACGTCAAGGGATCTGATTAATTGAGAAACAAATTCAATGCGATGAAGAGTTCTCTTCGATGGCCTTTCCTCATATTCGCTCTTCGCCACAGATAATGCAGAATGTAAGTCGCCTGACTGAATGTGATGGTCATATAGTAATTCATAATGTTGTTTGAGGGAGACATGGGATGCCAATTCTATTCGTTTTTCAGAGGAAATCGTATGAAATAAATCTGTAATCATTGATTCATTTAACAAACCGGTTTTATTTGAGTGACCCCACTGTAAGGAGTTTTCTTTAGGAGTGGTACATTCGAATTGAGCCCCGGATTGATTCCATTCAATCAACTTGATTTCAACAAACTCAACGTTTTCTGGAGGATATAGAAGATGCTCATATTCTATTGAAAGTTCCCCTGACCCTGATGAAATGTATTTGGAATATGCATTGTATTTAGACGACCAAGTCAGGTGCTCCTTTGAAACAGGCGATAACAAAGCATTGCTTTTATCAAAATAACGAACTAATAATAAGGCGATGCGCCCTACTTTTTTATGGATGTTTACTAATTTGCACCAAAAAGAGTATGACCAGAACTGGTTTATTGAGGAGAGGATTTCGAAAGGCCTCACGGTTAGATCCACTAGGATATTTTGTCCTCCATCTAGAGCCTCAATTTTTCCCTTTGGATTGGATAAAAAAGCCCATTGAGTTAATGTCATAATGATTCGTTTTGTAGATTTAGGAGGAAGGATTGAGATCATCTCAGAATGTGGCTTAGCAATATTCCCTGTGAAGATATACCGATAATTAAGAAACTTTTGCGATGTGCTAAAATTAAACAAATTTTCTTTGATTTCTTTTCCATCTAAGTCGAAGAATTTGACATCAAGAACCATCCCTTTAGAGACTCGCTCACCAGAGTGAGAACTATTTAGATTAACGGTGATCGAGGATTGTCCGTTTGCCTCCATTTCTAATTGTGAAATAATTTTGTTATCTGATGACATGATAGCACCTACATTGAAAACTCAATCAGCTTGGAGCGAAATAATTCAGAAATAGCCTTCATCTCAAATTTTGAATCAATCTGTTGAACCTCTTCAGTTGTAATCGTCTCATCTATGGATTGTACTAACGTGCTATGCAAATCGGAAATCTCTTCATGATTATAGAGGAACCCTCCTCCGTTTTCCAAAAGGAGTTTGAAACCCCCAATATTGGGCCCAATTACAGGGACATCAAACGTATGAGCTAGATGAGCTACGCCAGAATTAAGAGTGATTCTGTATGGGCAAACACAATAATCTGAGGCCTTGAAATAGTATTGAACGTGTTCTGTCGAGATACGTGATTCAAATAATCTGATATTCATGTTAGACTCGATTTTCCTCCTCACCGCAGAAAAATAGCTTTTATTGATAACTTTGCCAGCAATTAGAAGGTAAACATTCTTCTGTTTGTTTTGTAACTTTTCAAATGCATTAATTAAATCCTCTAATCCTTTATACGCTTGAATAGAACCGAAGAAAAGGAATACGAAACTATCTTGAGGGATACCCAGTTGAAAACGACTTTCCTCTCGGGTTACGATAGAAGGATAATAACCACGATAAGATGGATGGGGGGCAAAAATAATTTTCCCATCCGGGATTTCAAAGAAGGGCTCAGATAGTGATTTCGTATCTTCATTCATTACATGAATGATGTCTGCTAATTTGATGAGTTCAATACGAAGCCGGATTTGTGCCTCTTTCAATTTTGAATCGTGAGGAAGAATGTTGTGCACGGTCCATACAATTTTTGTCCCATTCGATTTAATCTTGCTAATCTGAGCGATGAATTCGTTTATGCGCTCATTAGCTATTTGTTCATTTTCTGTGTCTCCAATTATGCTACCAAGCCAATGAAGGTGAAGAAATGTGTTGACAGGCAATCTAAAGGAAGTGATATTTTCTATTTCTGCAATACCAATTGGAGCAATCCCATTTACGAAGAACTCAGAGTAGTATATTGATTGGAACGGATTTCCTTGTGCGATTGGATAGTAGAATAAAATCGAAGGTTGCTTCGGAGTTCCTTCAAGAGAATCTACTCCATAGCCCATGCCCTCAAGGCGGTATAAACCATCATAGACTGAATCATAGATTGATTCGTTGCCATGGGCTAAATCATTGGTTCGCACGAGTACTTCCAGTCCCTGTCTAGATTTATTGTTTGGGATAACACGTAATACTCTACTAGCACTAGATAGTGGGGGATTTGCCGATATAATATCAATACACTTTAAACTAGCGTGACAAGGGGCAAAAGGTACAATGGAGGGGAGAGGGTTACAACGTTTTGCTGCAAAAGGCAGTATTGCCCAAAAATTAATCAAACGTATCGTGAAATTAGTTGTGAATTCCCCAACTGAATCTTCCAAAATTTCAGAGACATTTGCACTTCTGTATGATACTGATCCGAAGTTATCACAGAGCCTCATCTATTCTATTGAAAATCTGATTTATGAAAAAAATGATATTGCGGCTGCTAAATTACTATTTCTTCACACGACAAGCACCCTAGCCTCTAAGGACAGTAAGCAGTGTCTTGATTTTGTCTACTCTTGTGACCCGTTAGCGATAGGACAAGACAGTCTGAAACTCGTTTTTGAACTTCACTACAAAGAAGAGCATTATTTGGCAAGCCTTCTTATCTTAGATGGAGTATCTCAAGAACATTGGGTCAATGAAAAGCGGACAGAAATCGCAGATTTGATTAAAGACAAGGAACTATCAAAAGTTGACATTATTTATCAAAACCTTGCCAACTTACTCTTGCTAAAGCGAAGCAAAATTACAGGGCAGGGCCCCCCAAATGTCAAGAAAACAAAATTTTTCTCGAGCTTGCTTCAGACGCCCATTGTTGCCTGGGAGTACCGTAACCAGTTGGGCCGGATGATTCGACGTGATCTCGATGTGAAATATCAAAAAAGTATTCTTGGATGGGCGTGGGGGATCATTGAACCACTTGCCCTAACCGTCACGTTTCTGTTCTTATTCGATATATTATCCACCACAACCTCCCGTTATATGCCACTTAACATTATGATTGGGATTATCATTTGGTCTGGGTTTGGACATATCCTCCTAAGAGGGACGAAGTCACTTGAGTCTAATACAGCTGTACTCCAACGGGTGAATTTACCCAGGCAAATTTTCCTACTCAACATAGCAGGGACGTCAATCGTAACCGTGTCATTGAATATTCTTGCGATAATTCCTCTTTTAATCTACTATCAAATTACGCCAACATGGAAGCTAATTTTGTTTCCTGCTTCCCTAATATTAGTAGCTGCATATGGAGTGAGTGTTTCACTATTTACGTCCACAATACAAACAAAATGGAGAGATGTCAGCCATTTAGTCTCGGTGGCTGTTCGAATTGGATTTTATTTTACGCCTGTATTTTTCACCTTAGAGATGCTCATTAACGGGAGAATTCCTCCCGAATTCTTAACTGCATACTTGATCATCAATCCGATTGCAATTTACCTTACGCTAGCAAGAAGCGCCTTTACCAATGAGAGTATAGACATAGGCCAAGAATACTTTTGGATTTCTCTTCTTCATCTCATCCTCCTCTACACTTTTTCTGCTTACTGGTTCAGTAGAAACGAAGACAAGGCGGTGAAGTACCTATGAGAGCAGGAAAATTTCCGATCGTTCTAGATGATGTAGTTTTGGATTTCCCTTTCCATAACGCTGGGAAAACGACCATTCAGAAGCAATTTCTTTCACTCTTCAAAGGCAATAACAAAAAATGGTTTCGTGCGCTTTCAGGTATTGATTTAAAAATTAAGAAAGGAAGTGTTGTTGGAATAATCGGCGATAATGGTGCAGGAAAAAGCACTCTGTTAAGAGTTATTGGCGGCATATACAAGCCTGACAGAGGAAAAATTACTGTAGAAGGCAAAGTAATCTTGCTCGCATCGCTTGGCCTTGGATTCTCAAATGACCTGCCTGGTAGAGACAACATTTACCTCACAGGAGGTTTAATTGGAATGAACGAAGACGAAATTGCTCATAAAGAACAGGACATTATTGACTTTTCTGGCCTGAAGGAATTTATTGATGCCCCTCTACGTACTTATTCTTCAGGCATGAGGGCGCGCCTAGGGTTTAGTATCGCTTGCCATTCAAAACCAGAGATACTACTGTTGGACGAAGTTTTTTCCGTAGGCGACTATGAATTCAGAAGAAAATCAAAACAGAAAATATTACAAATGGTTGAAGGAGAAACTACAGTGGTTGTAGTTTCTCATAATATCCAAACACTTGAAGAAATATGTGATCGCATAATTTACATAGAAAATGGCAAAATATTGATGAGTACCAGTAAAAAATACGCCATTGAACTCTACAAACGGACGTGAAGTAATGAAACAAACACTACGCAATAGGTTTGATCATTACCTAAGGAAAAAAAGGAAAAACCTTACTAAATTATCTCCATGCCTATCGGATATTTCAGAGATAATTGAACTCGCTGTAACACGGCCAGTTGATATTTTTCGAATGTCGGAACATTTCATTGTAAAGAAAGAAGATGATTCACAATATCTTGATAGAATATATTTGGGACTCGATGAGTTGTTAGAAAACAGAAAAACATTTGAAGAAGCTGCGAATATTTTTGTTAGTGTTCTAAGAGCATTACGTACACTTGATGAACAGAATGCAACTGATTTTGGAGAGAAATTTATTCACAAGATACAAGATGAGCGTGCGCTAAAGACATTAGTCGCACTGTATATTAGCCTCAACCAAAGAGAAAAGGCTATTTCGACAATCGAATTAAGTTCTAACATCCCTTGGACAAAAAAGAAAAAAATTGCTCTACTGAATTCAGAAGTTTCTTCTATGACGGGAGAACAGCACTTTGTAAAATTCCGGAATATTAGTTACAACGATTCATTTTGCGAGAGTATTTTATTTCTTTATGCCGATGTCAACATGAATGTCATTGATGGTTCGTCAATTTGGCTCGCATCGATTACAGAGGCACTTGCAAATCACAGTGGTGAAATTCATCTATTACTCAAGGCGAATATTTCTCGTGAAACAGTATTGGAGCCACTCCTTTCCAACAATAAGATTACCATCTTTGAACCTCTTGAATTTGGCATACATGATGGGGAATTGGACATCGTGAACGCTGTAAAAATTATAGAAATGTTAGATGGAATTTATGGGGGTTACAAAAGGATAATTTTGCGAGGATTTAATCTTTGTACGATTGCAAGTTCCACGAAAAGCCTTCATGGACGGATTTGGGCCTATTTGACAGATTACTACGAGATAGATGATATCAGTGGACAGCGAAATGATAAGAAAGGTGTTTCTGAATTAATTCCAGATTTTATCAATCACTTTGATCGCTTCTTAACCCAAACTGAAGAAATCCGCAATGATTTAATTGAAAGACACAATATTCCACTAGAGATGTTTAGTTTAGCTCCTCCTATGATCCCTCCAGCAAGTCATTCATCTCAGCCATCTGATGAGATTAAAAACGAAATTATCAAGATTGGTTATGCTGGGAAAATCGCCCCTGAATGGGGTGTTCGTGAATTAATAAACATCGCCGACATAGCCTCTGAAAGAAACTTAAAGCTTCAAGTTCACATTATCGGAGATAAGATACACAGGAACACGCCAACTTATCCATCCTTTCATGAAGACATGCGGGAGTTACTAAAAACCAATAAAAATGTTGTATGGCATGGCGGTTTGAGCAGAAAGGAAACAATTCAAATGATGAGTGAGATGGATATCGGTTGGGGATATAGATCAAAGTTGTTAGAAGATAACACTCTTGAGTTGTCAACAAAGACACTTGAGTATTTATCTCTAGGGCTCCCAACTATAATTAGTCGAAATTCAATAAATGAGAATATATGTGGATTGGAATACCCATTTTTCATTGACACAGACAAAGATTTTTTCGAGCAAGCGATTGCAATAATCGAACAAAGCATATCATCTCCACCAAAACCCAGTGATCTGCAAGTATTGGTAGAGGATCATACCATAGAAAGGGTATGGAATCTTTTCTTATCCCCTCTAGTCCAGTCAATAGAACGTCAATTTACTGAAGAACGTAGGAGGATTGTGATAAATGGGCACGACTTCAAATTTATAGCAGAATTTGAATCTCATCTAAAAAAACTAGGTCATGATGTTCGACGAGACCAATGGGGCTGGGGCGAGGCAGAATCCTTCAACCGTTCAAAAAAGTTAGCATTGTGGAGTGAAATCATATTTTCTGAATGGGGATTAGCGAACGCAGCTTGGTATTCACAAAATATTTCATCAAATCAATCTCATTTTATCCGCATACATCTCCAAGAAATTAATGAACGGGCAAGAAAATTTCCCCCGAAAATAGATTTAGATTTCGTCAACCAGATTCTATTTGTATCGGAACATGTGTGCAACACCGCGATTGAAATGTTCAGTTGGCCAAAGGAAAAGTGCTCTGTAATACACAATTACGTAAATACAGACCTATTTGATAATAGCAAAAATAAAGACGCTGAATTTACTATAGCAATTGCCGGTATTGTTCCTCAGAGGAAGAGGCTCGATCGCGCACTAGATTTATTGCGTTCTCTACGAATTAAAGATAAAAGATGGAATCTGGTTATCAAAGGAAGATTGCCTCATGATTATTCGTTCATGCATGCCGAAGGCCGTCGAGAAGAATTGATTTATTTTGAAGAACAATATCATCGCATAGAAATTGACGAGCATCTTAAAGGCGCAGTAACTTTTGAAAATTATGCGCCTTCTTTGGCAAATTGGTACAAGAGTATCAGCTATATTTTATCCCCAAGTGATTTTGAGTCCTTCCATTATTCAATTGCTGAAGGCGTTGCTAGTGGATGTGTGCCAATAATTTGGCCCTGGGAGGGAGTAAACGAATTTTATCCTGCTGAATGGGTTGGGGAAATTCATAAACAATTAGTCGAAATGGCAATCAATATCAATCGGAGGGACCCTGATGTTATCGAATCGAACAAAGCGTTCATTCGTCAAAAATACTCTATGGATATTATCTTCATGGAATTGTTAGACATTATGGTTGCTGGGAAGTGAAAAATATGATTATACTTGTTGTTGGAGCACGACCTAACTTTATGAAAATTGCACCTATTTATTCAGAACTAAGTGAACGTGGAGAAGAACTAATACTCCTGCATACAGGTCAACACTATGATGACAATATGTCAAAGGTTTTTTTTGATGATCTTGGAATGCCAAAACCAGATATTTACTTAGGTATAGGAAGCGGGTCCCATGCTTACCAAACTGCGACTGTTATGGTTGAATTTGAAAAGATTTGCAACGAGAAAGAGCCCAGTATGGTTGTCGTTGTAGGCGATGTGAACTCCACCGTTGCATGTTCAATCGTTTGTGCGAAACTTAGGATTCCATGCGCACATGTCGAGGCAGGTCTGCGATCTTTTGACCGCGATATGCCTGAAGAAATAAATCGTATTCTAACTGATTCCGTCGCAGACTTGTTGTTAACACCATCACCTGACGGAGATGAAAATCTCCGTGCAGAAGGCGTTACTCAAGAGAGAATTCATCGGGTTGGAAATGTCATGATTGATAGTTTATATTCTAATCTCGAACGTTCAAAAAATAGCAAAATATTAGAAACTCTTGGTTTAGAAGAAAGCTATGCGATATTAACTCTTCATCGCCCATCAAATGTGGACGATAGGGTCAATTTTTCCGGGATCATCGATGCTCTTGAAAAAATTGGGAACGAAATTCAGCTCGTTTTCCCAGTTCACCCTAGAACTGAAAAAATGGCCAAATCGTTTGGACTGTACCAACGACTCAGCGCAATTCCAAATATCGTCCTCACCGGCCCTGTTGGCTATCTCGATTTTGTTGCGTTAATGG
>Ga0206677_10004470_pt1 | contig 11404 bp, 3 predicted proteins | sample M130m12015metaG_FD_155475 | JGI IMG/M metagenome (GOLD analysis project Ga0206677, IMG submission 155475) | Ammonia-oxidizing marine archaeal communities from Monterey Bay, California, United States - M1 30m 12015 | ecosystem: Environmental > Aquatic > Marine > Intertidal zone | place: USA... | reverse complement strand
TAATCCTTATTATGATTTATAATAATTTTAATTTTTCTTTTATAGTTTGTTTCTCTCTACCATTCATATCTTTAATAGTAAAATAAATATTTGGATAATCTTCAAAATGAATATTTTCTATTATCCATTTATTATTTTCATATTCTACATGCATACCCTTCTTTATTTGTTTAAATATTACTATAAAAACATTTTCTCCGTTTTCGGTTTTTTCATTTAATAATTGAAATTTTGTTTGAAAATAATTTACAGGAATTTCTGGTAAAAATACATCACAAGAATAATCCTCATTTAAAAAAGTTACATATAGCATATCTATTAAATTTAATTCTAAAAATTGTTTCAATATATTTGATCCACCAATTACCCACGATTTATCATAATTTCTCTCATTAACATATTTTTTTAAATCATTTATGCTACTAAAACTTTTTATTACATTTTCATTTATATTATATTCCATGTTTAATTTTGATGATAATATTAAATGATCTCTTCCTTTTAAAAACTTTATACTGTCCCATGTCTTTGAACCCATTATTATACAATTGTTTCCATTTCCTATAGTTATTTTTTTAAATCTTATTAAATCTTCTTTCAATTTCCATGGCAATGTATTATTCTTTCCTATTCCTTTATTTTTACAACAAGCCATAATTCCGTTAAATACCATTAGATATATATAAAATAATATTTTGATTTTATATATAAATGAGTGATATTTATAAAGTATGTGAATTAAATGAAAATAATGATATATCTAGATATACAGTTTTTTATGGTGAAACAGATTTAGATATCGATAAATTATTTAATGATGATCCAAATAATTCACTGTTTAAAGATTTATTTAGTAAATCTGAATTAGATATGATTTCTAATAAAAATATACCTGTCTTATTTACTAGTCAATCTATTTATTCTGATGATACTATTTTAAATATTAAAAAAAAAATTATTAATTCTTATTCAAATGAAATATCTTTTGATGAAATTTATTTATTTACAAAACAAATTCAACAATTTAATAATATTTCTGTATTTGAATCATTATCTCATAACAATTATTTCCCTATTACACAAGATATACTTTTACAGTTTTTATCTAATTTAAATAATTTCTCTATTCCAAAAACTTTTAAAATTAAAGATAAATATGAATTTAATGATATTATTGATCTTAATATTCCTGATATGGTTTTAGTTAATATTCCGTTAGGTCAACACATTATAACTGGTAATGATATTTACAACTATTCTATTAATCCTTTTAATTTAATATCCTTTACCAAAATACTAAATTCTTATTCAGATAATATTATTAGTACTAATAATAAAGAATTATTACTTTCTAATGGTTTTATTCATGAAAATAATATTTATTTATGTAACGCGCAAAATATATTACAAAATGCTGTTAATAAAAATATATCGGAAAAAATTACGTCTCAAATATATTTATCTTATTTATATGAAAAAAATATTGATAATATGACAAAATTAAAAGAAGAACGTTTATCTCTATTAGAAAGTAACAAACAACTTATTAATAAACATTTTTTTAAACAAGTTGTAAATATTTCTTTATTTTATGATATTTATAAGTCTAGAAAAACTGAATTACCCTATATTCAACAAGGTATAAAAAAAATAGAATTTATTATTCATCAACCTTACCATTTTAATTTACCACTTGAAACTGTTTTTAAACTCATTCATGCTAATAAACTTTTACCATTTATTAAATATAATCCTTCTAAAAAAAAAGAAAATATTTATAGATTATATTGTAATAAAATATCTAAAAATGATAAAAAAATACCATATCTATCAAAATCTCAAATATTTAAATTAATTAAAAACATTAAAGGTTCGAAAAAAGTTTCTTGTTATATAGAATTCCCACATCAAGATGATGTAGTTCCAATTATATTACAATTTGATTCTAATGCAAATATTATCATTTCTTCTGAATTTAAAAATGCCATTACTATTCCCAATTTAAATAAATTATTTCAAGATGCAATTAATCCAATTATAAAGATTATTCAAGAATATATTTCTACTAGTGGATATAAAATTAAATCTTTCGACAGTATCCACGATCCTAATATTGAAATTAAAGGTATTAATTATAATGCATATATTAGTATTGAAAAAAATATTAATTTAAATTCTATTATCGGATGTGTTTCTAGTGTCTTTAATATTTTAGTTGGAGAACTACAAAAAGGTATTGTCTTAAGATATAAACGAGTAGATAATTTTAATGAAATGGAAAGTATTGATGCTTTTATAGTAGAATTATTAAATAGATCAAATGAAGATGATGATATTATTAGTGCTGTTGTTGATAATTTCCAGTTAACTCCTAATGAAGCAAAATTAAAAATTGCTGAATTATTAAATAGTTTACAAGTTGTACAAAATCTTGGAAAAAAATCATTAAAAATTAGAAATAATCCTGGATTTTTAACAAAAATTACACAAGATCAATTTAAACAAAATATTATGATTGAAATGGAAAATATTAATAATATATTTTATTTGAATACTATACCTATTTATATAGATTCAATTATTAGAATAACACAATTTCCTGAAACTAGTAATATTCCTATTTCTACAATTGATTCTTTATGTAAAATCAAATCAATTGATAGCGAAGAAGATTTTAAAGAAATTATTGCTCCTTCTGAAAAACCTATTACAGAAAATATACCTGTTGGTATTATTGCAGAAGATTTGACGTTTGGAAAAACCGCTGAAAAAAGTAAAGATAAAAGTATTAATGTAATGGATTTTCTTTTTGAAGATGATGATGATGATGATGATGATGAAGAAGATGATGAATTATCCGAATCTGAAATTGAAATGAAAGGTGGTATTGATTCTGATTCTGACGATGAAGGAGTTGATGTAGACATTGATAATGATTCTGACGATGAAGGAGTTGATGTAGACATTGATAATGATTCTGACGATGAAGGAGTTGATGTAGACATTGGAAATGATTCTGATGATGAAGGGGTTGATGTAGACATTGGAAATGATTCTGACGATGAAGGAGTTGATGTAGACATTGGAAATGATTCTGACGATGAAGGAGTTGATGTAGACATTGATAATGATTCTGACAATGAAGACGATTATTTAAAAGAAAAGACACCATCGCTAGTGAAAGAAAAGACACCATCACCAATAAAAGAAAAGACACCATCGCCAATAAAAGAAAAGACATCATCGCCAATAAAAGAAAAGACATCATCGCCAATAAAAGAAAAGACACCATCACCAATAAAAGAAAAGACCCCATCGCCAATAAAAGAAAAGACACCATCGCCAAAAAAAGTAATTGTTAGTAAGAAATTAAAAAAATTATCAATTCAAGATAATAAATTGAATAAAGACATTACAGGTATGAGAGTAGCAGATCCAAATCCTTTTTTTAGAGAGATGAGCGAAAAGGATCCAGTTTTATTTATAAAGGAACAAGATGGTAAATATAATGCATATTCAAGAACATGTCCTTGGAATAAGAGAAGACAACCTGTTATATTAACAGACAAAGAAAAAGAAGTGATAGATAAAGAACATCCAGGTTCATATGAACATGCAATTAAATATGGATCTTCTCCAGATAAACAATATTGGTATATTTGTCCTCGATATTGGGATTTAAAAAGAAAAGTTAGTTTAACAGAAGAAGAGGTAAAATCAGGTAAATATGGAAATATTATTCCTAACGATGCAAAGGTAGTCCCTCCTGGTGCAAATATATGGGAATTTAAAGGTAAAGAGCATCTAGGAAAGGATGGTAAATACACTACACATAATCCAGGATTTTTAAAAGAAGATGCTCATCCAGATGGGTTATGTGTACCATGTTGTTTTAAAAATTGGGACAAACGTTCTCAGATTGAAAGAAGAGAGAAATGTTTAAAAGATGATGACACAAAATTAAAAAAAGATAGTTTAGAAATAAAATCAAAATTGCAACAATTAGATGAATATATAAAAGGTCCGGATAAATTTCCATTGCAACAAGGGAGATTTGGATATCTTCCATTTATAATACAATCATTTATAGGAATAGACAATAAAAATTGTCAAATTAGTGCTGTGAATACAAATTTAAAGAAGGATTATCCATGTTATTTGAGAGCTGGGGTAGAGAATAATAAAAATAAATCATTTATATGTGTATTAGCAGATATATATAGTAGCTATAATGAAAATAATATTTTATCAAGTGTAGAGTTTACAAACAAATTAATATCAATATTAACGTTGGATATTTTTGGAGAGATACAAAATGGAAATTTAATAACTTTATTTAAAAATGATGAAAAAATTAATTTGGATTCAATAACAGATGATAATATAATTAATAGTAAGTTATATAGTAAATTAAAAGAAACAAATAAAGAACAATTAATGACAATAATAGGTTCTTATAAAAATTTTATTAAATATTTATCCGAGAAGGATTCATTAGTTAATTATGAATATATTTGGGATTTAGTGTCTATGAAAAACAAGAATTTATTTCCATCTGGAATAAATATCATAATTTTAGATTTGCCTCAAGACGATATTACGGCGAATATAAATATAATTTGTCCAAGTAATTTTTATTCAATAAATAAATTTGATGATAAGAAAGAAACAGTAATAATAATAAAAAAATACGAATATTATGAACCAGTTTATATTGTAATAGATAAAGGGAAAACAGCATCTAGTAGTTATAGAACAACAAAATTATTTAATGAAAAAATAATGAATACTATTCCAAATTTGAAAAATATTAAGACAACTATTAAGGATATTTACAACTCTATGTGCAAACCGTTACCAAGTGTATTAAATATTGCAGAAAAATATAATTTTAAAACAATAAAGTTTAAAAGAAATTTAATGATAGAAGAAATAATAAATATACTAGATAAATATCAACTGCCTGTTTTATTTTTAGTATTAAATTTTGACAATAAAGTTATTGGTGTAATAACTGAAATTAATTCAATAAAAGGATTTATACCTAGTTTTCCATCACAAATATTAGATTATCCATTAATATATTTTGATGATGATGATAAGATGAATTTGAAAAATTTTGAAGAAACGATTTCATTTTTAAATGAAGTTCGAAGAGTAACTGAGAATAAAATATTATGTAATCCATTAGTAAAAGTATTAGAAGATAAACTAATAGTAGGATTATTGACAGAAACAAATCAATTTATTGAATTAATAGAACCAGAACAAAATATAGATATAACGATTAAAGAAACGATTGATGATGAGAATTTCTATCAAGTTAACAAAGAAACTCAATTATCAAAAAAAATAGATGAAGAGAGAATCATTTTTGTTAAAAAAATTAAAATAGAAACAGATATATATAATAAATTTAGAAATAAATTAAAATATTTGTTATCAGATTATAGTAATAAAGATATAAGAGAAAAAATAGAAAAAATATCAAATGCTAAGTATATATTATATTATAATCAATTAGAAATATTAATAAACGAAATAGAATTATTAATGAAATCACAAGTAAAATTTATTTCAAGTGAAGAATTGAATATTTTTGAGAAAGATATGTCTGTAGATGATATACTAATAATTCCGAAATTAAATTTGATGAATAATTTAGATAATAAAAAAATATATTATAGTAAAATAGCAGATGAATTGATTAGATACAATAGAATTAAAATGTTCATGTTTGAACCGAAAGTATTTTTATCATTTTCAGATATTAAATATAATTTAAATGAAGATGAGATAATATTACTGCAATCACTCCTTACTCAAGAATATTTTGATGATTTAATTCCAAGAGAAACAAATAATTATTTATCATATAATACTTATGATACTGTAGAACCAAATACTTCGATTCCATATAGCAATGATTATATTAAAGAGAATGACATAAAAGAAAATAATAAGAATAAAATAAAAGAAGCTATAGGACTTCAAGATAAAGAATTAAAGTTAACAAATTTAAATTGTAAATATGAAATAAAAGATGTATGGTCAAAACTATTATTAAAGTTCAGAGGAGGATTCAAAGAAATTAACTTTGGTTATGAATCATATAATTGTTCTTTTGATGTAGGACTAACAATTTTAAATAATTTTATTCCAAGTGAGACTTTTTCAATAAAAAAAATTAAAGAAATATTAGTTGAAGAATATGAAAAATTATTAATTGATAATAAAAAAAAAATTATAGATATTGTTTCATATTACGGCAAGGTGAGTGATGATAAAAAAATTGAAACAGGAGGTAATACGATGAGTGAATTAATTATGGATACAGATTATAGTCTTAATGTATTTGATTTACTTATATTATCTAATAAATATAACATACCTATAACACTTATTTCACCAAAAGTATTTAAAGAAAATAAAAAGGAATATATGTCATTAAATATAAATAAGGATATTACTTATATTGTAAGAAGTCCTGTATTTAATAAATACAGAAGAATTGTACCAAAATATAAATTATTAATTGATAAAAATAAAGAAGCATTAATAGAAATAAAAAATATACCAAATGAAAATATTAGAAATGAGATAAGAAATCAAAATAACACATTACTTTCATTATTAAAATCATTTGTTAAAGATGACGAAGAATATAAAAAGGGAGGCAAATTAAAAAATAAATTAAAATTAACTTAATATTTATAAAATTAAATTACTATAAATATTAATTTATACTGTGTTATCTTGATAAGAATCATCATCAGAATCTAGAAGTGTTTCTTCATCAGAATGATCAATATTGTCATTATCATGTAAATAAAGTTGGTTAAATTCATGTATTAATCTAGAATCAACGGAACTTGTATCATCATCATTAATATTTTGATCCTGGTTATTATTAGATTCGGAATCATTATCAGGTAAATTTTCTATAGTTGATAATATATTAATAAAAGATTCAAAAGTTATATTATTACTTATTATGTCTTGTGTGTCCCATTGTCTAGTTTGACATTGTAGATCTCTATTGATAGGTTGAATATTATTAAATATTTGTGTAAATTGTTCATGTATTATTTTTTTTTGATAATTAGTAAAAATAAGATTTTTTAAAAATTCTGGTAAATTGGTGATACGATATGGTTTTGCAAAATTGTTATATTGTGAATCTAAATTAAGATTTGGAAATATAGAATAATTATTTTCGAAATTATTATTAAAATCGATGAAAAAACATTTACGAGTCAAATTTATCATATCTTTGGATGGTATATAACAATCAGTAAAAAACAATTCATTATAATTATATTTAAGTTCACTAACACAATATAATTTTTTAATATTTCTACAAAATATTTTTCTTCCAAGTAGAGGCTGTTGTTTTTTAAATAATCTAAGTTGTTTTTTTAATAAAATATTATTTTTTATTCTTATATCAGATTCATAAGAAAATTTTAATAATAAAAATTTTTTTAAAAATTTTTCAAATATAGGTATTAATTTATTTTTTGGAAATAAAGGATCAATAATAATTTGAGCATTTTTACAAGTAGTATTATTAAAAAATCTTAACATTTTTTCAATATAATTAATTTTTTTATTTTTTTCAAAATTTTTATAATTATTAATAATGTATTGTTTTATTATTAATTGATTTTGATCTTTAAAAGTTGTTAAGCAAAAAGAAGACTGAAAATATCTTAGAAAAAGAAGTGGCATTTCGATGGAAGAATTTTTAATATAAAAATAAATATTAATTAAATTTGAAATGGAAAATTTCATATTTGTCCAAGGATTTTTTATAGTTTTAGGTTCAGAAAAAAAATTGCATTCAAATGATAATGCGTTACAAATTAATTTAATTATATCAAAAATATTGAAGATATATTTTTCATTATTCTGAAGTAATACAATATTGTTTTTATCGTTATCATGTAGTAGATTAAAATTTAAATCTATTTGTTCTCCTTTAAATTTTTTAAATTTTTTAGTAAATAATAATTTAAATTTATATAATGCCATTATTTTTTTTTGTGATTTATAAAACATGGTTAAAATAGAATTTTTTTCGGATTCATTAAATTTTGAATTAAAAAAAAAATTTTTAAATATGTAAAATTTATAATTAATTTGTTTTTGCCAAGTTAATTCTCTATATCTAGTGTCTTTATGTGGTAATGTAGAATAATAATGATTTAAATTAGAATAATTTGTATATGTTTGAAATATATTTTTATTAGTTTCTTCAAATATAATATTAAATAAATCCATTGATAGATAATATCATAATGTATTTAAATTATAATTTAAATAAGAAAAAATATATATTTTTATTTAATTATATATTTTTTTCAAAATATTTTTAACTTAAAATTCAATTTCATAATCATCGTCTTGACCCATATTTGCAATACTACAATTTGTAGTTTCTGTTTTACCTTCGAAGAAACTATCTATTACATCATCGGTTTCTTCATCCTCCATATCAGGAACTTCTTGATTAGCCATATAATTTATATCTAAAACAACTTGAAAAGCTGCTGTTCCAAAATATCCCTGTTGTCCACACATAACATTTGCAGATACTCCACGCATAGGATCCAGCTCAGCATGTCTAGCAGCTTTTAAGAACATTTCAGGCGTTTCTTCAAATGAGGCTTTTGCAATAGGACCAATATTATCATTATTAATACCATGACGAAAGATTGAAATAGGTTTACTATTATAACACATTCTATCACATAACATATATAAATGATGATAGTTAATATATGTACTATCAAATTCAATAACTTCTGTTAATTCAGCTAATATAGCGTTACGAGCAGCTTCAATGCCGAAAACTCTATAAATTTCTTGAATATCATTACTGATCGTTCGTTTTACATCAATATTATCTAGAGCAAGAATTTCTAATAAATTAGTTCCTACTGTATCTAATACCCAAGCTTCTTTTTTATTAAATTTTCCATCTTCTTTAACTACAGAGTTGGTAATTTTTCTTAAGATAACTTTTGAAATATTTTTAACACCACTTAATACAATATTATTTAATAAATTATCTTGAAAATTTTTAAGCAAATATATTTCATTAGATTGGTCAAGTGAATTTACCTTTGACATTTTCTTTTTATTTGATAATACATTATTTAATCTTAATCTGAAAACCAATTTATCTGAATTGTAATCACTGTATACACATTGTACTTCGTCTTCGAATGAATTGCTAATTGCAAAATTAATATCATCCATAGTAATACTTTTATCTAACATGGATTCTTTATCCAATTCCATGCGAATAATCCATTTAGATTTTTCTTTGTTATCAGCACTATGACTGATACAATTATCCATCATATCTTCAAATTCGTAGTATTGTGTTAAAGTATCTACATCCTCTTCGATTAATGTATTTAAATCATCAGGATCAAAACAAATTTCAATAGAACTAACGATTTCCTGTAATTTTGTATGTTCAATATTAGGAATCATATTTTGAGCTTCGATTCTACTATTTTCTTGCTCCTTATCTAGATAAATAGTAACAGATGGATTTTTTGGATTTTCTGACAAAGATAATATTTCTTCAATTCTAGGTACACCACGAGTTACATTTGATTTAGATGCTACACCAGCAAAATGGAATGTATTTAATGTCATTTGTGTTGTTGGTTCACCAATAGACTGTGCTGCAATCATACCAACCATTTCTCCAGGTGCTACTATTGAATTTTTATAAATACTTACAATTGTATCTAATAATACTTCAATTGATTTACGATTAAATCTTTTTACTAGTAATAGTTCTTTTGGAGATAAATAGTAAAAGAACATTACTTTAAATAATTCGCTAGGAGGTGCGTAATGAATATGTTCTAATTTGTTGTAAATATTTTCTAATAATTGATAAGTTTCTAATGGCGTAATATCAACAATAGAGTTTTTATTAATATTTTGTAAGCCTTGAATATTATTAATAATATGTTGAAATGCTACAGGAATTTTAATTTTATTATCATCTGTATATTTAAATATGTTTTTAACGATTTCATCACGTTTTTCAATCATATAATCAATATATTTTTTACTTATCTCAACTAATTCAGTGGATTGTTTTTTAATTCGATTAGATGTTCCTTTTGTATAAGGTGTCGAGAAGACAGAATTAGCTTCTTTTTCATTAGGAACATGAAAGTGAGCATATATGTCTTCAAGACTCATACTAACCAATGGTAAATTTTGATTTTCTACACGTATAGTATCAATTCCATCATCACCATAACTAAATTGAACAATTTTTTGTTTATTATTTCTAACAGTCATATCGTATTCTACTTTTAAATCTTCCAAACCTTTAATTAATCTTCTTTGAATATAACCTGTTTGAGAAGTTTTAACAGCTGTATCAATTAAACCAACACGACCACCCATAGCATGAAAGAATAGTTCTTCTGGAGATAATCCAGAAATGAATGAACTCTCTACAAAACCTCTTGCAGTAGGAGAATCATCATACTTAGTGTAATGTGGTAATGTTCTATTTTCAAATCCATAAGGGATACGTTTGCCATCAACAGTTTGCTGTCCTAAACAAGAAATCATTTGTGAAATATTAATGTCACTACCCTTTGAACCAGCATTAACCATAATTACAAAACGGTTACCAGAATCAAGACTTTTACGACCAATTTTACCAGCTTCAGCTGTAGCATTGTTAAGAACATTGGTTACTTGAGTTTCAAATTCTTGTTCATTTGTTTTTCCAGTTTTATTTTCAAAAATACCAAGATGTGTTTGATCAATTAAATTCTTAACTTCTTGTTTTTTATTTGTAATAGTATGTGCAATTTTCTCATTTGTAGTTTTGTCGGCAATTAAATCACTAATTCCAACACTATAAGCACTAGTTTTCATATATTCGGTAATTATATTTTGTAAATCGTCTACAAAGTCTGATGATGCTATATTTCCAAAATAATTGCAAATTCTTTGTAATAAACCATTGCTTCCACCTAGAACACTTTTCTCCATTTGTCCTCTCTCATATTTACCTCCAACAATTTCTATTACTTTATTGGAAGTTTTATAATCTTCACCGCTATCACTAAAAGCTTTATTTCCAAATTTCATTGTTAATGGTGGTAGAATCTGAGATAATATATCAAAACTAGTAATTTCTTTTTTATCTCTTAATTCATTAGTATTAATTTTATTAAAAGCCATTAATAAGTTCATAGCTTCTAACGTATTGAATTTAATATCTTTTCTTGTAAAACGATAAGCTCCTAGTAATGAATCTTGGAAAATACCAACTATAGATGAATTATTGGCTGGACTAACAATTTGATAAGGTACTGCTGCCAAACATTTTAATTCGGCTTCTGATTCTTCA
>Ga0206677_10004468_pt1 | contig 11407 bp, 10 predicted proteins | sample M130m12015metaG_FD_155475 | JGI IMG/M metagenome (GOLD analysis project Ga0206677, IMG submission 155475) | Ammonia-oxidizing marine archaeal communities from Monterey Bay, California, United States - M1 30m 12015 | ecosystem: Environmental > Aquatic > Marine > Intertidal zone | place: USA... | reverse complement strand
TGTAGCACGAAAGTCCCCTCATGTTTCAACCTGGAGTAGAATTTAACCAACAATTAGGCGGCTGGATCGAAGTCGTCTGTGGTCCTATGTTTAGCGGTAAAACCGAAGAGTTGATCCGTCGCATGCGGCGTGCGCAGATTGCCGGCCAAAAAGTGGAAATTTTCAAACCCGTTTCGGACGTTCGTTACGACGACGAAGAAGTGGTTAGTCACGATAAAAATTCAATACCCTCTATGCCGGTGGAGAGTTCTTCGAACATGCTTTTACTAGCAGATGATGTGCAGGTAGTGGGCATAGATGAAGCTCAATTTTTTGACGACGGTATCGTAGAAGTTGCAAATACCCTAGCTAACCAAGGCAAGCGTGTGGTCATTGCGGGTTTAGATAAAGATTTTAAGGGCCGCCCTTTTGGTCCTATGCCCCAGCTACTCGCAACGGCGGAATACGTCACAAAACTCCATGCTATTTGCCGTAGAACAGGTGGCCCCGCACATTTCTCGTACAGAAAAGTTGCTGGAGACCAAACGTTCATGCTGGGAGAAACCGGCGAATACGAACCTGTGAGTAGGACCATATACAATCAATTGAATAAAGCCTCAGGTGCTACTGAAAGCGATTGACATAGCGCTGTCGGCCGGTGCTACCCTTCACGGTAATGCCGCCCAGAATTTCGAGGCTTTTGCCTTTGATTCGCGTCGTATTCATGCCGCGATTTCTTCCTGTTTTATTGCTCTTAAGACACCTCACGCAGATGGCCATCACTACATTGATGAGGCCATATCCCGCGGTGCCACAACCATTATTTGTAATGATGCCGAGCAACGAGCAGAAGCCCATCCAGAATTGACTTTTATTGCGCACCCAAATCCTTTATTCGTCGTTCAATCTTGGGCAGAAAACAAGCGCAGTGGACTTCGCGGTCCGTTGCTTGCTATCACGGGGAGTACAGGTAAAACTGTGGTTAAGGAATGGCTGTTTCAGTTATTAGGTACACCCCTTGAGGTGCACCGAACTCCGGGAAGTTTCAATAGTGCACTTGGTATTGCATTAGCGATGAGTAGCTTGAAGGAGTCCCACACAAAAGCCATTATTGAAGTAGGAATCGACCGTCCTGGAACCATGGAAGCTCATGCACAATGGCTGAGACCGGCTTTAGGAATATTTACAAATCTCGGGAATGCTCATTCAGAGCATTTTAGCAATGAAAACGAGCACTTTACAGAAAAATGGCTCCTTTTTTCGCAGTGCGAACGAATCGCTACGCACCGAAAATGGTGGGATAAAGCACAATCTTTAGGACTTCCGACACCACCGGCTCTACTCTGGGGTCCGGGCGAAGAATTGGATCCGAATGTATTGAAGGAGGTTGCCTTTACCGGTGGCTATGAGCTAGAAAATGCAATGAATGCGCTGGCAGGTGCGGTTTTGCTTGGCGTGCCGTTACCGGAAGCATTGGCTCGATTAAAAACAGTAGAACCCTTACCCATGCGTCTTCAAGAGATTGAGGCTAAGGATGGGGGAAAGTTAATTGAGGATACGTACAGTTCGGATTTAGACAGCTTGCGTTTAGCACTTGAGCAATTAATGATGCAACAAGGCGCATCGAAAAAATGGGCAGTTTTGAGCACACTGGCGACGCCTGAGCTTACAGCAGTTGCACAGACCATGGCTGATAAAATGGAATTGGACCGCATATGGTGGGTGAAAGATCGAGCTGAGGTTCGGGATTTAGTTACCGCGTTTGAGGGACTTTCATTACGTGATACGGTAGTTCTCATAAAGGGACAACGCCGTTTTAAGTTGGAACAATTGGCCATAACGCTGCGTCGTCAACACCACAGCACTTGGGCCGAAATTAATTTCGGTGCAATGCGTCGTAACCTACAGAAGTTTCAGGCGAAACTTCAGCCGAATACGTTAGTGATGGCAATGGTTAAAGCTTCAGGTTACGGTACCGGAAGTTTTGAAGTTGCTCGGGCTCTGGAGGAAATGCACATCGATTATTTAGGTGTGGCATTTGCACAAGAAGCACTTAGCCTTCGTGCACAGGGCATAAAATGCCCCGTCCTTGTATTGAATTCGGAGGCTGCGCAGCTGCCTATGTTGGCTCAGTCGGGGTGCGAAGTAGAGTTGTTTGACTTGCACCAATTAAAAGATTGGTTAGCGGTACCGCAGCAGGAACATCTTTTACAAGTTCACATCAAAGTAGATACGGGAATGCACCGATTAGGTTTTCAGCCATCGGCGCTGCAAGATTTGTTGGGCGTGTTGCAATCGCGAAAAGACATTGCTGTCAATGGAATTATGACGCACTTGAGTGCTAGCAATAATTCTGAAGAGGATGCATATACTAAAGCCCAATTGGCCCAATTTCAAGCAGCTTGCGACGAAATCCGTCACCACTATCCGAGCGCTAAAGCACATGCCTTAAATTCTTATGGAATTGCCCGACACACCGGAGCACAGCACGAAATGGTACGTTTGGGTTTAGGGCTCTACGGTTTGGGAACATACGACGGTATTGACCGTCTCGAAGAGGTATTGGCGTGGAAATGTACGGTGTCTCAAGTGGGTGTGCTCCAGTCCGGTGAAACATTAGGGTATTCGAGGGCGTTTAAAGCAACAGAAATCACCCATTATGCCACTTTACCTGTGGGCTATGCAGACGGCTTACAGCGCAGTTTATCGCTGGGTAAGGGTGCAGTATACATTCGAGGAAAACGTTGTGCCATATTAGGCAACGTTTGTATGGATATGGTTATGGTCGAATTAGGTGATTTACAAATCACCCCTGGAGAAGAAGCCGTACTCATTGGCCCCGAGCAATCGGCGGGAACTATGGCTAAAGATGCTGGAACTATTTCCTATGAAATCTTAACCGGGCTTGGTGCTCGAATTCCGCGTCTGTATCTGCAGGATTAAAAACGCAAGTAAGAATACGCCTGCTTGCCTTTCCAATAAACTTTCTGTCATTCCTGTGAAGAAAAACAATGCCCAAGCATAACGCCAGGGTCCCTGGGACTGCAAGAATCCTACGGTAAACAAAAACAGAAGTAAGAGTACCCCAACAATCCCGCCTTCCGCAAAATTCTGTAGAAGGATGTTGTGGAAATCGTATTTAAATTCGTGCAGATAATACGGCTCTTTTTTCTTGTAGAATACGGCATCACAAGATTGAAGCGCCTCGTGCAGTAGTTCATCGCCTGCTCCGTTTCCCACTCCGATGATAGGGGATTCATTCGCTACATTCCAGCCGTATTTCCATAAATAGACTCGGTGGTTGGTTTGCTTGCCATCAACCATTCCATCGATACTGCGCCATTCATTTTTAAGATCAGTAAGTCGTCTTGATGTTCCGGGCAATACAGCCATCAGGGTCACCATAGATATGATGATTCCGGCTGCCCAGAGACTTGCTTTTTTCTTGTTTGCGATTTTTCCCTGCAGTAAGTCAAGCGTGCGTACGAGAATAAAAAGAGGCAGGAGTAAAAGGTGAATACGTGCACTGAGCATGATGCAGCCGAAGAGCAGCCATACAATCAACAGCGCATGAAGGAGCTTGTATTTTTTACTCGCAACTCCCCTTAGGTGTGCTTCAAGAATAAAAGCAGCAACGAGCAGGTAGAGGCTTTGGTAGTGAATGCCTAATCGTCCCCCTAATTCAAGGTCATTGTATTGAACCCAGCCGTACTTAAATAGACTTTCCGCAACGGTCCAACTCCACGCTGCCACGGTGGCATAAGCGAAAATTAGTGCCCAATTCCTATACACTTTGACCTTCACTTTCTTTGATTTTGAGCCCACGATAATCCCCATCAGCACGATTGGAAGAATCATAGTTACATCTTGCCAGCCTTCGCTGCGGAAGCTACTCCACCAAATACTGATCAATTCCCAGTCAAGGAATGCCGCAGAGGCTAAAAGCAACCATTTGTTCGGGTACCATTCGCCCTGAATGAGTAGTGCAATCCCGACTAAAATGAGTCCATAAAGCGGACTGAGCCATTCGAAAGCGAAGGGCAGAAGAATCGCTGCAACAGCACCAGTGTAAAAGAGAAAAGATTGGTTTTGCATTTAAAGTGTAACGCTCAAAAGTTCCGACAGCGCCTGTGGATTTAAGACAATTTCCGCTGCACGTGCAATAACTTCATCTTTTTTCAATCCGCGTTCAAGTGCACCAGGCATAGAAAATTTGCGTTGAATCAGATAATCGGAAAGGTAATCCCTGATCGCTTCTTTTTCGGATTCCAATACATGGTCTTTCCGCGCTTTGATGTTATTGAGAATTGGGTTTAAATCTTCCGCCCCTATATAATCCATGTCGCTTGCCAATTCCTGCAAATCTTTTAAGCGCAGCTCGCTAATGCTTTCGTAGGTGAATTCTTCATTCTTTAGGAAATCGGCGAAATCGGTCCAAATAGCATCATTAATTTCATACGCCCCGACAGTTACATCTGCTGGGATTTTTCCCAAAGTACGGGCAGCAAATTTCAAATCCAATCCTTCAGCACTTAAGGCCGCCACAAACTCAGGATAGTAGTCGTTTACGAGGAGTGAATCCGGTGCAATACCGTTGCCATCTACAACGATTCTACCATTTTTCGTAGTAAAGGTATGTAGGTCCGATTTTTTGATCCGCTTTCCTTTTGCATCGCGGTCATACGCTACTTTTTGAATGCACCGACCCGATGGCGTATAGTATTTTGCTACTGTGACCTTCATCTGTGCTCCAAAAGGTAAGGGGTGGATTTGTTGAACCAATCCCTTGCCAAAACTAGGCTCACCTAAAATCACTGCGCGGTCAAGATCCTGAAGGGCTCCTGCTACGATTTCGCTGGCCGAAGCACTCGATCCGTCTGTAAGCACAGCCAGTGGAATTTCTGGTAGGATAGGGCGGCCGATAGTACGATAAACGTCTTGAACAATACCTCCACGACCCCGTGTAGAAACCAACGTATCACTTGAAGAAACAAATAAACTCACGATTTTCACAGCCTCCATAAGCAAGCCTCCGCCGTTGCCGCGAAGATCTAATAACAATGCATTTGGGTTTTGTTTTTTCAATGCTAAAGCGGCTTTTTTGACCTGTGCACCTGCCTGTTCCGTAAAAGACTCGAGGTAGATATATGCCACACCATCTTCCCGCATACCATAAAAGGGAACGGCGTCTTTTGTAATGTTTTCACGCTCAAAAGTGAAATTCAAAGAAGGCGCATCGAAGCGCTTGGCAGAAATCTTGACTTCAGTTCCGGGCGTTCCTTTGAGTAAGGTACTTACTTCATTCACACGAAGCCCTTCTAGGGGTTTACCGTCAACAGAAGTTAATACGTCACCCACCACTAGACCGGCTTTATCCGCAGGTCCTCCTGGGTGAATGTCTGAAATAAGGACTGCGGCATCTATTTTTTGAATAACACAACCGATACCACCGTATTCACCCGTTTGCAGTAATCGGACATCTTCAATCTGATCCTCGGGGTAGTAAACCGTATACGGGTCTAATTCCTCTAACATTCCTTCTATAGCGCTACCGACGGCTTGCTCCGCGCTTAGCGGATCCACATATACGTTTTGCACTTCGCGCAGCACTGCGGTAAAGACTTCCAATTGTTTGCTGGTTTCAAATGGGTCCCCCGCTGACGCGCTCGTCAATAACCCTGCGCAACCGATGATGGTTGGTAAGAGTAATTTCTTAGCCCAATTTTTCACTGGAAAGTTCTTCATAATAGGTGTTGTAGCTGTGTATCAATTTTAGAAATCCGTCTTCTAAAAAAGCATAGTCATTGAGTCGATTGCCTAAATAACGTACGGACCAGGCTTGTTGTTGCGTCGGGCCTTTGATACGGTGTTTGTTGAGTCGGTATAATTCCCGCATTTGCCTTTTAATCCGATTCCTATGGACGGCGCTCTTGATGGAGCGTTTTGGAACAACAACTGCGATTTGTCGTTGAACTGCTCTGTCAAGCGATGCATCAATGAAGCGCACGGAGAAAGGGAAAGACTTTAAGGTCACTCCTTCTTTATGTATAGCGTCGAACAGCCGAGGGCTGGTCAGTTTTTCGTCTTTGGAAAAGGTAAAGCGCATAAAAAAAGCCCGACGTAGTGCCGGGCTTGTAAATTAAGGATTTTCTTACTTCTTATTAACGTCCTTGATATAATCGCTGATGGCTTTTGTCATGGAGGGCGCATCCGGTGTTGGCGCTGGAATATCGACGATTAATCCATGATTTTCTGCCTCCTTCTGAGTTGTGGAACCAAAACAAGCTAAACGTGTGTTGTTCTGCTTAAAATCCGGGAAGTTCTCGTAAAGAGACTTAATCCCTGAAGGAGAGAAAAAGACCAGTATGTCATAGAAAACATCTTCAAGGTCACTCAAATCGCTAACCACCGTATTAAACAATATGGCGCGCGTATAATTAATGTTTGCGGCTTCAAGCGCATTCGGAATGGATGGCTTTAAACTATCCGATGAAGGCATTAAAAACTTTTCGTTCTTGAATTTCTTCAAGGTTGGAATAAGCTCGTCTATCTTTAAGTTACCGTGGTAGATTTTACGTTTACGGTACACTACGTATTTCTGTAAATAGTATGCAATAGCCTCTGAAATACAGAAGTAGCGGGTATCTGGTGAGATTTGTACGCGCATATCCTCGCACATTCTAAAGTAATGGTCCACCGCATTTTTAGAAGTTAATATCACATTGCGGTATTCACGAATCTGTATTTTATCCTTTCTGAAGTTGGATGCAGTTACGCCTTCTACATGGATGAAAGAACGAAAGTCAACATCCACCTTGTGTTTATCGGCAAGCGTAAAGAAGGGGTGACTTTCTGTGGTGGGTTCTGGTTGTGAAACTAGAATGGATCTCACCTTTGCTTTTCGGATGTCTGTCATGTGTGTGTTATTGGACGGCTATTACTAACGGGGCAAGTTCAAGGGCACAAAGGTACAAAATCGCATAAACTCTAGTCCCTAAAGTCTTAAAAACAACAAAACCCGGTTGTTTTAAAGCAAAATAGACGGCTCCGGCCACATGAAACGTGAGGAATATGTAGCGACCGTTACCATCAGAGAGGTAGCCACCAAGGGACATTAGTAAGAGGAAAGCAGCAGTAACAGCATACCATAGGGATAATAATGCGGTCATGGGTCCCAGTTGCCATACTGCACGAACCCCTTCTTCCTTAAGTAGTAAATGGAGTAAAAATGAAAAGCCAAAGCGCAAAAAGAGCAAGAGAGGGATGGCTAACAGGAGAATAGGATGCACTGCATATCCCGCATAGTACAGGCAAATTGCCCCAAATATAGCCATGGAGACCCATAAAAAAACTTGAGTACTGACTTTAAGTGGATGTTCGGAGATACCTGAGATATCAGCGCGTACCCAACGTTTAAAAAATGCAGGTTGGCTAACGCGTAAAAATGCGAGTATTGCGAGTAATGCTATTAAGATCCATTTTGTGCCCATCGGAGCACAAAGTTACTGTAAAACAACGTGTTTGTATTGTATAGTTCCGTCAATGAACAGCGCGTGTAAGATATAATTACCACGTGGCAAACTGCTGACATCAAACTGATCATTACCTGTGGCGGACCAAGATTGGTCCATGCTTATAAAGCGTCCTATAGTATTGTATAATCGGACCTCTTTCAATCCCTCAGCTTTCACATTGATGTATGCTGTCGCTGGCGAAGGATAGACATTTAAGGCAGATTGAAATTGATTTTCAGTCTGTCCCATAACGAGGCCTGGGTAGAGCGTTTTAGATTTAGTAACCACATAATCACCGGAAGTCGTTCCATTGCCGTTGGTGTAGTTGACAGCTACATAAATAGTAACTGAATCTCCGATATCTCCCGTATTCCAATTCCATACCCAACTAATGGCATTGTTCGAAACTGCAGTTGAAGAATTCTTATGGGTAACGTAGTCTGAACTCGTGATTTTCGTGTTTGTGCTTGAGGGCGTCGCTAGTGTTCCTATATGATTGCCGCTTGCATCTTCAATACTTGCTGAGAAACCAATTTTTGAACTACCAGCAGCAGCTACATCTAGGTAAACACTGGTCTGAATAGAGTCTCTTATCGTATCGCTGTAGTTGCTCATTCCCGCATCAGGCGTAACATCTACTTTGATATCGATGAACTCATTTCCATTGGGACTCCCTCCGCCGTGGCAGTAGCCGCCTGAACAAGTTTGTCCGTTAGATGCGGGCGAGCCGCTCTTACCGCCCGGTGAGCCACCAGAATTCGTGTACGAATAGTTAACGATTCCAATAAGTGCGAATAACAGGGCGAATTTTTTCATAAAAGGGTCTTATTTGCTTCTTACATTAAAGATGCGAATATCTCTTGACTTTATATAACAATAATTCGGTCATTGTGTTTTAATTTCAACGCCTCTTTCAAATTGAACCTAAAATTGAACAGGTATGGATGCATTCCACCACCCAGATTATTACCAATTGGATGATTTATTATCCGAGGAACATAAAATGGTCCGTGATGCGACAAGAGATTGGATCAAAAGATCAGTCAGTCCTATCATCGAAGATTATGCGCAGCGCGCAGCTTTTCCAGATCATCTGGTAAAAGAAATGGGTGAGATCGGCTTGTTCGGCCCTTATATTCCAGAAGAATATGGCGGCGCAGGCTTAGATCATATGAGTTATGGCTTGATGATGCAAGAGGTAGAACGCGGTGATTCCGGAGTTCGCTCTACCTGTTCCGTTCAGAGTTCGCTGGTGATGTTCCCCATTTTCGCCTACGGATCTGAGGAGCAAAAGCGAAAGTTTTTACCAAAGCTTGCGACGGGTGAGTTTTTAGGTTCCTTTGGTTTAACAGAGCCTAATTTCGGTTCGAATCCTGGGGGAATGACCACAAACTTTAAAGAAGACGGCGACGATGTCATCTTGAACGGTGCGAAAATGTGGATTTCAAATGCCCCGTTCTGTGATGTCGCGGTAGTTTGGGCGAAAAACGAAGCGGGACGTATCAAAGGTATTATCGTTGAGCGCGGTATGGAAGGGTTTACCACTCCGGAAACGCACAATAAATGGTCACTTCGTGCGTCAGCGACCGGAGAATTGGTCTTTGACAATGTTCGCGTGCCAAAAGCAAATATTTTACCGGGTCGTGACGGTCTAGGTGCGCCACTTTCATGTCTAGATAGTGCGCGTTTTGGTATCGCTTGGGGTGCTTTAGGAGCTGCTATGGATTGTTACGATACTGCGTTGCGCTATTCGAAAGAACGCATCCAGTTTGGCAAGCCGATCGCAGGTTTCCAGTTGCAACAGAAAAAATTGGCTGAAATGATTACTGAAATCACGAAGGCACAACTGTTGACGTACAGACTAGGCCAACTTAAAAATGAAGGTAAAGCCACTACTGGACAGATTTCCATGGCAAAAAGAAATAATGTTGAAATCGCTTTGAAGATTGCTCGTGAGGCCCGTCAAATGCTGGGCGGAATGGGAATTACTGGCGATTTCTCCATCATGCGCCACATGATGAATCTAGAATCTGTTGTTACCTATGAAGGAACCCATGATATTCACTTACTTATTACGGGATTAGACATCACCGGAGAGAACGCGTTTGTCTAAGGGCTGGATAAGAAAAATACCATTATGAAATCGCTCCTGATACGGGGCGATTTTTTTTAATTGGTTATGCGAATGATGTTTCCACCATCAAACTGGCAAGAGAACTCTTTAACAGGAAGGATGTAGGAAGTGTCTATGCTTTGTCCATCCAACGCCTGGTACTTATGATCGTTGCATCCGCAGGTAAGATAGAGGTCACCCATGCTGCTGGAAAGTAGTCCGCAACCATCATTCCAATGGTATGGACAAGCCAATTCATAGGCCGCAAAATCATAGTACTCTTGATCGAAATAGCGACGGTAAATTAAGATACCACTATGCCCCGCATTTGGAAGCATTAATTGACCGCCCACAACAGTTAAATTGAAACTTGAGGGATCACTTAAATAGATGGTTTCATCAACTAAAGGTTCCGGAATATCGTACTGAACCTGAGTGGTATTACACGCTAAAGCTGTCAGTGCCAGGCCTAAAACCACTACTAATCCCCTGAAATTCAATGGTATCCTTATCTTCATATGCCAGCGCAAGATAGGTACAATTTGGTTGTGGTTTCTGCCGCTCTACTTCTTATATTTACATCCTTAGAACCCAAACGTAAAGCCAGATTGTATGGTTAAAAAAATACTCACGCTCGTTTTGACACTTAGTGTTGCGTTCAGTTTTGCGCAATCTCGTCCCGGATCTATCAAGGGAACGGTCAAGGATAAACGCACCGGTGAAGTCATTCCCTTCGCTACTGTAGTTGTAAAAGATCGCGACGTGGTCGTTACAACCGGTACTACGGATTTTGATGGAAAGTTCAATATCAACCCAGTAAGTGCTGGAGTGTATAATTTGACATGTAAGTTCATTGGGTATGCAGATTTCAATCTTAACGGTGTAACGGTGAATGCTGGAAAGCCGAAGGTTGTTAACTTCGACATGACTGTTGAATCAACGATGATTCAAGAGGTTACGGTCACTGCTCAAGAAGAGCTCATTGAAACGGGTAAAACCTCAGACATCGTTAGTGCAGAAGAAATTAAAAACCTTCCCTATCGTAACCTTAGTCAAATTGTAGGTACTACGGCAGGTGTCTTCCAGCAAGATGGTTCAGGTTCATTTAACGTTCGTGGTGCTCGTTCTTCAACCAACGTTGTATTTATTGATGGTGTGAAAGTTCGTGGGGCTGTCAATATTCCTCGTGATGCAATTCTCTCTACTGAGGTAATCACCGGTGGACTTCCTGCTCAGTATGGTGATGTTACCGGAGGTGTGATTTCAACCACCACAAAAGGTCCCGCTCCGTATTACTTCGGTTCTTCTGAAGTCTTAACCAGTTCGTTATTTGATCAATACCACTATAATTTGGGCGCGCTTACATTGGGTGGACCCATTATTAGAAGTAAATCGGGCCAGCCTATTGTAGGTTTCCTTCTTGCTTCGGAATTCCAATACAACAAGGACGGGTCACCGAGATCATTGGCCACCTATAAAGTGAACGATGATAAATTGGCAGAACTGCAAGCAAACCCATTGACTCCAGCTTCTAGCGGCTTCGGAGTGTTAAATTCTGCAGATTTCTTGACAGCGAATGATTTAGTCACACAGAACTTCCGCGAAAACGTGGCAAGTACAGCTGTGCGTATGTCGGGTAATTTAAAGTTTGTGACTTCAGAAAAAACCACCTTAACCATTGGAGGACGTTTCAATTTACGCCGCGGACGCTCAGGAAGTCGATTCAACGAATTAATGAATTACGATAATAACGCTGAATATTTCCGTCAGGACTGGTCGACTTACGTCCGTTTTCAGCAGC
>Ga0206677_10004465_pt1 | contig 11412 bp, 10 predicted proteins | sample M130m12015metaG_FD_155475 | JGI IMG/M metagenome (GOLD analysis project Ga0206677, IMG submission 155475) | Ammonia-oxidizing marine archaeal communities from Monterey Bay, California, United States - M1 30m 12015 | ecosystem: Environmental > Aquatic > Marine > Intertidal zone | place: USA... | reverse complement strand
ACAACATACCCACAATAATGACAGCAAAGCCGAGACCGCCCGGGCGCGGGCCGATGCACTCGCTTAGCGTAGTCAGCAGGTCTTCAGCAATGCGGGCGCGCTCCAGCGTCACTCCCATCAGCACAAACAGCGGCACCGCAATGAGAGTTTCGTTATTCATAATGCCGAACAAGCGACTGGGCATGGTTTCGATAAAGGCGATTTCAAAGCCGCCACCGATGACGCCCCCAAGCGCAAACAGCAGCGCGGTGCCGGCGAGAGTAAACGCCACCGGGTAGCCAGCCAACAGCACCAGCACCACGGTAAAAAACATCAGAAATGCGTAGATGGCCATATCAGTCGGCGGCTTTCGTGTTGCGGCCGCGCCTAATTGTTTGCAGCGACTGAACGAGCATAAGCACGCCTTGTAACAGCAGCAGTAAAGAGGCGGCCGGAATGAAGCTCTTCATTAGTGGTATCCACGGGTACGGCAGCCCGCCGGATTCGAAGCTGGTTTCGCCAATGTCCCAGGAAACGCTAACGTATTGCCAGCTAATCCAGGTAATGAAGCCCGTAAAGGGCAGCAGAAAGATCAGCGTGCCAAGCATATTGACCCAGGCCTTGCGAACCGCGGTCATATCCCGATAGAAAATATCGACGCGCACATGGGCATCATCGGCAAGGGTGTATGCAGCACCCAGCATGAACACGGCCGCGTGCATCCAGGTAACGCTCTCCTGCATCCAGATCCAGCCGGTATCAAACCAGTAGCGCAACGCCACCAGCATGAACATCACGACAACCATCGCCAGCGTTAGCCAGCTAACGATTTCGCCGGTTTTGCGGATAAGCCCTTCTGTCAGCTGCAGTAAGACGTTGCTGCGCATGGGTACAGGTTTAACGATTCCAAAAACTGCGCGAGACCAGTACGAGCAGCGTAAAGATTTCGAGGCGGCCTAACAGCATGGCCAGAATGCAGACCCATTTAGACAGGTTGCTGAGTCCACCAAAGCCGGTCGATATGTCGCCGAGACCCGGGCCAAGATTATTCAATGATGCCGCGATGGCAGAAAATGCCGTGACCTGATCAAGACCATCGGCCAACAGCACCACCATCATGAAGGCAAACAGCACAACGTAAACTGCAAAAAACCCCCACACCGATTCGATGACTCTCTGGGCAATAACAATCTTGCCCAGTTTCACTGGAATTTCACCATTTGGGTGCACCAAGCGTTTCACTTCACGCACGCCCTGCAGATACAGCAGCAACCAGCGGATCACCTTCATGCCGCCACCGGTAGAGCCGGCGCAGCCACCAATAAAGCTGCTAAAAATTAGAATTACCGGCAAGGCACCTGGCCATATCCAGAATTCATCGGTCGTAAAACCAGTGGTGGTTGCGACTGACACCACCTGAAACATGCCCCGGATTACTGTATCACCGAGGCTGTCATACACATCGGTAACGTACAGATAGGTGAGCGTGACGGCGCAAATAGAGATCAGTAATTTTATGTAGGCGCGGAACTCCGGGTCAGCCAAGTAGCTGCGAAAGCTTTTGTCGCGCCAGGCCACAAAGTGCAATGAGAAATTCGCACCAGCGGCAATCATGAAAATAATCGCCACTAAGTCAATCAGGTCTGAATCAAAGTAGCCAATGCTTTGATCGTGAGTCGAAAACCCACCGATGGCGATCGTACTGAAGCTGTGACAGATGGCGTCGAACAGCGACATGCCGGCGCCCCAGTAGGCTAGCGCGCAGGCAATGGTTAAACCGACATAGATGTACCACAGCGCTTTGGCCGTTTCGGTAATTCGTGGGGTGAGCTTGCTGTCTTTCATGGGGCCGGGGGTTTCGGCCTTATACAGCGCCATTCCACCGACGCCGAGCATCGGCAGAATCGCCACGGCCAGAACAATAATACCCATGCCGCCCAGCCATTGCAGTTGCTGGCGATAGTAGAGAATAGATCGCGGGAGATCGTCGAGGCCAGTGAGTACAGTGGCCCCGGTGGTCGTCAGTCCGGAAATCGACTCGAAGATTGCATCGGTAAAGCTCATATCCGGAAGTTGGGCAAAGAACAAGGGCACTCCGCCCATGGCGCCGAGCCCTAACCAGAAGGCGGCAACAATCAAAAAGCCGTCGCGAAGCCGAAGTTCCTCTATTTGATCACGCACCGGCAGCCACACCAGAGTGCCCACACCAAAGGTGACGGCAAAGCCATAAACAAATGCTGCCATCGCGCCATCGTTAAAATACCAGGAGACCAAAACAGGGGGCAGCATGCTGAAGCTGAACAGCATTAGCAGAAGACCAAGTATTCGTTGTACTACTGTCAGATGCATGCGTTCGTGCTATTCCGTATTAACTCAGGTGCCGGCGGGTAAGATATTTTACATTGCAAACAAGCGTTCAACATTGTCGGTTTGGCGCCTGTCCGTCATGAATAGAATCAGGTGATCGTCTTCCTCAACCATTGTGTCATGGTGTGCTTGCATTATTTTCTCACCACGAATAATCAGGCTTATATTGGTGCCGCTGGGCAGCTTGATGTCTTCAATGGTTTTGCCGACAACTTTCGATTCACCCGGCTTGCCATGGGCAATGGCTTCAATAGCTTCAGCACGACCACGGCGCAGCGAGTGCACTTTAACCACGTCACCCAGGCGGATGTGTGCCAGCAGCGAGCCAATCGTGATTTGTTGCGGTGAAATCGCCACATCGATGCCGCCACTGTCTTCAACCAGTTCGGCATATGCCGGACGATTAATCAGTGCCATAACTTTTTTGCAGCCGAGTTTCTTTGCCAGCATGGCGGATAAAATATTAGCCTCTTCGGCATTGGTGAGAGCGCAGAACACATCGGCACTGTCGATATTTTCTTCAAGTAGCAGATTTTCATCTGCTGCATCACCCGTTAGCACGACGGTATTTTCAAGGCGTTCGGAGATGAGCTTGGCGCGATTTTTATTGCGCTCAATAAGTTTAACCTGATTGGTGCCTTCCAGCGCTTTGGCCAGACGGAAACCGATGTTGCCACCACCGGCAATAACAACACTGCGCACCGAGCGCTCCAGTTTGCGCATTTCCGGCATAACACCATGAAGGTCTTTAGCGCCCGCCACGAAGAACACTTCGTCGTCTTCTTGAATTAGGGTATCGCCTTCGGGAGGAATGCTTAAGCTGTCGCGATAAATGGCAGCCACGCGGGCTTCCACAGTGGGCAGGTGATTCTGGAGTTCGCGCAGCTCTTCACCCACCAGACGCCCGTCACGGCGGGCTTTTACGCCTGCCATCTGGACTTTGCCACCGGCAAATTCGAGCACTTGAAAGGCGCCCGGAAAAAGAATGAGCTGCTGAATATGCTCAGTGACGAGCTGCTCCGGGCTGATCCACACGTCGACGGGCATCGCGTTCTGATGGAACAGGTTGGGTGCGTTGCTGTATTCCGCCGCGCGGATCCGGGCAATTTTAGTTTTGGTACCAAACATCGTGAAAGCAATCTGGCAGGCGATCATGTTCACTTCATCGCTGCGGGTGAGCGCAATGATCATGTCTGCATCGGCAACGCCGGCACGTTGCAGGGTTGATGGGTAAGCCGCATGACCAATAACCGTGCGTACATCGAGACGATCAGACAGGCTTTTTAGCGCGGCTGGGTCTTTATCGACAATAGTGACTTCGTTCGCTTCTTCGCGAGCGAGTTGGTAGGCAGCGGTTGAGCCGACCTGCCCGGCTCCGAGGATGAGTATTTTCATGAGTTAATAACAACTGTGAACCTGAGTAAGCGCTGCGGGCACGGAATGCCTGACGCTAAAACCTGTGCTCACGGAATCCTGCGTTAACACCAGCTTTTGATTCTACAACAGTTAGTGCTACAGGAGTTCAAGCTTCGCATAAGACATAACCAGCCACTTCATGCCTTCGTATTCGAAACTCACCTGCACCCGCGCATGCGGACCCGTGCCCTCGTAATTCATGATCACGCCTTCGCCGAACTTGGCGTGGCTGACTCTCTGGCCCAGGTTTATCGGCGCATCGGAGCGGGTGGCTGCACCGGGACGGCGGACCGGCTGCCTTTTGCCGCTATTGAAAGCGGGCGCAGACACCGCAATTTTCGGACGAATGTCTTCGACAAGCTCTACCGGTATCTCGTTAATGAAGCGTGATGCCTGAGCATAGGTTTCAGAGCCCCACATGCGACGTTGTTCGGCATGGCTGATATATAGCTGCTGCATCGCGCGGGTAATACCAACGTAGCAAAGCCGGCGTTCCTCTTCGAGCCCGCTGGCGTCATTGAAAGAACGTTTATGCGGAAACAGGCCTTCTTCAATTCCGGCCATAAACACCAGCGGAAATTCAAGGCCCTTTGCCGAATGCAGCGTCATCATCTGCACGCAGTCTTCCCACTTGTCGGCCTGATCATCACCGGCTTCAAGTGCCGCATGGGCCAGAAATGCCATTAGGGGAGGTAACTCCAGCTCGGCATCATCGGGCTCAAAGCCCTCCGCTGCAGTGACCAGTTCATCTAAATTTTCAATGCGCGCTTCGCCGCGTTCGCCCTTTTCTTTTTTGTAGTGCGCGATTAAGCCGCTCTGGTTAATGGTGCGATTCACCTGTTCATGCAGATCGAGCCCTTGGGTATCTTCGTCGATTTTTTCAATCAGTGCTAGAAACGCCTGTACGGCATTCGCTGCACGCGCCGACAGTTGTCCGCCCGCAGAGCTAAGTGCGGCATGCCACATCGGCACTGCATTAGCGCGCGCGTAGTCACGAATAAGAGTGATGGTGGCGGCACCAATACCGCGGGTGGGCAAGTTAATAATTCGTTCCAAGGAGGCGTCATCATCGCGATTTTGAATAAGCCGCAGGTACGCCATAGCGTCTTTAATTTCAGCGCGCTCGAAGAAGCGTAAGCCGCCATAGACCCGGTAGGGGACGCTGTTTTGAAAGAAGGCTTCTTCAAACACGCGCGATTGTGCGTTGGAGCGGTATAAAATAGCGATATCGGCACGGGCATTGCCCTGTGCCACCCAATCCTGAATACGGGCCGTAATAAATTCAGCTTCATCGCGCTCGTTGTAGGCGTTGTAGATCCGAATCGGGTCGCCTTGATTGCCGTCTGTCCACAGTTTCTTGCCGAGTCGTCCCGCGTTGTTATCGATGACAGCATTGGCCGCATTTAGAATATTGCCGGTGGAGCGATAGTTCTGCTCCAATTTAATAAGGCTAATGCCGGGAAAGTCAGTTTGCAGCCGCTGCATGTTTTCGACCCGCGCACCGCGCCAGCCATAAATAGATTGGTCATCGTCACCTACCGCGAACGGTATTCCAGTTTTGCCGGTAAGCACCCGCAGCCAGGCGTACTGAATGGTATTGGTGTCCTGAAACTCATCCACCAGCACATGCTGAAACCGACGTTGATAGTGGCCTAAAATATCGGGGTTTTTTAGCCACAGTTCGTGGGCCCGTAATAGCAGCTCGGCAAAGTCGACTAAGCCTGAGCGTTCGCAGATATCCTGATAGTTTTGATACAGCGTAATCATTTGCGCACGGGTGTAGTCACCGCGATCGTCCATGTTGGCAGCGCGGCGGCCTTCATCTTTTTGCGCGTTAATGAAGTACTGCACCTCACGCGGCACCCAGGCGGTCTCATCGAGTTCCAGACCTTTAATCATGCGTTTTATAATTCGCAGTTGGTCATCAGAATCGATAATCTGGAAACCCTTCGGAAGCTGGGCTTCTTCGTAATGATGGCGGAGCAGCCGGTGTGCCAGGCCGTGAAACGTCCCTACCCATAGATTGCCCACCGGCATATTGAGCAGCGTTTCAATGCGCGCCCTCATTTCAGCCGAGGCCTTGTTGGTGAAGGTTACTGCCATAATACTCAGCGGGGACACCCGCTCAACCTCAATGAGCCACGCAATCCGGTGCACAAGAACCCGGGTTTTACCGCTGCCTGCGCCGGCCAGCACCAGCATGGGCTCAGCGGCAGCCGTTACTGCCTGTCGTTGAGCGTCGTTCAGGCCATCAAGTATTGGCGTTACATCCATTTAACGGGTTCCGGGGTGATCACGGGTTGGGCCGCAGGCGAGCGACCTGCCGCGAACGCCAAAGTTTATCTTAAATACTCACTAAAAAACGTCGAGCTTCAGTCACAGCGCCATAATGTTTGATTGGGGTTAATGAGTCCGGGCACAGTGATTGCTCGGCACATGCTGGTATCGATAATAGGCTGCAGCGAGCCTTCGCAGGGCAGTGCGTCGCTAATGTTTGGGACGCTGACAAATAGGGGCGGTGGTTCAGTGGAAAAAACCAGCCTGCCGTGGGAGCGGCGTTCGGCTGCAAGATCAAGCAGCAAACGACTGGCTTTATTGCAGGCACCAACGGTGTCGTATTCGCCAAGACCAGCACTTAGTTTTTTAATGTTTTGCGCAAGCTCAGGTTGCGCGACCGGCAACCCCCCTGCCAGCAAGCCTGTAATAGCCCAGGACAGCGCATCGCGTTCTATCAGTGGATTGTTGTTGCGGAGCACAGCGAGTCGCGCTCTATAAGTCGGATCACTGTTAAAGGCATCGAGCTGCCGGTTAGCAAATATCTGCAACAGTTCGCTTAAGCGGAACATAGCGTACACCGAGCCATAACTTGCCGCTTGCCGATACCATTCGATGGCTTCCGGAGGGCTCTTATTATCTCCGCTCATACTCAGTTCGGCGAGTGCCTGTGCAGCAGCAATATCCCCGTTGCCGGCAAGCGTGAGCAAGTCACTTGCGGGGGTGGCGGCATAGACTGCCAGCAGAGTGCTGTCACCGATGCGGCCCAATACTGGCAGCGGGCCAAGATAACCGCGCTGCTCGTACCAATCAGTGCTGGCGGCTAATAGCGTATTAAGTTCGGCCACGCTATTGCCCAGCGCCAACTCAAGGTCGGTGCGGGTGCGGATGGCCGGCGGTACGACGTTGTCCGGCGTATCACCGGTATCCAGCGTGAAGGGCTCGGGGTCGATTGATTGCGCTACCAGGCTCAGCACCACGTACAGCAAAATGCCCAGCAGCAGCGTCGCCAGCAATATCGAAACGTTGGTTCGGTTAAGGGTTTTTACTTTTTGTTTCAGGGCGAGTCCCGGTTTATTGCTTGCCAGCCGGCGCGCGTAACACCGCATGGTTGAGGTTAATGACGGCAAGCAGCAGCAATGCGGCTACCATGTTGTGTGCGGTCGCAACCAGCAGCGGCAGGCCAAACCAGACGGTGGCTATGCCTAAACTTATTTGTGTAATCAGTGCCGCAAGTACCAGCATCGATGCAGCGCTTACCCGGCGACCCAAACCGGCACGCAGGTATTTGTTCGTCGCGAAGACAATGACCAACAATGCAATTAATGCGCCGATTCGATGCGTGTAGTGAATAGCCACCCGCGCCGGCGCCTCAAGAATGCCGAACTCATAATTCACACCAAGGCCGCGCCACATGACAAAGCCTTCGCTGAAGTCCACTTGATCTGGCCACCATTGACCCTGACAGGTCGGCAGGTCGGGGCAGGCTAAGGCCGCGTAGTTGGAGCTGGTCCAGCCGCCCAAGGCAATCTGACACACGAGTACCGCCAGCGCGACAATGCCCGCAATTGGCGCCGCCGTTTTTCGGCCGGAGGCCGGCCAACGATTTTCACAGACACACCAGAACAACAGCCCCAGCGTTGATAGCCCGCCGAGCAAATGCGCCATCACGATTAACGGTTTTAATAACAGCGTGACCGTCCACATGCCGAGCAGACCCTGAAAGCAGACCAGAAAGAACAGCAGCACCGGCACCTTTACCGGCTGTCCGGGGTCTTTGCGGTTAAATACCGCAAGCCCTGCAAGCAGCATGATAGAAAAACCCAACGTCGAGGCTGCGTAGCGATGAATCATTTCGCGCCAGGCTTTTTGTGCTTCGAGCGGGCGCTCGGGGAAGGCTGCTTCCGCGGCGTCTATAGCCAGATCTGTTGATGGAACAACGATTGAACCGTAGCAGCCCGGCCAGTCAGGGCAACCGAGACCGGCATCGCTCAGACGCACCCAGGCGCCCATCACCACCACAACCAATGCCAGTAAGCAGGCAAACACACACAATCTTTGATACCAGACTTTCATGTTTTTATTTCGTGTAAATAATTTAAATGTATTGAGCTATCAATATTAAACGACATGGAATAAGCGATTTTGATAGCAGCTGCGGTTAACCGATTTGCGACAACTTCAGCAGTTTCTTAATGTCTTTACGCACGTCTGCAATGGGCATATCTGATGGGTACTTGAGAATTACATTGCCTTGCGGGTCAACCAAATACAGATCGCCGGCAGCGTATTCTTCCAGCACGGCCAGCTGCGCCCCGGTGTTTTCCGGCTCCGCCACCAACAGTGCGGGGTGTTCTGCGGTGATATACGAGCGATCGACAGAACCACTGTCGGCTAAAAATACCAGCTGCAGTCGATTTGCATCTTTGCCAAAGGTGAGCCGCATTTGTCGCATATCAATTAAGCGGTTTTTGCAGCTGTCATCGCAATTGCCCGGTCCGGTGTAAAGCAGATTCCAAACGTCTCGCAGGTGCTTGCGCGGGTTGTTGTCGCTGGCTGGCTGCAAAGTAATGTCAGGAATGGTAACCGGAGGCCACAGTAGCTCGCCATTTTCGGTGCTACCGCCTGGTCGCCAGCCACCCGTTGCATAGATAAAAACAGCAAGGGCCAAAGGACCGAAGAATAAAAAGTTGATCAGCAGGAAGGCTCGCCTTCCGGATTTTTGACGTTCGCTCATAGGGCACGGCTTATTGCTTAAGTGTTTCTTTCGCGACGCTTGCGGGCGTTACGAAAATGAAGAAGTGTGTAAATAATGAGGGCTAACGCCGCAAAAGAAAACCATTGCACCGCATAGCCGAGGTGAGTTTGGGGCCTCATAATGTCGGGTTGCCAGTTGCGACGGTAGCCATCGGGCTGATCGTCATCAAGCAGCAATTGCCATTCGAGCAGGGGTTCTTGGATCAATGTGCTGATTTGTGCGGCAGTGGGCCACGTCATTGGCAGTGGCCAGTTAACGCTGTTTGCCTCAGGCAGTGGTGTATCCAGCCGAATGCCCGGAGCCGGCAAGTAAGCCAATCGCCCACGAACCTCGCGCACGTTATTGGCGACGCCAATGTTGGGCAGTTGCCGGCGATCTGCACTGCCTTTGACCCAGCCCCGGTTGACCAGCACAACCTGGCCGCCCAGTTCTGCATCGAGCCGGAATGGCGTGAGCACCTGATAGCCGACTTCACCGTCCGATACCATGTTGTCGAGCAACACTTGCCGTTTGGGCAGGTAGGTTCCGCGCAGTGAGAAACGCCGATAGAGCACTTCGCCGGCATTGCTATCAGCCGGTGCAGAGAGCGCGGGCGTTTGAGTTGCGTCATTAAAGCTGGTGATAAATGCGCGTTTTTCTGCTGCCCGATTTAGCTGCCAGAAACCAGCGGATAGAAATACGGCGAGACCTGCCGCCAGTAATAATGTTGACCACACCAGGTGTTTAGTTCCTGAGTCTTGTGGGGTTTTTGATGCTGCCGGACTGGCTTCGGGTTCACCATCCGGGGTGTCACTGTTATGATTTGTATTCATTGATTTAAGTGGCATTTCAGCCGCGTGGCTGCCTGTGGAGCAGCGGAGTTTTTAATGTTAATTAAAGTTCTGATTTTGGTGGTGCTGCTCGCCATCATTGCCAGCCTGGGTTCAGGCCTATTTTTTCTGGTAAAAGACAAGCCGGGTGACAGCAAACGATTGGCCAACAGTCTCACCTTGCGCATTGTATTGTCTATTGCGCTGTTTTTGCTGCTTATTCTTGCCTACCAGCAAGGATTGATTCAGCCGCACTCAGCACTGAGAACCGTTCCGGGGGCTCAGCAGCTAGCCCCATAGACCCTTTTGGGTCAATTGCCCGAAAGATTTAGTCTTCGTCAGTGGGGTCATCAGTGGTCATCTTGCGCGGCCCGCGACCCAACAGCCGCGAGAGCGGAACGCTGTACTCTGCGGGTTCGGCAGGTTTTGGTGCCTCGCCTCCGCGGGCGTGGGCATAAACAAGCTCTATGGTTACCGGTAGCTTGTCATCGACATTGCGCTGGCTCTCATAATTGAGTCGGGTTTGTTGCCAATAGGCTTTGCCCCCTAATCCCTTTCGTCTTCTGCTAATTTGACGGGTGGCACTTAGCGCTCTTAACTCGTGAATGAGTTTGTCAAAGCTGCTGTAGGTGATAGTGAGCAGTTCGGTATCCAGTACCGGATCACGGAATCCGGCTTTTAGCATTTCATCACCGGCATTGTGCAGGTCGGGTAGCGCATCGAAGTGCTCGTAGTTATCGTGGGCGCAACTTTGGCGGAGCTCAGCGAACGAGCCATTGCCGCAAAAAGCGGTGAGCAGTAATCCGCCGGGCTTCAGTACTCGGTTAATTTCATTCAGCACTGATTGCAGGCTCCCCTGCGCGTTAGCCCCATATTGAAGGGCGAGATTAGAGACAATTAAATCCACGCTGTTGTCGGTTAATGGCAGCTCGAGCATGTCGGCACAGAGCACGTCCCCCTGCTGTTGAGCGAGCTCGCTCATCGCTTCTGAGCTATCAATAGAGACGCAATTGGTGTTTGGGTATAGCCCTCGCATTGCCGTGGCAAGTTCACCCCCGCCGCCACCAAGAACCAGGCTCTGCAAAGGCTTGAGCCTAAACATCGACAGTCGTTCAAGCAGTTCATCGCGCACTATAGGGTGCAGAAAATCGACGTTGCTAAAGTTCGCGGCTTTGCGGTTAAAGGCGCGTTTCAAGTAGTTTTTATTTTTATCGGCCATTGCTTTTCGGGTTTAGTTGTTTAGTAATGCGGCAAATGCCGGCGACAGTTGTTCAATCAGTTCACCGTCGGCGCCGCGCCGAATAATACTAATGGCAAGAGCGTTTTCCTCTGCCAGTTGCAGTGCTTCATCTGAGCCTTTAACTAACAATGCGGTGGCCCAGGCATCTGCGCTCATGGCATCGTTGGCAATCACACTTATTGAGCCGATGTTGTCGGTAACCGGCCAGCCCGTCAATGGGTTAATGCTGTGTGAATAACGCACGCCATTAAATTCAAAGAAGTTGCGGTAGTCGCCGGAAGTGGCGATAGCGGCGTTGTTAAGCGTGATAACTCTTTGGGCGCTGCGTTCGTTGGTGATGGGTTTTTCTATGCCGATCTGCCATGTCTGTCCTGTCACTTTGTTGCCGCGGCTGCGCAGCTCTCCACCGATGTCAATCAGCCAAGCATCAACACCGGCATCATCCAGCAGGTCTGCAAGCTGATCTACGGCATAGCCCTTGGCAATGGCCGAAAGATCGATTGCCGTTGCCGGGTGACTTTTGCGTAATGCCGGCGGGTTGTTTCGGACTGAAATATTTTGATAGCCCA
>Ga0206677_10004463_pt1 | contig 11417 bp, 13 predicted proteins | sample M130m12015metaG_FD_155475 | JGI IMG/M metagenome (GOLD analysis project Ga0206677, IMG submission 155475) | Ammonia-oxidizing marine archaeal communities from Monterey Bay, California, United States - M1 30m 12015 | ecosystem: Environmental > Aquatic > Marine > Intertidal zone | place: USA... | reverse complement strand
AGTATTGATAATACTTATTTTAAATTTGTTACAAAAGTAGCTAATAATCGAAGGATGTCATATGAAGATGTTCTACCTATAGCTGGCGGAAGAATCTGGGCTGGAAATAAGGCACTCGAGTTAGGACTTGTTGACGCTATTGGTGGACTTGATGAGGCTCTATCCTCAGCGGCAGAATTGGCTGATATTACTGACTACCAAGTTAAGACATATAAACAGGAAATGGACCCATTTGAGCTATTCCTTAGTGAACTTTTAGAAAATGTAGATTTTAAAATTAGTTCTGATCCAAGAATTGAATTTCTTAACTCAGTGTTGCCAAAACACATCAAACTAATCAATCCAAATGAAAAAAGCGTACTAGCTTATTGTTTTGAATGCGACCTAGAGTAATTCTTTTATAAGCGGGATTGTTATCCTTCTTTTATTTTCCATTGAGAGCTGATCAAGGCTCTCAAGGATTTTAACAAGATCAGACATGTTCCTTTTTGTATAGGTAATTAAATACTGAGCCTCCCTATCTCCAAGACTTATTGAACTTAATTTTGCTATGTTTTTTAAAGCATCTAAAAGATAGTCATCCCCTATTGGAAAGAGCTCATAGCTACTAAACTTTTTTATTCTTGAATCTAAATCAGGTAAAGTGAATATTGCTTTTTCGTGGTTGTATGAAGACGTAAAAATAAGCCTGCAACCAGTCTGAAGAGAATTATTTATTAGATTAAAAAGCCCTACTTCCCATTCTTTCTTATTTTGAATAATTTCAATACCATCTATGCAAACAAGATCCATATCTTCAATAGACTCAATAATATCAAGTCCATATTTAACCACTTCTTTTAAAGGGAGGAATAACGCAGATTTTTTATTTTTACTATATTCATTGCATAAAGATTGAAGTAGATAGGTTTTACCAGAATTTTTAACACCATAAATATATAAATTATCATCGAATGAGAGATCTTTAATATTTTTTAGAAGTTGATCGTTACGCGGATCGACATAAAAACTCTTTAAAGAAGATTTAAATGGTTTATTCCATGGAAATGTTAATTGCTTAGGATTATTCATTATGGTATTTGTTTAAACTTACAAACCAGTTTTTAGCATAAACAATAAGACTTAAAAGAGTGATAAGAATGATAAAAATATCTAACGCCAGCAAAGAAATTGTAAATTGAAAAATTTGAAATAATAAGACTACAAAGATATACGTAATCTGAAGTGCAGTTGTTAATTTGCCTAAGATATTTGGAAGTGGGGTTTCGGTTTCTATAAGAGTCATATGAACAGCTGCACCAAGCAATATGGCAATATCTCTTCCAATAAAAATAATAAATATGTAAAGAGGTATATAAGAATTAAGCCACAAAATGAAAATAGTTCCAGATAATAGCAACTTATCTGCTACCGGATCTAGGATGGTTCCAAGATAAGTCTGCCAGCTCATTTTTCTTGCAAGAAATCCATCTAATGCATCTGTTATTGATGCTACTAAAAAATAAATTAGGCTAGTAATAAAATCACCCAAGAAGATGTTATTTAAAATTGGATAAACCAAACAAATTCTAAAAATAGATAAAAGATTAGGTATAAATATAAAGTACTTACTCATTTAAGATGCTCTAAAGCTATAAAATTTTTTCCTTTGTTGTAATCAATAATTTTAAAGTAACTATTATCTTCTAGCTCCCTCATTAAGCTAATCAAGTTACCCTGAATTGAAGCTTTGTAAGCAATATTATTATTTTGAAAGCTCATAATATCAACTGATGATATACCAATAATTTTATTCAACCTATCTCTTGCATCAATATAGTCTTCATGCGTTTTAATATTATTGACTGAAATATTTAATATGAATTTTTTTTGAGAATTTATATCCAATTCTTCTAGTGTTTCATCAATTATTTTTAATAAAAACTCATCAAAAATATCTGATATTTTTTGAATTGTATTTTGTGGATAAGAAAGATTTGACTCAATATCCCCCGAAAAAAACCAATCATTAACCCCACTTTTTGTTAATTTAATTTTGATAAGTTTGTCAAAATCATACTTAGACGAAATTTCATTTGTTGGATCAGATAAAATTGACGAGGATGCCAATTTTTTTGCATCTTGCAGATCAAAAACAGGCAACTCTAAGAATAGGCCTCTATTGCTTGCGTTTTCTCTTAGAGAGTCAATAAAGATTTTATCAATATCATCTAACTCTTTTTTAAATGAGAGGTAATAAGGTTCCTTTGAACCGGAATCTATTTCAATTAAGAATAATAAAACAGGTCTAGAATAATTGATTATTGGTATAGATAAAGCATCTAATTTATTAATAAACATGTCTTGATTAAAAATTACTTGTAAATAAGATTTTTCATCTATTTTCTTAATAGAATAGCTAATTATAAAATCTTTCCTTTTAACACCTGAATTAATTATTTTCCAAACATTAGAGGGTGATGATGACCCACTTAACCTATAAACCATATTGTTAAATGCTGAATTTATAGACTTTTCGATTTGAGAAGATTCTTGAATTGGTTCATAAATAGTAAAAAGATCATTAAACTCCTTCCCAAAGGAGTGATTAGAAAAGATAATGACTACTACTACTAAATATTTAAGAAATTTATTATTCATTTGTTTCACACTAGGTATTCTAAATGACAAAAGAAATTATAGATAATGATCCTTATAAATCAGCTGGTGTAGATATTCAAGCTGGTAATGAATTGGTTAATAAAATTAAGGATGACGTTGCTTCATCACATGGCCCCAATGTTATAGGAAATATTGGTGGCTTTGCAGGAATGTTCAAGCTAGATAAAAAATATAATAACCCTATTTTGGTAGCTTGTACTGATGGGGTTGGGACTAAGGTAGCCTTAGCACAACAAACAAAAAAACTAGATGCTATTGGGCAAGACTTAGTTGCGATGTGTGTAAATGATTTAATTGTTTGTGGAGCTAAGCCGTTATTCTTTTTAGATTACTTTGCAACTTCAAAGCTCGATGTTGATGAAGCGGCTGTAATAATTAAGAGTATAGCCAAAGCTTGTAAAGATTCTGGCTGCGCCCTCTTGGGTGGAGAAACTGCAGAAATGCCAGGACATTATAAAGGAGCTAATTTTGACTTAGCTGGTTTCTCAGTAGGATGTGTTGATGAGGATAAAATACTTACTAATAAAACAATTGAATCAGGAAATATTTTATTAGGTATAGAATCTAGTGGCCCGCATTCAAATGGATTCTCGCTAATAAGAAAAATAATTGATGATTCAAGCCTTAGCCCTGATGAATATGAGCGTATAACTGAAATGGCATTAAAACCTACACATCTATACCCTGATTTAATAATGAATCTTCTATCAAAGCACAAAATAAATGGAATGGCACACATAACAGGCGGGGGATTAACAGAAAATATCCCTAGATCTATTCCAAATAACCTGTCAGTAACAGTTGATAAAAGCTCATGGGAAATGCCAGAAATCTTTCAATGGCTGAAAAAAAATGGAGATATCATAGAAGAAGAAATGTTCAGAGTTTTTAATTGTGGAATTGGAATGGTTCTCATCATAAATAAGGAAGATTCATCAATAATACAAAAAGATATCAACTCGCTTGGCTATAAAAATTTTATTATTGGCGAAGTAATAGAAAAAGATACCAGCCATCCGGTCAAATATATTTAGATAATGAAAAAAATAGTTGTCTTAATATCCGGAAACGGATCGAATTTGCAAGCTATTATTGATCATTGTGAATCCGGTAATATAAATGGAGAAATTACTTGTGTTGTAAGCAATAAAGATGATGCGTATGGCATTCAACGAGCAGAAGCCTCAAACATTAAAACTGAAATAATCAATGAGGATAAATTTGAATCAAGAAAAGATTTTAATGAAGAATTATTTAATTTGCTGCTTAATTTAAATGCTGATTTGATTGTGCTTGCAGGTTTTATGAAAATTCTTAATGAAAAAACTGCTAATTATTTTTTTGGCAAAATTATTAATATTCATCCTTCCTTATTACCAAAATATCCTGGATTAAATACACACACTAAAGTTATTGATAACAAAGAAAAATACCATGGTGTTTCCATTCACTATGTTTCTTCACAGCTTGATGCAGGCCCTTTAATAGCTCAGGGGCAAATAATAGTAAATAAGGATGAGAGTATTGAAAGACTAGAAGAAAGAATACATAAAGTTGAACACATGATTTATCCAGAAGTTATAAAACTTATATGTGATAATAAGATATATTTAGAGCTTGGCAGAACTGTCAATTTAATAAATGAAGGGTCTAAAGACCCTATATATAAATCTTATGAAATATAATTTATTTTTATTAATGCTTTTATGTCTGAGCGATTTAAACGCGCAGTCAGTTGAAGAATATTCTGCCAGATACTCATATGTTTCAGATGAAATATCTATTAAAGGTATTAGGAAACTAGAAATTATTGATAATCAATATGTGATGAATTTTAAAGCAAAAAATTTACTTGCTAGCATGGAAGTCGAGTCAAAGTTTGAGATTAATGATAAGGAACTAAAAACTAATAGTTACAAAATTAAAGTTAGGCCAAGTTTTGTAAATAGAGATCAAAGAATTAAATTTAACTACGATAAAAACGTCATTAACTCCTCAGGCAGAGAAGAATGGTCAAGAGATTTAATTCCTAACAATAAAGAAATATTTGACCCTTTAAATGCTCAGATTAAAATACGCATGAATTTAATATCAGGATTAGATAAATTTTCTATTGATTTGCTTGAAATAGAATCAGGTGAAATACAAAGTAATTTATATGAGATTTCAGGAAAAGAAACATTGATATTCAATGGCGTGGATTATGAGTGTATCGTTTTAAAAAGAATAAGAGAAACAGACTCTAGAGAAACTTTTTATTATATTGCCGAAGATTTAAACTATATGTTCCTTAAAATAAATGATAAAGGAGAAGATAGGAACCAAACATTAACCTTGCTTGAAATCTTAAGTCTTGGGTAATGTAACTCCAGTCTGTCCTTGATATTTACCATCCCTATCTTTATAGCTAATCTCACATTCTTCATCAGATTCAAAGAAAAGCATTTGTGCCACTCCCTCTCCTGCATAAATTTTTGCAGGGAGATTTGTAGTATTTGAGAATTCTAAAGTAACATGACCCTCCCATTCTGGCTCTAGGGGTGTTACATTCACAATAATTCCGCATCTAGCATAAGTAGACTTACCTAAACAAATGGTCAGCACATTTCTTGGTATTCTGAAATATTCAACAGTTCTAGCTAACGCAAAAGAATTAGGTGGAATAACGCAAACATCTGATTGGATATCAACAAAACTCTTGGCATCAAAAGATTTAGGATCAACAACAGCAGAGTGAATATTAGTGAAAACTTTAAACTCATTAGAGCATCTAACATCATAACCATAACTAGATACTCCATATGAAATAAGCTTCTCACCATTTTTATCAAGCCTTATTTGATTGCTTGAAAAAGGTTCTATCATTTTATTTTCTGCGGACATTTTGGTAATCCACTTATCTGATTTAATCGTCATTTATTTCAGTTCTCCCTTGAATTGCTCTAGCTATAGTATTTCCATCAACATACTCTAACTCTCCACCTATTGGAATACCATAAGATATTCTAGAAACCTTAATATTATTAATATGGTCTTTTAAAAACATAGCTGTTGCATCACCCTCAACAGTAGAGCTAGTAGCCAAAATAACTTCTTTTGTGCTTTCTTTATCAATTAAACTTAAAAAGTCATTAATCCCTAGATCTTCTGGGCTAATGCCTTCTATAGGTGAAAGTCTTCCTAGCAATACAAAGTATTTACCTCTAAAACCTCCTGTAGACTCAATGGCTAAAACATCCGAGGGACTCTCAACCACACATATGCTATCTATATCTCTAGAAGTGTCTGAACATATTCTGCACAAATCATTTGATGTGAGCATTCTGCAGCGTTCACATCTACTAATTTCCTCTACAGCTTCCTGAAGAGTTTTAGCCAAAACTGATGCACCATCTTTGTTTTTATCAAGCAAATACAATGCCATTCTTTGGGCTGATTTTTTTCCAACACCTGGAAGAATCATAAGGGAATTAATTAAATCATTTAATATATCTTGATTCATTTTACCCTCTTGGTTTTATTGAATTCTCATCAATATTACCATTATGTTTTTTTAAAAAATTTTGTATAGATTGATTAGAAGAAATAGATTCTTTAGCTTTGCTTTGGGTTTGAGCTTCTTTTTTACTTTGAATATTTATTGGTGAAAATGATGCATCGCCTTGCTCAATTTTAATTTGAATATCAAATTTTAACTTTGACCCACAAACAGAGCTAAACTCTTTAAAAACGTTTTCAGGAATGCTGCTTTCTTCATCAGCAGTATTTAAAGTTAATTCTTTATCGATCAAACTCTTAAAGGATAGATGACCAAAATAATTTCTTGCAAATGGACTTAAATCAAGGTCATCAAAAAAAGCAATCCAATCATCCTGATTTTTGAATGAGGTTAAGTTATCTTGAGCAGATGTTTTAACAATTTCTTTTTGATTTTGAGTTATGGTTTCTTCAATTTGTGGTTCACTGGTATTTTGTTCTTTAACAACGTCAATTTTTAAAGTTTTTTTTTCAACAGACTCAGTACTAACATTCTTTTTTGGTGCCTCATCAATTTTATGAAGAGGATTAAAAGCTAGCATTCTCAATAAACAAATTTCTAAAGCTTCTTTTGCATTAGGGTGTACACTAAATTTAGAATAAGAATTAACTGCTATTTCATATAAAAGCTGACAAAACTCTGGATCTACTTTATTACAAAGTTCATCTATTGAAGGATCTTTTGAGTTTTTTAAAACCTGATGAAGTGACATTTGATGAATAACTGATATTAAGTTTTTTAGAACAGAATCATACTCGGGTGAAAGTTCTTCAATTTTATATAAATCATTAAAAGCCTGTTCTCCATTTCCATCAATAATCGAATTTAAAAGTGATAATAGAAGTGTATTGTCTATAGTTCCCAATAAAGCACCGACCTTAATAGCTTCTAAACTTCCATTACCATGAGCGATTGCTTGATCTAATAGAGTAAGAGCATCTCTAACTGAACCTGCTGCCGAGGATGCTATTAGCTCAATACTCTCTTGGTCAAAAGCAATATTTTCTAGCTCTAAAATCTTTTGAAGATGATTTATTAAAGTTGTGCCTCCAACTGTTTTTAAATTTAACTGTAAACATCTAGACTGAACAGTTTTTGGAATCTTTTCTGGATTTGTAGTGGCAAAAATAAAGACAACATGCGATGGAGGCTCTTCAAGAGTTTTTAAGAGAGCATTGAAACTACTTTTAGACAACATATGCACTTCATCTATTAGGTAAACTTTGTATCTTCCTTGAGTTGGTGATTGAGGGACTGTTTCTAGAAGGTCGCGCATGTCATCTATGCCAGTTTTAGACGCTGCATCAATCTCAAGAAAATCTAAACTACGACCAATTTTTATTTCATTGCAGTTAACACATTTGTCGCATGGTTTTGAAGTAGGATTATCAAACGACATACAGTTAAGACATTTTGCTAAAATCCTAGCTAATGTTGTTTTACCAACACCTCGCGTACCTGAAAAAATATATGATTGATGAATTCTTTCTTGAGAAATGCCATTTGATATAGCTTGGACAATATGATCTTGACCAACAACTTCTTCAAAGTTTGTCGGTCTATATTTTCTTGCTAAAACCTCATAGGACATAGCGCTAAATCATAACATGACCTAGCTTACAACTGAGTCAATTTCTTGAAAACTAAAGCCCCTATTTTGCATAAAAACTTTCTGTTTTGATTTGCTTTTAAAATCATCAGCAACGCCATCTTTGTACTTTTTATTAAATACCTCTATTGCTGCTTCTTTCCAACCTCCGACTTCATCAAGCGCCTCAGAGGATACGGAACTACTTATCCCTCTGGTTGACAGCTCATAACCAATTCTCTTTGGCCCAAAGCCTTTCCTTTTTCTAATACGAACGTACATTTCTGCATAACGATTATTGTTAACAAGGTTGTTAGCCTTCAACTTTTCAATAACTAAATAAATTAATTCAGTTGAATCAAACTTTTTTAAAAGCTTATTTTCGAGCTCTTTTTCAGAATGCTCCCTTCTTGAAATTATGTCGAGAGCTTTGTTATAAATGTCTGAAATTATTTCTTCAGTCATCTAGTCAAATGGTACAACTCTTGATTTACCATTTCGTTTAATAATTCTTACCATTTGGTTTTTTGAATAGCTATATGAGCCGACTTCTTGGATTATCGATACAAGCTTTCCATTATCTGTTTCAATGAGGAGTTCTACAGCATTTTTTTTAGTTAATTTGGATCCTATTTCTGCACCTGCTGCAGACCCGACTAATCCTCCAATTAGTGATGCTATGTCTGACTCAGTTTCAGACTCAGTAACGCCTTTTCCAGCCACACCTCCAATTAAGGCTCCAGCAATGGCACCTTTTTCTCTATCCCCTTCTATCACTACCTCAGTTATATCAATGATTTTACCTAAGACTACATATTGCTGCTTTTGAGCATCCCCTTTCCTAACAACATCAGGTGCGTAAGAAGTATTTACACAGCTTATAGTGAAAACTGAAACTAATAATATACTTAAAAGACTTTTATTCATCGATATTCTCCATAAATTTATAATTACGCTCTAATTCTTCCGCAATCATAAAGTAATTTCTATTTTTATTCATTCCATCGAGTAACTTAACTTTATAAATTTTTGAATTAAATTTTGCTTCCAGCAATTGAATTTTATATCCTGTACTTAGTTTTTCAATATCACGACTATCGACTACTGAAAACTCATCCCATTCATTAAATTTTCTTGCTCTATAAGTGTTATAAGCGTCATTAGGCAAATAATATAAAACTTCACCGCTAGAGTTTGATAATCTACTGCTTCTAGTTTCAAGCTGCCAAATATCTCCCGGTGATGGTTTTTGAATTTCAGTTTCTTCTGATACCAACAATGGAAAAAGAAACATTACAGATATAGTTTTTAATATTTTATTCATACTATTTTGACCATAATTATTTATAAAAGTTGCATATAAATATTCTATCAGAATAAATTTATTAGATTTAAGTGACTTGTAAAAAATTTAAATGCCCATAAGTAAATCACAAGGAGATGCCATTAGGGTCTCCATATATTAATAAGCATGCCTTCGGGGTGCTACTAAAAGTCGCTTTATAAGGAGGACTATTATGATACTTAATTTTACTGATCCGTTATTTACAACAAGGGTTCTTGGATTTGAACCATTATTTGATAGGTTGCAAAGACTATCTGAATCAACAGATAGGTCTTCAAACTATCCACCATATAATATAAGAAAGGATGGAAATTACTTTTCAATAGAAATTGCCGTTGCAGGACTTACTAAGGAAGATATAGATGTTGAACTTGCAAATGGAGTTCTTTCTGTAAGTTATGATGGCCCAAAGACAGAAGTGCTCAATGGTTCTGATGAAGTAGTCTATCAGGGCATAGCTCAAAGAGCATTCAAACAGCAATTTACTCTCTCTGAAGATGTATTTGTTCAAGGAGCTGAGCTAATTAATGGTCTTCTTACTATTAATTTAGAGAAGATAATTCCAGAAGAAAAGAAATCTAAAAAGATTGAAATTAAATCCCCAAAAAGAATTTCAAATAAGTAGATAATCTTAATTTAAAATATTAGGGGTACATTAGTACCCCTATCTTGTCATGGGGTAATATACATAATATGAAACTAATCCAACTGTGTTTTCTTCTTATTACTTGTTCTAATTTTGTATTTTCTAACCCAGTTAGCACTGGACATGCAGATGTTTCAATTGTTAAAAGCTCAGAAATACAAAATGATAATGAGTTAATTATTGGTATAAAAATGGATATGCAAGACCATTGGCATACCTATTGGAAGAACCCTGGAGATTCAGGTGGACCTATGAAGATAACATGGGCAATGCCAGAAGGTTTTCAGGCTAGTGAAATCTTATGGCCATCCCCTATTTTAATACCTTATCCACCATTAATGACATATGGGTATGAAGATTTTGTAATTTTTCCAATTAAGATAAAACTTCCGAAAAATATAACTTCTGGTTCATTCTCAGCTGATATTGATTTTTTAATATGTGATGATATTTGTGTTCCAGAAAGAGCTTTCATAGAAACAACTTTTGCAAAATTAAATACTGATTCAGATCTTGATAAGGCTTATAAAAAAATACCATCTATAGTTTTGCCTGTTATCGCCAATACAAAAGATAATAACCTCGAACTAAGGTTCTCATTTAACGAAAAAATTGAAGAAATTTATTTTTATATTGAGCAAGCTGATATTGTTCTTCATGCAAGTGAACAAAATTTAATAAAGGAAGAAAACAATTGGCTATTAGAAATACCTTTAATTGATGCCGGCAATTCATTGTCGATGATCAAGGGTATTTTAACTATAAATAACGAATCTTTTGTTATTGATTCCTCTTTAACAGATACAGAAGAAATATCTGAATCACTTTCAGTTTTTTCGGCAATCCTTTTTGCATTTATTGGTGGACTAATTTTGAATTTAATGCCATGCGTTTTCCCAATAATATCACTTAAAGTTCTAAGTTTTGTGTCCATGGGTGGTGAATCCACAACTAAAATTAGAACACATTCATTATTATTTTGTCTTGGAGTGCTTTTATCATTTATAACTATTGCCATAATTCTTCTTGTACTAAAAAGTAGTGGTGCATTTATAGGTTGGGGCTTTCAATTACAGTCACCAGTGATAGTAGGTCTATTAAGTATGCTGATGTTTGTTATTGGTCTTATTTTATTATCAGATATAAATATAGGGTCGTCATTAACTAGGTTGGGTAATGTGGGATCTAATAGTTCAGGTTACTCGAGTTCTTTTTTCACAGGTGTATTGGCTGTAGTGGTTGCATCACCCTGCACCGCTCCATTTATGGGTGCTGCAATAGGTTATGCTTTAATTCAGCCATCTTTTGTAACTCTTCCTGTATTTATTTCCCTCGGGCTAGGCTTTTGTATTCCATACCTAATATTATCGGTGAAGCCTAATTTAATTTCATCACTTCCAAAACCTGGCCAATGGATGGAAACGTTAAAAGAGTTTTTTGCATTCCCAATGTTTGCGACATCGCTATGGTTAATTTGGGTTTTCAGTATTCAAACAGGGGTGGATGCTTTAATAGATCTTTTGATAAGTCTTCTTGTAATTAGTTTAATCCTGTGGTTCCTAAGAAAGCTTGCTTCAAAAAAATCAAAAATATTATTATTATTAATAGGCTTATTTTTTATATCAACACAACTAATTTC
>Ga0206677_10004458_pt1 | contig 11426 bp, 8 predicted proteins | sample M130m12015metaG_FD_155475 | JGI IMG/M metagenome (GOLD analysis project Ga0206677, IMG submission 155475) | Ammonia-oxidizing marine archaeal communities from Monterey Bay, California, United States - M1 30m 12015 | ecosystem: Environmental > Aquatic > Marine > Intertidal zone | place: USA... | reverse complement strand
GTGTCTGACCAAAATAACATGTCATCAATAATATTAATACTACTAATAATTTTGTTTGAATCAAAATTTAAAGGAGTGTTAAGACCGTCTGATACTGTAAAAAAGAACTTAGTATTTTCAAGTTGAAGCTGTGTTGTTGAGTTGTCTAAAAAGCTTATATCGCCAGCTACAGTTATTTGACCACCACTAACACTTTGAACTGTAAAACCACTAATAGTTTCTTCAACTAAAACCCCACCAGCATTAACGACATAACCGCTTATTTCAAGATCCATACCAACTAGCAGTACATTAACTTCGTTAAATTGAATCGTGTTATTAGAAGTGGACCAAGTAATATTCATACCTGCGCTATCGTACGCCACATAGGATATTGCTCCTACGCCGCAAAAAACAGGCTCAAGTATATTATTTTTATATTCCCAAATACAATCTCTTCTAGCGTTTTCTAATCCCTGCGGGTCCTCGTGTGTTAAATTAATTTTGTTATAAGGTTGTGAACCCCAACTCTTTTGAGTAGTAAACCAATATATAGCGTCGTTTTTTTCGTCAGAAATAGTAGCAACACAAACGCTATTAGGTGGAATCATGCTTTGGCCTTCAATAGCTTTGTTACCTAATATGTTTTGAACCGTACCAACATCAGATCCTTCTGAGGTTGATACCTCAATATTCATAGCATCTCTATACTCTCCCTTAGGGACGAGACGCTCGTTAAGATCTTTGTTCATTTTACCTCCGGTAAAATTACGCTTAAATTCTGGCATATACTAGTGTTTTATCCACTTAGATTTACCTCTAAGTATTTGAGTTAATTCTTCTAATTTTAAACTAGATAATCTTAATTTTGCAGTTCTAACAGCTGCAAATCTTTCTTTTTTAAACCTATTTACTTGGTACTCAGGTATATTAGATTTACCCGATAACACTGCGTGTGCTATACACTTGTACATTGCTTCTTCAGCAAACTTATGAACCTGCATTTCAGAGTCAGTACCTAGACTATCACTTATATAATCTAAGATCACAGTTTTTCCTGAGATATTAGAACTAAAGTGAATTTTTCCTGATTGACAATCTATATAAAAAGATCCATTAGCTTGAGCGTGTTGAGGGTCTAGTCCATATCTACTATTAAACGTATGGTCGTGATCGTGATTATGGTGATCGTGGTGATCGTGGTGACCCGAAGTATCAATACCTGCTGATTTGTATTTAGACCAAGCGGTAGACTCGGATTTTAATATTAAACTTCCATCTGTGTTAGTAAAAGTAATATCTTCAGTTAGGGACGAAGTAGTAGCATTATCAATTGTTATTGTTGTTATACCACCAACCGTAGAAACTGTTGAAATTAACGACCCAGGTACAATACTAGTACTCGCGACCTCCATACCTACTAATACACTTTCGTATTCCCCGTCTAAAACTATAGTTGTAGTGGTGTTTAAAGTTCCTTCGATAACTAAATTATAAGCACCATTATCATCCTGTACTATTGATTGAGGGTTTGATGTCCTGTTAGTAGGATATAATGGGTGTTTTATACCATTATTATCAACCCAACTAACCTTAGTGTAATTCACGTAGTCTTGGGGTAGCGTCATTTGAAGTGAAGGCGGAAGTGTTATCTCTTGAGCTTTGCATGACTTGAGAGTATCAAAAGATAATTCAGCTAATGCTCTTTGAGCATGAAATGCAACGTCCACTCTACTTGCTTTAGATATAATTTTATCCTCCCCAACGTATACAAACATAAATTGGTTTATAATATCTTGCAATGACACAAATTGATAATCTCCATGATTATTTCCATTGTAGTAAGTCATCGGTGTTTGGTTATCTAGTAATCCCATTTATTTATTGTGTTTTTGGTTGTTGCTTAATAGTAGCCATGTCCATCTCGTGTCCAGCTCTCATAACTTCTAATTGCTCGTTTGATATACCAGCTAGTCTCAATATTTTGTTTACAAGTTGGTTTTCTTCAGAAGGATGTAGTTCAAAGTTACCTGTCGTTGTACCAGCGTTGTACATTGCTTGTTTGTTTATAACAACGTAAGTCCAATTAACTCTAGCGGGTTTTCTAAAGTAAATAATATTAGTTGGTGTCAAAGTAAGATTGTTACTTCCAATGACCGTTACAATATTGTCTCTTATATTAGCTACAGGTCTACTGTCACTTGGTGATATCAATGGCCCGCCATATAGGCAGTCTCTAAAATCTTTAGTGTTTAATATGTCGCAATTTATAAGTGGTTTTACCCCTACCTCTACTCTATGAACTCTGTAAAATTGACTATGAAGATAAAGACCTCCACCAGTAGCAGCAGTATAAGTGCTTATAACAGTAGAGTCGTCAGTTGTTTCGAAAACCTGCATTTTCTCTTCGAGCATATCATCAATATCAGCATACACAGTATCATTGCCCTGAACTCTTCTAGCTCCATTTACATCGTAAAAATATTGTTCAAATATTTCTAACTGTGCTTGGTTAGCAAATAGATTAAAATCTTGAGGTGTTATATAACCCCTTTGCTCTTTGTTAGCGAGTGCTAAAACTTTTTGATATACCGTGTCTACTAGTATCATATTTTTTATTTATTATAAGGGAACAATCTATTTAAAGTATCTTTTCTCTCTCCACATCCACAGTCTTTTTTAATAACCTTACTGACTGTATCTACAACTTTTTTTATTCCCGTTGCTTTTGTAATTTTTTCTATTGAGTCTCCTAAACCCTTTGATTTTTCTGTCATAAAATTAAATTTTAATAAATGGTCACCCCGAAGGGCAACCATATTATTTTGTTGTTAATTTAATCTTTTCTCTATATTAGAGTAGATCTCCATACCTTCATCAGTTTTAAACCAATGTGCTAAAGCAGTGTATGGGTGTTCGTCAAATGGTATAACCATTAACTTTCTTCCATTGCTACCCCACAAAAAGTTTCTTTGATCAGAAGATAGTCTTAATATACCAGCTTCAACAGCTCTAATACCAAAGTTTCTTAGCATTACATTTTCGTCATCCGCTAACTCTAAGAACAATTTAGGGTTGTTTCTAGCAAATATAAGTAAATCACGCCTAAGCTCCTTAGAACTCAACTCTGACACTTTAGATCCTCTTTCTACACGCATGATAGCTTCAGCCATATCAATATCAACATTTCTTGCGGCTACTAGCGCCTCAACTTGTTGCTCTAAAACATCTATTTCCTCTGCAGCGATAGCCGCTGGTTTATGCTCTTCGAATAACTTATCTCTAAAAGGATGGTATAACGATAGTAGTTTTTGTAAAACAGTTTTTTCTTTTTCTACAAATAAACTTCCGTTTCTAAAAATTATGTGTGATAATCTTTGATCACCTTTCATTTCATCAACAAACGTTGTTCTTTGGTTCTCACAATATTTTAACTCTCTTTCGTACCCCTTCTCTTCGTCAAAATAATATATGTTCGCGGCTTTAATAGATTGAGATAACGGTTTCTTTTGACCTTTTAAAAAATACAATCTATCTTTAATCTCCCACTCATTAGATTTTTTTCTTTCTCTTGTTTTTGGTTCTTCAACTACAGGTTCTTCAAAAAACTCTGTAACTACTTCTTCCATTGTATCGATTTGAGGCTCTACCTCAACTTTCTTTGTTTTCTTTGCCATAATATAATATAATATAAATTAATAAAAATAAAAGGCCGAGGCCGAAGCCCCGGTCTTTAATATAATAAATGCTTATTTCATTAACATGAAATTGTTAGCACCTTGTGTAACTAAACATCTTTCAGTTAACATGTGGATTTGCATTGCATCTAAAGCAGATGTAGCAGCACCAACAGAACCAGTAACCCAAGTTTTCATTTTTCTATCGTCAGTTTGTGAAGCTCTATAACGTACGTGTAAAAATGGTCTCTTTAGGTTTTTACCTAACATCTGGTCATAAACAGTTGAAGTCCCAGCAGGAACAATAACCCCTCTAATTGCGTCAGATCCAGCAGCAGCATTAATACCACCTCTAGTAGCTAAATCATTTAAGTATCTCATGTCAGACTTGTAGAAGTCATAAGAACCTCTTCTGAAACCAGAGAAACCTAGGTTTAACGCCATGTCTTCTGAGTTATCAAATACTCCATAAGAAGTACCACCAGCTCCGTAAGAATTCATAGAAGCTAACATGTCATCCATTGCTAACGAAGTAGCTCTGTTTACAAACATCATGTTTTCTTCAATAGCACCTTGCTTGTCAAACTCAGCTAAGATAGCGTCAAATTCAGCTAAATCAGTAGCAGCGTTAACACCAGTAACACCTGAAGTAACATTACCTCTATCTTCGATAGCAGCAAATAAACCTTCAGTACCAGTTCTTTGACCAGTAGCAGCAGTTGATCTAGCAGCACCTAAAAAGTCATCACTAGCATCAGTACCAGGAACACCAATCTCAGACTCTAGCATTGCCATTTCTAAGTAATCAGTAAATCTAGCTCTTGTATCAGCTTCAGCTTTTAAGTACCATAAGTAACCTGATTGACCATCTTCAGCAGCAACCTCAACCCAACCAATTCTAGCTGTATCAGAACCTGATACCTCGTAGTAATCTTTCATTATGATTGGTTTGTTAGAGAATGATTTGAAATCTGGCTCATTAGCTCCTCTTCCATCAGCAGTATTTGCTTCGTTAGTTGCGCTTCTGTAAGACTCTCCTTTGTCAAATTCAGAACCATAAACTAATATAGTTGTCGCTTTTGAAGTAGTGTTGTTAATAGATGATAAGTTAGCTACGCCGAAAGGAGCAACATCAATAATACCACCTGTTGCTTCTACTTTTCTAACGATACATTTAAGTGTACCTGTAGAGTTAGATACGATAATTAAATCATTCACTCTAATACCGTGGTTAGCAGCCGTGAAGCCTGATGTCTCATCGATATCAGATTCAATTGTAATCTCACCTGATGATGATGTACCACCTGAGTGAGCAGAAATATTACCTTTGTAAGATAAATGTAAACGACCTTGCTCAGACCAAATAACTTGGTCAGCAGACATCGCTTCTTCAGCTCCTACTTGTGAAAGAAATCCTGATATAGTTCTCGGTCCGAAAACTTCAGCTTCTTTCTCCATAAGATCTGGTAAATATTGTTGCGCCCAGCCTTGTCCAGCTGTCGCAGTAAAATCGAAGTAGTTTGTTGCTAGTGCTTGCTGTTGTGCAGCTGGAACACTATTTAACGAACCACCAGGGTTTGAAATTGCCATAATTTTTTAATTTTAATTTTTAAATTTATTGTTTTTAATTTTAAACTTAAAATCAGGTTCATTGTTGTTTAAAGCTCTAACCTTTAATCCACTAGTGTTTACATTCTCACTATAAGCTTGCCTAGGATCCATATTTACATTTTTAGATTTAGCAATACTTTCTTTTAAAGCATCCGCCTTACCTTGTTCGTAAAAATGATTGGCAACTTGATCTGGGTTCATTGCAGTAAAAAGTCCCTTGTGATAACCCGCAGCATCTTTCATTGTATTCTCTTTAGTCAAAAACTTTTTGATAAAGTTGTTAATGTCGCTTTGAGTCTCTTTAACCTTAGCACTGTCTTTCACGTTAAACCTAAACTTTTTCTCTCCAATGTTGTATTCAAAACCTTTGAACTTATCATTAAATAGATTGTTAGTTTTACTTGTGAAAGCATCTTGCTGTTGATTGTAGATTTCACGGTTTTTCTCTGATTCCTCGTTTTGTTTGTTAAAGTATTCAATTGCTTCTTGTTGCTCTTTTGTGAGCTTAGATCCACTTTTGATATCTTCGTAGTATTTGGATTTTACACTTTCCAAGTGTAGCTTTGCTTGAGCAACTTGCTCTTTCATAGCTAATTTTTTTCTTTTTATATCTCTATCCTCATCCTCTTCTTCATCGTAAGAGAAAGTGTCTTCCATAACAAATTCAATTTCTTCTTGTGATAAATGTGGTTTGGTAGACTTGTAGTATTCTGTTAGTAAAGTGTGGTTATCTAGTTTTGAAAAATCTTGGTTAAGAGTAACGTAATCAGTTAAATCGCCACCAGTTTCTTCCATGAAGAACATTAACTTTTGAATGTCCTCTGGCAACGCTTGTCCAGTTTGTTCTGATTGCACTATAGCTTGTTCTACTACTTCAGCTACCTCTTCAACTTCTTCTTGAACTTCGTTTGTTACCTCTTCAATAGCCGGTGTTTCTGTAGTTTCTTCCACCGGTTTTTCAATAACTTCTTCAATGACCTCTTCAACAACCGCTGTTGGTTCTTCTGTTTTTTCAACAACTTCTTCAACTTTAGTTTCTTCAACCGGTTTGTTTAAATCAACTCTTGTAATAGTTGTTTCGCTCAAATCCTCTGGTTGTTGCTTCATTTTTGCTTTAACCTTTGTAACGTTTCCTTTTGTTTCATTACCATCTGGTTGTTTCGCTTCTTTTGCCTTTACTTTAATTTTACCAGTCTCGCCATCAGCGATTGGCTTTTCTTTTTTTGCCATAATATAATATAATAATAGTTAATAAATTTATCTAGGACCAAAGTTCGACATATCGATACCTCCCAATACGTCGTTTCCTGAAGATTCAAAGTTTTTAGGTCCTGTGCTTCCTTTTCTCTGCTCTATCATCTCGCTTTGTTGAGACGCTTGAATCTTTGTTCTTTCATCTTTACGATCTTCTTTTTCTTTTTCACCTTGAGATCTCTGGTTGTTCTCAGCACCTTTAAGCTGCATGTTGTATTGAAACTCCTGTTCCATCAACTGTCTTTTTATCTGTGCCTCTTGATTTAGCTTTTCAATTTCAAATCTTGATTTAGCCTCTTCTATAGATATAGCTGTTTGGGCCACTTGTTGGTTTTTTTGTATCTCTAGTTCCGCAGAAGCTTTTTGTTGTTGTATGTTAGCTTGAGATTGAGCTTGCATATTCTCTTGTTGCATTTTCTGATCTCTAGCCATCTTTTTCTTTCTTCTAATCTTTAATAGTTGATTAGCTAGTTTAATATTTTTTATCTCTCTAAGGTCTATAGCATCTTCTAACTCTATATTTTGCTGACCTAACGCTACTTGGATGTTGTTCTCTAACATCGCTCTTTCCTCTTCATCTGGAGTTAATTCTATAAATATCCCAAAATCATACAAATGTAGATCTGTCATTTCAGTTAAAGTAGCCACGTTATGAGCTCCTATAGCCTGAACAAAAGCATCTTTTGTTGGAGAGTATTCTATAATATCAGATATTCTAAGTGATAAACACTCTGCTACCTCGCTTGTTAAAAACAATCCACCTTGTAATATATGTCTAGTCGCTGTATTTGAGTTTGCAGCCGCCATCTTTTGAACACCTACTAGTGATTTTGGATCTGGACTAGCAGCGTCTCTTGCTTCGTTAAGACCAGTCACATCTCTAATCATCTGTAGATAGTAATTATAGTTACCTATAAGAGCTTGTAATTTACCCCCTCCAGCACCACTTGTAATTTCTTGTATTGGGATTTTTCCTGGGTTTTGATCGCCATCCGAGGTGAAGCTTCTACCTATAACAGATCCTGTTTGAAAGAACATGTTTAAAGCTTCTTGTGGGTTGTAGTTTGTTCCGTTTCCTAAATCGATCTCAGCTAAACCATCAGCATCTAGATAAACACCGTCTGGTGTCATTCTAGACATTACTTGTTGAAGTTTTAAATGAGTTAACTGAATCATATCAGCAAAACCAGTAATTCTTTTAACTAAAGAGTCAATACGACCTTCGTACATTCTCGGAGCACAAATAGCATAGTTCATTTTAACTTTAGTAAAATCACTTTTAGGACGCATCATGTTTTTTGACATCTCCCATTTTAAAAGCTTTTTAGTACCTAACACTAAAGCACCTTCATATAAAGTCTCCATTTTTCTAGACTCCTTGCTAAAATTCTCGTTTTCTTGTGGAGAAAAAGTGTCGTCCTTTTCGATAGCTTTCTCTGCTCCAGAAGCGCTTTCTTTTAATTTATAAACCTCGTTCATATAGGTTTTGTAATTAAAGTAAAGAACATCTATCTTATTCTTATCGACTTCACCTTCTCTATACCGCTTGTTGTTTCTATTACTAATACCACTAGATCTTTGTATTTCCTCTAAGTCTTCGTTTGTAAGGTGTGGAAATTGTTTTATAAGTTCGTTTATTGGAATTGTTTTGATCTCACCAACATAGTATATGTCTTCAAAATAAGGTGAATCTGTATGTGAGTAAACTAACTTTGCAGGATCAACATAATCAATAGTAACGCCTTCAGAAGTATTAAAAGAGGTTTTTACAGCGCCTATACCTAAAACGGTAAGATCGTGATAAAACCTCTTTTTTGTTAATTCATATTTATTTCCTTCAAACAAAACGTTTAAAGCTTGTTCTTCAGCTATTTCTACGGCTTGCTTGTAAGAAAGCTGCATATGTAAATCTAACTCTTCTTGTGTTTCTGGTAGTGTTGATGGAGGGTTTTTAAATAAATCCATGCCAAACTTTTCTTTAACAAAGTTTTTTAGATCCTTTGACCTCATGTCTTCCATTATAGCATTCATGTACTCAGTACGTTTACTAACTCCAAATGGATCTTGTGAGAAAGCTTTTATGTCATAAGTCCTCTCGGCAATACCATTAACAACAATATCTACAAACTTAGAGATAATTGGAACTGGTTTCCAATCTAAATTAAGATAAGATAAGTCACCATTGATAGATAATTCATCTTTATATTTTTGGGTAGATTGCTCTCCCCTAGCGTATAATCTAAGATTGTGAAAATTATTTTTACCACTAGTGTACCTGCTCTGACTGTTTGTTTCGTCAAACCACTCTCCTTCTATAGCTTGAGCAACTTTAAGCCCATACTCATAGCTTATCTTCTCTGCATCGCTAACAACTTGACTTGGAAAATTCCTCATATTATTCTTTAATTATTTTAGACATACCACCGGTATTCGAATACTTAGACATGTGTATATTTAATTTTGGTTTTTCTATCTTTGCGTTTGGCGCGTATAAATGTCTGTTGTTAGCCATAATAGCTAAACCAGAACTTATAGACGCATCATGCTTTGTTCTTTTGTTTATATCAAACTTAGCCCAATCATTCAACAGCTCGTTGAAGTATAAATCACCAAGCGTACCATCTCTACTTATTCCAACGTGATCTTGTATATACATCTCAATTGCCGCTGCGTGAGCTTGCTTAATATCTTCTGATGAATTAGGTATTCCACCGACCTCTTTTTCTGCAACAGATAATTTGTTCCATATCTTATCAGGCCTATTCATACTAAACCCTCTATATCCTCTACGTCTTAGGTAGTACAAGAGACGAGGTTTATTGTTCTCTGCGAGTATAGGCATCCCGTAAAATACTAAAGCCATTAGAACGTCCTCAAAGAACATCTCGGCTGTTGGTGGTCTTGACAAGTATTCTAAAAAGAAACTGTTAGCCGGAGCGTCTTCCATACTGAACCTAGTTAAGCCGTGTAAAGCTCCTTTCGATCCAACTCCATCTACTGTACCTGATATATCGTAACTATCACAACCGAAAGCACCCATATGCTCGTTACCAGGATATTTAATACCGTTTTTAAGTATCACCCTGTTTTGTAATTGTTGAGGTGGAACCCAACTCAACTTAAACCTACCTTTTGGGTCTGGATAAAATATTACTTGAGAATCTTTTACGCCGTTTACCCATTGAAAATTACCTGTAGTTATACCTAGTGTGCTAGACATTTCTTCGTTGTAATCTATTTGCTCATATATTTTAACTAAGTTAAATATACTATTTTTAGTCTCATCTCTAAATGCGTGTTCAGTAGTTCTAGGAAACTGACGGTAAAACTCATTTAAAGCATCTTGATCGTCTTTTAAACCATCAACTTCGTTCTGCCAGTTATCTATTACACCTACATCTATTAATTCACCGTCTGGTGTAAGTCTGTCGATATCAGGAGTACTAAAGACTGGAATTCCATACTCGTCAATAAATCCTTCGTAGTTCCACTCCATTGGGATAAAAAGAGAGTATAAACCAGACTTTGTCTGACCATTTCTATTTCTTCTCGTGACATCTGAGGCATTGTATAGTTTTTTAAAGTTTTCTCCACCTTTATCTAAAGCGTTTGAAGTTGAGCCCATCATACATTTACCAATAACTCTACTACCTAATCGTAAACATGTTTTTGTAACCCTCCAGTTGTTTAAAATATTATCGGGTCTCTCCCACTTACCACTTTCATCATGAACTAACAAGGCTAGTTTTTCACCATCATAACTATTGTCACCAGTGTTTTTCCAGTCAATCGTTGTATCCAAACCTTCGATCTCTTCCATACCATCCGTTGCTGACATCTTTTTCCTTGTAAACTTACTAGCAGGTACTCTATAAGCAAGTTCTGATTTAGGACGATCCATACCATCTTGGATAGGTTTGAAAAAGAAAGGATAATTAATTGATATAGGAACAACTTTGTCCGTAAACATCTTTTTTGCATCTGATCCAGTTTTAGATAATATACCAAATCTACTATCACTTGCAAGAGTAGCTAAATTAACTGTTTCTGCTGATGACATGAAAGAAAATCCAGAACGTCTATTTTTAAGGTAGCACATTCCGTAACATCTTTTATCTGCCTTGCAAGCTTCCCAGAATATATAAAATAATCTGTTTGCCTCTCTAAAATCTGGAGCACCTACATCAATCTTACTCCATTGCAAGTACATATATTGCGTACCTGTTATCCAGGTTGGTTTACCATTATTCGTGAACCAGAATCCCTCTTCCCTTCTAGTGAACTCCTCATCTATATAATCGTACCATTTTTCTTTACTGCTTTCCGGATAGTTTCTCCAATCGAATATATTTTTAATTCTTTGCAACTCCTTGGGGTACTCGAATTTCACCCATTTGTTCTTCGGATCTTTGTATATTTCTTTAGGAGCTTTTGGTAACGCAATAACTAGTCCTTGTATTTCTATTATCTCACCTATTTGACCACTGTGAGATAGCACTATAATATCGTGTTCTTTGTCGTAGCCGTATTTCCATTTCTTACCTTTGTTAAGACGACTGATTGTCGTTCTTTTAACAGGTTCAACTGTCTTAACTAAACTTTGCTCGTACATTACTTAGATCTACTTTCAGCGAATCCCTTAAAAGTTTTTTCCTTTGCCTCTTCAGGTGTTTTACCCTCAAGCAAGTTTTCTTCTTCTTCAATTCTGTTAAGTATCTCAAATGCGTCAAAAATAGCTAGCTTTTTAGATGCCGCGGCGTTTTTTAGTTTATCAGCTGTCAAATCATCTTCAGAGTCAGTGACAATAGCTTCTTCACCTACTTTAATAAGTTCTTCAACTGCTTTGTGCCCAGCTTGGATTATACGTTTCTTCGTTTCCTTGATGTTCATATTTGATTGTAATAA
>Ga0206677_10004453_pt1 | contig 11430 bp, 9 predicted proteins | sample M130m12015metaG_FD_155475 | JGI IMG/M metagenome (GOLD analysis project Ga0206677, IMG submission 155475) | Ammonia-oxidizing marine archaeal communities from Monterey Bay, California, United States - M1 30m 12015 | ecosystem: Environmental > Aquatic > Marine > Intertidal zone | place: USA... | reverse complement strand
AACAGTATCTACTCTTGCTTGTAATCTAACAAAGCTATAAGCTCCATTTGAATCATCCCAAGTAAATGTAGCTTGTGTAGTGGAACCTGAAGTTACCGCTAAGTTACCTACGTCTGGACAGTTATCAAGTGTAGTAAATGTATTCAAGCCAGTCCAAGCACTTGATCCTCCACCACAATACCAAGCTTTCATCTGATACTCATAAGTAGTACCTGCAGTTAAGTTAAGTAATAACTTATCTGTCTTCTGAGTACCCCATGTACAAGATCCTACAGGTGCACCCATAGTTTTCTGTGACCATGAAGTAGTACCAACTTCTCTGTATTTGATTCTGTACTGATCAACTGTACATGTACTAGAATTCATGTTATCCCAATTGATAACCGCTCTAGAGTGTATGATACCATTAACAAACATACCTGTTGGGGCATCTTCAGTACATGAAGGAGAAGTACAAGAACCGTCATCTACAGTAGCAGTAGGATCATAGTTTCCTGCAGTTGGATCAGTACAACCTAAAATAGTATATGTACACGAACCATCATCATTAGTAGCAGCTGCGTCATAGTTATCTGCAGCTGGATCAGTACAACCAAAGTAAAGACAAGAACCATCATCAGTATTCACAGTAGAATTGTAGTTAGTAGCAGAAGAATCTGAACATCCATAAGTAAATGGCTGACAAGATCCGTCATCACATGTAGCATTAGCATCATAGTTGAATTGTGTTGCATCAGTACAACCATAAGCTGTATCACATGAACCATCATCTACATTAGCTGTAGCATCATAATTACATGCAGCTGGGTATGTACATCCAAATACTGTCGTAATAATTCCTGTACACATAGCTTCTACCTCTATATCATAAAAGAAATAATAATAAGCATAAGGATCACTTGAAGCGCTAGAATATTTAATGTTAACTAATCCACCTATGTCATATGGGTAATTTACTCCTCCATTATTTCTCCATAGTCCAGAGCCAGAAGCAGAAACACCAAGTTGATAGTCTGTACCTACTGGTACGTCAAAATTAAGATTTATTACCTGTCCTCCTGCTATTAGAGCAAGGGTTGTGTCATCAATAACGCTACCACCACTATTTCTTAACTCAAATGTAACTGTATTAGAAGATTGTGCGTAAACTACAGCAGATACAATTTTAGACTCTTGACTGCAATCTAGTATTAAATACTGATTACCTGTAAAATAAGTTCCTGTTCCTACGTTAGGGTCAATAATACCACCAAAAGCAGTGCTTGTATTTGCTGAGGGGTTATAATTATTTGCTAAAGAATTCATACAGCCAACTACGTCAGGAATACAAGATCCAATATCAATTATTGTTTCTGAAGTTGTAAAAGATCCACCAGTAGCTATATTACTTCCATTGTATGATAAGTTATAAGAACCATTACCATAACTACAACATATTCCATCTCCATAAGTGTCACTAATAACAAAGCTGTAACATGAGAGATCATCTAAACATACATCCCAACTATATGAAGAATTATTAGATGTTAAGTCTCCAGGATTAATACTAGCATAAACATTGCCTAGATCATCAATAACTTGCCATGAAGTCTCTATAGCGTAATTATCAGTATTTATATCTATTATTAACACTGAACTATAGCAACAAGAACCATCATCAACAGTTGCTAAAGGGTCATAATTATTAGCTTGAGGATCCAAACATCCATAAATAGGAAAAGTACAAGAGCCATCATCATAGCAAGCATTTGTATTATAATTTGTAGCCGTTGGATCTGTACAGCCTGCTATATAACAGCATGAGCCGTCATTATTTAAAGCATTAGGATCATAATTGTAAGCTTGAGGATCTGTACAGCCATCTGTTGAGCAGGATGTTAAACAGCTTGCATTAGAAATACCAGGATTTAGAGCTTGGCTTAATACTATGTCATCAAATTGAAGAACAACACTTCCTCCTGAAACTACATGACAATAACTCATAATAGAGCCAACTTCTGGACCTGGAGAATTTGTACAGCTTCCTTCTGCGCTATAGCAATCATCAATGGTTCCTCCTGGAAAACTATAGGTTGGATCAGCTTGCCAGCCACACCAGTGTGTGTGATTAGAACCTACGTTATGACCTACTTCATGACTAACACAAGCAAGATTCCATGTGTATGAAGGATTGGGAAAGTTATATGTAGTTACATTATTCAGATTTGCTGAAAAACCATAACCATAAGAATTATTACATAAAACATCTACATAAGCAATACCTCCAGTTCCTGTATTAGTTCTTTTTGTAAGTAAATGAGCAATATCTCTATTGACAGAACCATTATTACTAGTCCAGTAGTTACGAAAGGCTGACAACATATTACTTGCACTATTAACATAAGAAGCATATGGATCAGTAGTGTTCCATATATAAGTGTAAACTACATTTATAGATGCATTGGTTTGAGCTTCATACAATTGACTAACTCCAGTAAATATAGCAAGTGCCCAATTAACAGTTTGAGTATTGTTAGAAAAGGTTTGTCTTGTATAGTTATCTACTTCTAACGCTAAATCAATACAAACTCCAGAAGCGTTAATACTTTGTTGATTATTATTTAAATTGTTATAGCTGTCCATAACCTGACATGAAAAACCAGAATTATTGATGCTGTTTGATGCTTCAAAAAGGAAATAAGTATTATTAAAATTTATAATCTCATATTGCTTATTATCAATTTTAAATGTTGCGTTAATAGTACCATCAAAAAAATTCATTACTCCTATAATATTATTCTCATGCATTATTTTGTAGGATAATATTGTTGGTGTAATATTAATTATTACATCACCGCTGTTTGTTTTTGAGATTATTTGTAGATCATCATTAGTGATGCTGAATTTCTGTAACTTAAAATTAATTAGCCCATCGAAAAAAGGTAATTCTAATTGGAATTCATCTGGTGTATCACGAATAATCTTCTTTTCAGTTAATTCATTTACAATAAGGCCAATTGTCATATTAGGATCTTTTGTTGCTGAAATAATATTTAAAGTGTCAGAAGTAAATAATGCATTTTGAGTCCATGCAAAAAATGGACTTAAGCAAAAGATAAGTATTAGTTTTTTCATTTCACAAATATATAAAATTTATGGGAAGCTATTTTATACTGTAAAAGATGTTGATTGCTTCTAAAAAAATTATGAAATATTTCTAACGAAGATTTATTCATCATGCAAACTTACAGAAATTTATAAGAAATACTAAGAGAAAAAAGTCGGGGTAGCAGGATTACAACCAACACTTATTTCACTAGATTACAGCAAGCTTTAAAACTAAAATTTGCACCACTTTTTGCACCGCTAACCAATCTACTAAAACAAACTTAAGAAATTTATTTTTTCTATCTTTGTAGTGAATTATTTTTTAAAATAATTTTTTTTTCACTAATATTGTAATATTTAAATAAACTAAAATGAAATCCTACAAAACACTATTGATAGTATTTTTATTAATTAATACATCATTATTTGCACAGCAATATTCAACACTCAATATTGGCCAAGAAATGCCTATGCAAGATATTGAAATATTTGACATATACAATAAGAGTACCACTCTTAGTAAAAACCTAAAAAGAAATGGACTACTAGTTGTTTTTACTTCAAATTCATGTCCATTTGTTGTAATGTGGGAAGATAGATATAAATTACTTGAAGAAAAATGTATGAATAGTGATATAGGCATGGTATATATAAACTCAAATCAAGCTAAAAGAGATAGTGATGATTCTGTTAAAGAAATGAAGAATCATTCTATGAAAATGGGCTACACCTATCCATATTTGATTGATGAAAACAGTAAAATTGCAAATTCCTTTGGGGCAAAAACAACGCCTCACATTTTCTTATTAAACAACAAAAAATTATTAGTATATAAAGGAGCAATTGATGATAATTATAAGTCAATTAATGATGTTACTAAAAACTACTTATTAGATGCTATGCAAGAAGTTAGTAATCAAAAAAATGTTAGTGTTTCTGAAACTAAAGCAGTAGGTTGTAGTATTAAAAGAGTTAGAAAGTAAAGATGAAATAGGTTACTCGCTATTTTATAAATCAAAACTAAACACCAAATATATCAAGCTAATTGAATTATTAATAAGTAATTAATAATGACATTAAATCGTTTTAGTTAATATCATCTGACAAATCAAGGTTTTTAAAATCTGGGAACTTAAGATTTGTGAATCCAACAGAAAATAAAGTCATTATACCTCCAAAAACAACTGCTGGTACAGTTCCCATTAGTTTTGCAGTTAGACCACTTTCAAAGGCTCCTAATTCATTTGATGATCCAATAAATATTGAATTTACAGAAGCGACTCTTCCTCTATATTCATCTGGAGTTTTTAATTGTAGAATTGTTTGTCTAATAATCATTGATATACCATCAGTTAGACCATATAAAAAGAGTGCAAATAGTGACAAATAAAACATAGAAGAGATTCCAAAGATTATAATTGAAATTCCAAAACAGAAAATAGCAACTAGTAATTTCTTTCCAGCATTTCTAGTAACAGGAATATATGCAGATACAAACATTATTATTAGAGCACCTACAGCGGGTGCTGCTCGCAACATTCCAAAACCTTTTGAGCCAACATTTAAAATATCCTGGGCGAATATTGGAAGCAAAGCTATTGCACCACCAAATAATACCGCTACCATATCTAAAGTTATTGCAACTAGTATTAATTTTGATTTAAATACAAAATGTAACCCTGCTTTAAGACTATTCATAATAGGCTCTCCTATCTTGGGGTTTAATATTGGTTTTTTCTTAATAAACAAAGTTAATATCATAGAAATAAATACAGAAAGAAACACAAAACCCATAGATATATGAATCCCAACCCATGCAATTGAAAATCCAGCAAAAGCTGGACCTAAAACAGATGCAAATTGCCAAGTGGAACTACTCCAAGAAGCAGCATTTGGATAAGCCTGTTTAGAAACAATTAATGCTACTAATGAGAATATAATAGGTCCAAAAAAAGCACGAATAAATCCTCCCAAAAAAACTAATAAATATATGCCAATTAATATTTGTTTTGATGTATAGGTTAAATAAGCATAGCTACTTGTAATAGAAAAAAAAGCAAAGGATACAAAAAGAAAAGCAATGATGGCGAGCATAAACATTTTTTTTTTCTCGTTCTGATCAACAATATGACCTGCAAAAAGCGACATAGAAATAGCAGGTATTATCTCAACAAGTCCAATTAACCCAAGAGAAAGAGGGTCTTTAGTTAAATTATAAACCTCCCATTCTATGATTATAAATTGCATTGACCAAGCTAATACAAGTAAAAATCGAATTAATAGAAAAAAATTAAATTCTTTGAAACGTAACGCAGCATAAGGATCATGTTTACTCATCTTGTAAAATATGTCGTAATACTACAACAATACAAAAAATTTATTGGAATATTAAAAAGAAAAGTGATGATGTAGCAAGATTACAGCTTATACAATTATCACTATACAATAGTAAGCTTTTATACTAAAATTTACACCTCTTTTTTACATCGCTAACCAGTCTACAAATAACTTAAAAAAATTAGTTTGATTTTCTGACTAATTAGTTATTTATTAAAATAATTTATTTTTTCAGTAATATAACACTATAGTGTATTCATAAAATAATTTTATGTTCTATTAAACTTTGAAATGATAAAAAATCATGATTAAAATTCTTAAATGATTTAATCTCAAATGTAAATATAGAGTGGTCATTCATTTCATGTATTTCTTTTAACTTATGAAGTTCAATTAGAAAACAACAATCATTTAAAACATTATTGCCTTTCCAAATAGAAGTGAGCTTTCTAGTCTCAAGGGATTTTTGTTTATTGAAAGTAAAACCTGATTTTTTACCTAATAAATTGACTAGTTTAATGTTTTTAATACTTAATGCCTGTAAGACAATAGTAACTGGATTATTAGTTAAATTTTTATATGTTAAGGTACTCCTGTCTATAGAAATTAAATATATTTTTGGATGCATATTAACTACAGATACATAAGTACAAATATTCATATTGTAATATGGTTCCTTACATGAAGTCATTAAACTATAAACGTTAGGGTTTATACGATTCCAGGGTCTTTTCATTTTATTGTTTAGATTCAGTTATAAATTTATAAAGTCTAATAAGAAATTTCTTATGTTTTAATTTATCCAATATTTCAAAATCATAAATATTTTTGTCAGTTTGTATTATAAATGAGTTATCATTAGATTGAAATGAGAATTGATTAAAGCTACAAAACTCAACATACTCAGTATTTTTGTGTCTAAAATAAAACACAATTCCACTAGTTCTTAAATCAAAATTAAGATAAATACTTTCTGTATAGTTTTCTAAATCAATATTAAATTTGATAGGATTTATTTGTAGCAATTTATAGCGACATGAACCATAATTATTTTTAACTATTCTGCTGATGATTGTATATTCTTTACCACAGATGTCATTAACAGTATCATTTACATCGAAATTTTCTTGAATTACTTCTAATAGCATTTTATAGTACTATTTAACATTAATTTCATTATAAAAGTTAGTCATAATAATAGCATGTGGTAAGGTTATGACTGAGATACCAATTATTGAAAAAAGGAATACTGATATATTAATATACCCAAAATTCATTAACAATAAGAAAATTGCTAAAAATATTATTGAAAGTAAAGTATGTGGATATAATAATTTGATGAATTTAAAAAGATTTAAATCAGACTGCAAAGATTTCAAATAATCAAACTCTTGTTTTAAAACTTTAATTGAATGAAGAAAAATAAAATATAATGTAAAGCTAATGATTATTGGAAATAAATAAAAAGTAATATGTATTAAAATCAATAAAAATATTTCATTCATTAACTGTTGATTAGAAATACTTAATTTATAATTTTCAAAAATTAACATAAAAATGATAATTGCATTACTAGAATAAAAAATATACTTGAAAATTAAAATGTTAAATACTTGACTAAAAATTTGAGTATCAATGAACTGATTAGAAAGAGACAATAATTCATTATTATTATAAAAAATTAAAATTGAAAGTAAAGCAAAGCCCCAAAATAAATAAATAATTCTCTTTTTAAATGCAAAAGAATATTCAACTAATTGTGATTCACCAAAATGGTAAGATGATAATAATAAAAAGATAACAAGTGATATAGTTGGCACTAGCCACCAGAAAATGCAGTAAACGATTATAGTTACTATATATATTAAATAAAATCTAAGCCTTGTAATCTTATTAGATGATAAGTAAATAATATTGTCAATTGCACCATGTGGAATGCCAAAAATAAAAATTAAAATTAAGGAACCTATAACTTGACTGCCCATTCCAATATCACCGTTTAAAGTGAAAATTGAAAATAAAGCATAAACAAATATTAGATATGTGAATGTAAATTTGTTCAAAAAAAATAGGGCAGAATAAAATCCTGCCCTATATATTTAAATTACTAAGCTACTTTTTTATTTGATTCAGCTATAGCGATAGAATAAACTACTAATCCAAATCCTATTTTATTGATTGCATCAGCAATGTTGTACCACACATCAATACTTTCTGGTGCCATAACACTACTTAACCATCCACCTTCCATACACATGTAACCAATTGGATAGATCGACCATCCTACTAGTACAAACCAAGCTAAATATTTAACACCTTTCATGATAGCATCAGAATTACTTTTTTCAGCTAATTGAGCAACCTCACCAAACCATACAGTGTATGCAATATATAGGTAACCAATTGTAGAAAGAACTCCCCATGTTACAGAATGACCTGTAGTTCCGTCAGAGAATGCTTCTCCAATATATCCGCAAACTAACATCCAAGTTGAAGCAAGAATTAGCTTCCATAATAAACTTTTCTTAGCTCCAGCTAATTTGGTAAGTAAGTAAAATTCAACACACATCAATGGTACCGTTAAGATCCAGTCTACATATCTGAAGAAAGTTGGTGAAGATTCTGTCGCTAACCAGTAGTCTCTCATGTAATAGTAATGTACAGCAGCTATGCCTGTAATAAGGGCTGATACTAGTAAAGACATCTTCCATTTGTCGTCAACACTTCCTCTTTCAACAAAGAAGAATACAGATGCCGCCAACATTGCAATATAACCTATAAAGAATGTAAAAGCTACATAATTGTCAGGTGCTATTGGTTCAATAATTGATAATAACATTTTTTTTTTTTTTGATTAATAATATTGCAAAGATACAAAATAATATTTACTGCATAACTTTTTTTAATAAAAGTTATGCAGTAAATTTATAATTGTATTTTTGAAAAAAATATATAAGATGGACATTAATGAACTTGATATTGATAGAATAATAGAAATGGCTTGGGAAGACAGAACTCCATTTGAAGCTATTCTATTCCAGTTTGGACTACCCGAAGGTGGAGTGATAAATATTATGAGGAAGAATTTAAAAGTTTCTAGCTTTAAGCGATGGAGAAAACGTGTAAACAGTAGAGTCAGTTTAAAACACTTAAAAAAAAGAAATCCAGAAATAACACGTTTTAAATGTACAAGACAAAAAGTAATAACTGGAAATAAAATAAGTAAGCGTTAAATGGAATTATTTAATAAACAAGTTTCTATATTTCCCACAACTTATTCAGAAATTCTTCAGCGTATTCGTCATATAGATCCTATAAGATATGGTGCAAATAGAAACTTTATTAATGGCGCTGTCAGCTATCTTTCTCCGTATATTTCTAGAGGAGTAGTTTCGACAAAATTTGTATTTGCAGAAATAATCAATAGAGGATATGATCCAAATAAGATTGAAAAATTCATTCAAGAATTAGTTTGGAGAGACTATTGGCAACAAATATGGATTGCAAAAAAAGATGCTATTAATAAAGATTTAAAACATCAACAATTTAATGTTTCTAACCGATCTATCTCTGCTGTCATTTGTAAAGGTGAGACTGGAATTAATGCTATTGACACCGCTATAAAAGAATTCTACAAAACAGGTTATATTCATAATCACTTAAGGATGTACATCGCATCAATTGCTTGTAACGTTGGACAAAGTCATTGGAAAATTCCTGCAAAATGGATGTATTATCATTTACTTGACGCAGATTGGGCAAGTAATGCCTTAAGCTGGCAATGGGTCGCAGGTACAAATGCCCACAAAAAATATATTGCAAACCAAGATAACATCAATAAATATTGTCTTACAAATCAAAAAAAAACTTTTTTAGATGTTTCATATGAAGACTTAGCGCGAATAAAAATCCCTGAAATTCTTAAAGAAACATCTCTTATAAAATTAAAAACACCTCTACCAAAACAACAAGTAATAGATTTTAAAAAACAATCCCCAACCTTAATATATAACTTCTATAATATAGATCCCAATTGGAAGAAAGATATTGTTGCAAATAGAATCCTATTACTGGAACCCTCTATTTTTTCAAAATATCCTATTTCCCAGAAGACAATAGAATTCGTACTTGCAATATCAAAAGAAAATATCCCTAATATCCAGGTATTTGTTGGTGAGTTTCATGAACTTCAAAATAAGTACCATCACCAAAAAATTATATTTAAAGAACATCCTTTGAATTACAACTATGAAGGAATTCAAGAAGCCAGAGACTGGATGTTTGATGTAAAAGGGTACCACTCCTCTTTCTTTTCTTTTTGGAAAAAATGCAAAAAAGAGATAGTTTTATTGATAAAATAAATAGCCTTAAACTATTTATAAATTGATAATCAGTATTTTAATCCTTAAACTTGTTGATTTTCGGCAAGAAAATTTTCGGGGTAGCAGTACTATATCCTACTAGATATGACAACTCAAAAGGTACCCGAATAGGTCCCCCGCTATTTTATACAACAAAACTATACTCCAAAGTTTTATCGTTATTTTAATTGAGTTTTTTTAGTCATTTTATTTTGATATCTAGTAGTGTAAAATTCGGGGTAGCAGGATTACAACCTCTACCCTTTTCACTAGATTACAGCAAGCTTTAGAACTAAAATTTGCACCACTTTTTGCACCGCTAACCAATCTACTAAAACAAACTTAAGAAATTAGTCCGATTATCTAGTTTGATAATTGTTTTTTAAAATAAATTTGTAAAAAAATAAAAAAATAATGGAAAAGTTAGATTGGCTACAAATAAATAAGAAAGAAAACTGGGCTTCATTTAGATCAGTAGACGTATTAGCAATACTACCTTTTCTTAGGAATAGAGATTTTAGAATTTTAGAGATGTTTGGGATGAAAAACAAAAAAGAACAGAGCTTATTATGGGAAGATGAAGAGAGACTGTGGGTTAACAAAAAACATTTTCTAGAAATTAACTCAATAATAGAAGATAATGATGATTATCCAATACATTATATGGAAATTGAACTTGACAATAGCGATTTTGTTAGGTTCTCTTATGGAAGTCTTTTTGTTAAAATTAAGAACACTACATTACTGAAGAACATTGCTTTACAAATTTTAGAAACTTATGGGTATTTTGCAGCAAATATAATTTGGGATCATGTATATAATCAAGACAATGAAATGCCCATTTATTTTGCATGCGGGATGGAAGATAAAGATTTAACAGACGAGATATCACTATTAACAATTGAAGCTGATAGAATAGCTAAAGAAATAAGATACTGAAAAGTGCTCCATTTTTCTTAATTTAGCATAAAATAAACAAATAAATTTATGCATGAACTATTTGATATATGCGTTGTGATATTGTACTGGATAGCAGATGTAACCGGGCTTACCTACAAGCAAGCTAATATTTGGATTTTTGTAATTATTCACCCGATAATTACTTTGGTATTATTTATAATAGTAGTTAGGCAAAGAAAGAAAATTATGGCAAATAACAAGAGTAAAAAGTCGGCGTAGCAGGATTACAACCTCTACCCTTTTCACTAGATTAAAGCAAGCTCTCAAGCTAAAATTTGCACCACTTTTTGCACCGCTAACCAATCTACTAGAGCAAACTTAAAAAATTAATTTGATTTTATGAGTAATCAGTTATTTTTAAAAATAAACAACTATTTAATATTCAAGTGCATATCAAAACTTGTTTTAAAAGTTGATTCAGTCTTTTTATTGTAAAAAGGTAACCCAATTAAAGAGAACTCATCCGCTTCATGTTTTAATAAATTAGTAGAACCATATTTATTTGAAATGTCCTTCAAGAATTTCAGCTTCCAAGCTTCTTTTCCTTTGCTGAAATCACCACCAAAACCCTTAAATTGATCACCTTTTGGTTCAATAAAAATTTGATAGTATAAATTTTCATCTTTTAAGAAAAGAATAAAGTCTGGTTGAAAACCTTGCCCAGTAGTAAAGTCATAGATTTTAT
>Ga0206677_10004452_pt1 | contig 11430 bp, 14 predicted proteins | sample M130m12015metaG_FD_155475 | JGI IMG/M metagenome (GOLD analysis project Ga0206677, IMG submission 155475) | Ammonia-oxidizing marine archaeal communities from Monterey Bay, California, United States - M1 30m 12015 | ecosystem: Environmental > Aquatic > Marine > Intertidal zone | place: USA... | reverse complement strand
CTGAGTGCACTGCGTCATGGGCGCACCTGTCTGTTATTGAATGAGCACAGCGCGGGTGGTATGACGGGTTTCGTCGTGGTGAGTGCCGAGCACTGTGAGGCTGATCATATTGCGTTCATGGCACGTCAGGCGCGGGGACTGGTCTGCCTGGCGATGACGCGAGCTCGCTGTGCGGAGCTCGATTTACCCCTTATGGTTGAAGGCGATGAATCACTGTCGCCCTTTACGCTATCGATCGAGGCGACGACAGGGATTGATACGGGTATCTCTGCGGCCGATCGCGCTCGGACGGTGCGTGTCGCGGTGGACCCGTCGAGTCGCCCAGCCGACCTGGTGCAGCCCGGACATATTTTTCCGATTGCGGCGGCGCCCGGGGGCGTGCTTACGCGCACCGGGCCAGCTGAAGCCGCGATAGATTTGGCCACGTTAGCCGGACTGTCGCCTGCAGCTGTGTTCACTGAGGTACTCGATGGCCAGGGTGCGGTCGCCGATGCCCCGTTTCTGACTGAATTTGCTGTCCGACATGAGTTGTTGGTCGGTCGTGTGTCAGACCTAGTGACCTATCGATTGGCTAATCAAAAAACCGTTACTGTGCAGCGACAAGGGATTTTGGAAAGTCGCTTTGGTCGTTTCGAAATGCGAGCGTATCAAGATGCCACCCACGGACGAGTGCATTTAGCGCTCAGCAAGGGTGTCATCGATGCCGCGTCCCCAACACTGGTGCGGGTGCACGTCACTGCTGTGTTGAGAGATTTGATCGGGACCTCCCTTGACGGAATGGCGAGTTGGTCTCTTGATGCCAGTTTGAGGGCCATTGCAGAGGCGAATGCGGGGGTATTGGTGTTGCTCAGCAAACCTGAATCCCCCGAAGACCTGATGCATGATATTGATCGATTGTTGGGTGATACCGAGGTAGATCAATCGTCCGCTGCCGAGGGGTACAATGAGATTGGGCTGGGCGCCCAGATACTGAGAGATCTCGGTGTTGGGCAGATACAGCTGCTGGCTTCACCCACCAAGTACAATGCGCTGGCGGGTTTTGGGTTAGAGGTGGTCGAGTTTATCTCGCCCGGCGGTCCTGAGCATAACTGAAAGGTCATAGGATATGGTCGAGTCACAATCGGGCGGTGCTAAGGGTATCGATAACTCCGCTGAGCGCATCTCGGGCAATGACGGAGGGTATGTCATTGTGATTACCCGCTGGAACGAAGGCATCGTGGCTGGGTTGCTTGCCGGTGCCCAACAGGCGCTACGACAGATGGGGATCGCCGATGAAAAAATACGGGTCGTGACAGTGCCCGGTGCGTTTGAGGTGCCGTTGGCCTGTCAGGCGGCCGCCGAGAGAACCGATTGCGACGCGGTGATTGCGCTGGGCGCGGTGATCAGAGGTGGCACGCCCCATTTTGAATATGTTGCCGGTGAGTGTACCCGGGGTATTGGCGAAGTGGCGTTGCGCTCGGGAAAGCCTGTTGCCTTTGGTGTGCTGACGGTGGATACCCTTGAGCAAGCGGTTTTTCGCTCGAGCGACGATGCCGAGAATAAGGGTGTTGAGGCGGCGATGAGCGCAGTCGAGATGGTTAATCTGCTCAGCGCGTTGCGCAGCTGATGTCGCAGCCTAATACACTTGCTGCACAGCGACGAAAAGCGCGCCACTTTGGCTTGCAAGCGCTTTACCAATGGACCCTCTCCGAGGCGTCGTTGGTCGATATCGATGCTGAATTCCGAGTCGATAATGATTTTCGCCATACCGACGGCGAGTATTTTCAAGCACTACTCCGCGGTGTAATGGAGGATGTTGAGGCACTCGAGGCACTGTTTTCGCCGCTGCTTGACCGTGCGCTGGATGACCTTGATCCCATAGAGCGAAACTTATTACGCATGGGTACTTTCGAGCTCAAGGAGCGCATTGATGTCCCCTATAAAGTGGTGATCAATGAAGCGGTGTCGTTAGCCAAGAAGTTTGGCGCGACCGAATCTCACCGCTACATTAATGGCATTCTCGATAAGGTCGCGTCTGAACTGCGCACGGTAGAACGCGCCAAAGAGGGCTAATGGCGCTGACTGAGTTTGACCTGATTCATCAGTTCTTCAGTGACATGGGAGCGTCAGATCGCGTTTTACTGGGTGTGGGTGACGACGCGGCGATTATCGATACTACCGATGGTTGGGTGTTACACGTCTCGACCGACACGCTCATAGAGGGCGTCCACTTTTTACCCGGCTGCGCAGCATCCGATATCGCTTACCGTGCGGTGATGACGGCTGCCAGTGACCTTGCTGCCATGGGTGCGGCGCCCCGAGCCATGGTGTTAGCCATCAGTCTGCCTGAGCCCGACACCACTTGGCTGGCGGGGTTTTCAACGGGGCTGCGTGCCGCTTCGGCGGAGGCTAGGCTACCGCTAGTGGGTGGTGATACGACTCATGGTCCTCTGGTGATTACCGTGACAGTGATGGGCGAGACGCCCGCCGGTCAATGCTTGCGGCGCAGTGGCGCGGCGCCGGGTGACCGACTCTGCGTCAGCGGCACTTTGGGAGATGCCGCCGCTGGCCTGTCCTTGCTACGAGGTGAGCTCGTGGCAGCAGACCCGGCCGATGCGGCGTTTTTAACGGCGAGATTTTTGCGGCCCACTGCTCAGATAACGTTGGGTGAATCCCTGAGAGCGCGCGCTACGGCAGCGATAGATATCTCGGATGGCCTGATCGGAGACAGTACTCATTTGGCGACCCGTAGCGGTGTTGCGCTGCAGATCGATCATCGACAATTACCGCGATCCACCGCCTTCTGTTCTGTGGTCGAACCGAGCCAGCAGTTAAACTATTTATTGAGCGGTGGAGATGACTACGAATTGTTATTCACGCTACCGCAAAGCGCTGCGTTACCCGAGGGCTGCACGGAAATTGGTCGAGTGATGGCGGGGAGCGGGGTAAGCTGTGACGGCATGCCGGCGGTAAAGGGGTACGATCACTTTGGCCATGGATGAGCAATTAGAGACGCCGGCTTCGGTGACGAACCTGACGACGCTGTTAGCCAGTGGTTTTGGTGTGGGGCTGTCGCCGGTGGCGCCCGGCACGGTGGGCAGCTTGCTCGGTATTGTCTGCTTTTATCCGCTGCTCGGTGTGAGTAGCGCCATACAGTGGTCCACTTTTTTTGTGGCTTGCGCCGTGGCGATAGCATCATCTGAGCGAGCCGGCAAAGCTTGGGGTGTGATAGATCACCGCGCGATTGTCATTGACGAGGTGGTGGGGGTCTGGCTCGCGGTCTTAATTCCGCTCTCATTGTTAACGTTTAGCGTGTCGTTGCCGCTACTGGCGGTGGGTGCGTTTTTGGCGTTCCGACTCTACGATATCGTAAAGCCTTGGCCTGTGAATGTGCTGGAAAGACGGTTACCCGGCGGTTGGGGGGTGGTCATGGATGATTTGGCCGCAGGGGCCATGGCAGGCATTATCCTGACGCTGGCTTTGCTGGTGATCGGCCCTGCCTGATCAGTACTGAAGTGCAGCAACCGAGCCGCTACCAGCTGAATTAGGTATCCCGCTTGACCATTGCGGCAGCGAGTGATCGTAAAGGCATTGCTCGGTCACCAAAAACACTAAGCGCATCGGTTGCTTCGAGTAATAGGCGTTCTGCTTCTTGCTGTGCTCCGCTCAACCCCAAGGTGCTGACGTAAGTTGATTTTTCCGCGCGCTCGTCTTTACCCGCGGTTTTCCCTAATTGCGCACTATCTCCAGTCACATCTAATACGTCGTCTGTGACTTGAAAAGCCAGACCAATCGCCTCGGCGAATCGCACCAGTGCTTGCCGCTCGGGCAAGGTGGCTTTACCGCAGACGGCACCCGCTTCGGCGGCTGCGCAGATCAAGGCTCCTGTTTTTAAATGATGAACTGCCCGTAAAGCCTCCACTGATATCGCTTGCTGTTCCGCTGCCAAATCCATCGCTTGACCGCCCACCATACCGTTAAAACCGATGGCGGTACTGATGATTTTGATAATGGAGAGACGTTGCTCGGCCGTGAGCGACTCAATATCAGCAACCCGTTGAAAGGCGGCTGCTTGTAGTCCGTCTCCGGTAAGGATGGCCGTTGCTTCGTCAAAGGCACAATGCAGCGTCGGCTGCCCTCGCCTAAGGTCGTCGTCATCCATTGCCGGCAGATCGTCATGTATGAGCGAATAGGTGTGAAGCAGTTCAATGGCCTCGCCGACCCACGTGGCCTCTGGAACAGGGCTACCCGCGATCAGTTCGGCACAGGCAAGGGTGAGGCGGCTGCGCAATTGCTTGCCCGGATTGTGTGCGAGATAAGCGAGCGCGTCTGAGAGTTTGGGGTCAGGGCAGGTGAGCCATGCAAAAGGTTCCATGGTCGCGTTACGCCTCCCCGGGGAGGTCCTCTTCTTCCAACAGCGATCCGTTGGCCGCCACTTGTGTGACCCGTTGCTCAGCCGCTTCAAGCGTCTTCTGAATCGAGCCGCTCAGGGCAATGCCCTGCTCATAAAGCACGAGTGCTGCTTCTAGCTCAATCTCTGGATCTTCAAGCTTTTCGACCAGCTCACTTAGGGTGGTCATTTGGATTGAGATACTCAAAGCAGGTTTATCTTGGGTCGACTTAGGCACGTTTTTTGTCCGCTGTGTTCAAGGGTTAGAGAGTCTGCTGGCTGACCATGGGCGCGCTGGTCTGGGCAGCCGCCACAATGGCCTCAGCGGTGAGCCCGGCGAGTTGGCGACACTCTCCCTGTCCGGCATGAGCAATAAAAGTGTCGGGTATCCCAATGTGACGTACGGTACAGGTAGCGCCCGATTGGGCAATAAACTCAGCCACGCCGCTGCCTGCACCACCCGCAATAGCATTTTCTTCGAGTGTGATGAGACAGTGATGACGCTCCGCCACCGAGAGTATTAAGGCTTCATCGAGGGGCTTCACCCAGCGCATATCAATCACCGAGGCATTCAGCGTCTCGGCGGCGATTAACGCCTGATCCAGCAACACACCGAAGTTCAAAATGGCGATGTCTCGGCCCTCTCGGAGTACCTCGCCTTTGCCAATATCGAGTGGGGACAGGCTCGAATCGATCGGAACGCCTCGTCCCTCGCCGCGAGGATAACGAATTGCAGCGGGCCCTTTATGCAACCAGGCGCTCTGCAGCATGTGACGACATTGGTTCTCGTCACTAGGTGCCCCAATCACCATATTGGGAATGCAGCGCAAATAAGAGAGGTCAAACGTGCCATGGTGGGTAGGTCCGTCTTGGCCCACGAGACCGGCTCGATCAATCGCCAAGGTGACATCGAGATCTTGCAGCGCAATGTCATGAATCAGCTGGTCATAACCTCGTTGTAAAAAAGTGGAGTAGATGGCGAGCACTGGTTTGAGGCCGTCGCAAGCCATCCCTGCTGCCAGCGTCACGGCGTGTTGCTCGGCGATGGCGACATCATAAAACCGGTCAGGAAATTGTGAGGCATAGTGCACCATACCGGATCCCTCGCACATCGCTGGCGTGATACCGACGACCCGATCATCTTGTGTCGCAAGGTCACACAACCATTGCCCGAAGACATCTTGGTACTTTGGTGCTTTCGGCTTTGCCGGCGCCACGGCATCGCTCACTGGTTTCGCTGGTTCCAATTTGTTGATGGCGTGATAGCCGATTGGATCTCGCTCTGCTGGCGCGAAACCCTTGCCCTTAATCGTCCGGATATGCAAAAACTGGGGGCCTTTGAGCTCTGACATAATCTTCAGCGTGCTGACCAGCTGGGGGAGATCATGGCCATCAAGCGGGCCAATATAATGCCAGCCCAATTCTTCAAACATGGTGCCGGGTGCCACCATGCCTTTCATATGCTCTTCAGTTTTCTTGGCTAAATCCCATGCGCCGCGCACGTGCTCCAGCAGTTTTTTTGAGCCTTCGCGCATTGCCATGTAGGTCTTACTGGCCCAAATCTTGGCAAAGTAGGTGGCCAGACCGCCCGTGTTATGTCCGATCGACATCTGATTATCGTTCAGTATCACCAGCATGTTCGGGCGTTCGTGCCCGGCGTGGGCTAAGGCTTCAAAAGCCATGCCGCCGGTGATGGCACCATCACCAATGACGGCAATCACTTTTCGATCGATACCCTGTTTTTGCGCCGCCAACGCCATGCCCATGGCCGCCGAAATGCTGGTAGACGAGTGGCCTACGCCGAACGTATCAAAAGGACTTTCACTGCGCTTGGGAAAGCCGGATAGCCCTTCAAGCTGTCGCATAGTGGACATCCGGTCTCGACGGCCGGTGAGCATTTTATGAGGGTACGTCTGATGACCGACATCCCATACGATGCGGTCGTGGGGTGTGTTAAAGACATGGTGCAAAGCGACAGTGAGTTCAACCACCCCCAAGCCCGCACCAAAATGGCCTCCCGTGCCTGCTACCGCGTAGAGCAGATCGTGCCGCAGTTCGTCAGCCAAGCGGATAAGATCGTCGCTCTCGAGTTGCCCTAGTAAGGTCAGGTCGCTCGATAGCTGATCCATTAAGGGCGAAGCGGGTCGCGTTGTTGGGAGATCTTCAATCATGTGAAAGATGATACCCCAAGTGCGCGCGTCGGCGCCGTTCTAAATCAGGGCGCATCGAACTGTTTGCGAAGCCGCTCCAAAGCTTTGCGCTCATGCTTGCCGGGCTTCTGTGAGGGCCGCGCTAGGGCGCCGGCGGCTTTGCGTGCTTCTGCTGCTCGTGAGCGCCGTTCGAGACTGCCTTCGGTCTCCTCGTAGAGTGCCTGCGCAATGGGCGCAGATCGCCGTACATCACTGATCGCTTTGACCACGATCTCGCGTTCATCCCAGCCTAGGCGAATACGCAATAGGTCGCCGGTGACGATCTCTTTAGAGACTTTGATGCGCTGCCCAGAAGCCTGCACTTTGCCGCCCTCAATGGCCGCCTTAGCGAGCGAGCGCGTTTTGAAGAATCGCGCGGCCCACAGCCACTTGTCGATACGGACTTTGACGGCTTTGTCGTCGTGTTCAGTCAATGTCAGGCAGGCCTTTTAGTATTTCCTCAAAGTGATGAATGGCGGGAAAGCGGGTTTGTTCTCGTGGTGCTAGCGTGGAGTCAGGCTGCCGCAGCGTGATGAGGTGGCTAATGCCATAGGCGAGCGCGGCGTCCAGTACATACTCGGAGTCGTCTATAAAGAGAGTGCGCTCAGGGTCAAAAGGTCGTTCAGCCATCAGCGTATCCCAAAAACGAGTGGTCTCTTTGGGCGCGCCATAGTCGTGCGAGCTCACCATGTGGTTAAACCATTGAGCCAGGGGCAGTCGCTCTGCTTTCATAGCGAGTGTGACTGGGTGGGCATTGGTGATCAGCACCACATCAAGGTGGCTCGTGCAAAGGTGTCTCAAAAACGTCTCGGCTTGAGGGCGCCAGCGAATTCCTTCGCTATAGGCAGTTTTGATAGTGGGGATATCGAGTGCTAATTTCTGGCTCCAAAAATCGAGGCAGTACCAATCCAGGGTCCCCCGGACCTCCTTGAACAGCGGCGCTAAAGTCGCTTGACTGGATGCGACATCGAGACCACGCTCCTGCCCCCATCGCTCGGGGATCACCGTGCCCCAAAAATGGTTATCGAACTCAAGATCTAGCAGGGTGCCATCCATGTCGAGCAAGATAGTGTCAAGCTGAGACCAGTCAACGGCTTCGACCGCCAGATTGGTTGCAACAGTTAGCGCCATCGAGTGCTACCCTATAGGAATGAATGAGCCACACTATAGCGGTAACCCTGAGGTCGATGGGGTGCTACAGCAAACAAATCTGACTTTTGGTCAACTCCGCGATGCCTTGCGAGCAATAGCGGCGGATGCCGCACGCTGTATCTTAGATCTGTATGCCATCGCCAGTGAGGTGGCCGTGAGTCAAAAGTCTGATGCGAGTCCGGTGACCGAGGCAGACCATGCCTCTCACCGACTGATTTGCCAGTCCTTGCAAGCACTGACCCCCAACATCCCTACCTTGTCGGAGGAGTCCACTCTCGAACAATTGATTGGCCGCCGAGACTGGCCAGTCTGTTGGATGATTGACCCCTTGGATGGTACGCGTGAATTCATAGAGGGTACCGGTGAGTTTACGATCAACATTGCACTCATTGTTGAGGCTCAGGCAATGCTGGGGCTTATTGCCGCCCCCAATCGGGGATACACGGACTTTGGTGTACCGGGGTGGGGTGCACGGCGTTATGGACTCTTTGATCAGGATGAAGGAACCACGTTGACCACACGTTCGTTGGACACAACAGTGCCCTTGGTCATGTCGTCTAGCGCCCGGCATCGAGAAGAACGCGTTCAAGTGATGATGAACCGTTTGTCGCCGCTGGCAAGCGGTGCGCAGCGACTGAACGCCGGCAGCGCACTCAAATTTTGCGATTTGGTGGGAGAAGACTGTGATGTTTATCCAAGAACGTCACCCTGTTATGAATGGGATCTTGCTGCGGGCGATGCATTAGTGCGGGCGGCAGGAGGGCGCGTGACGACTCTAGAAGGTGCCGGTATTCGCTATAACCAGTGGGATAGTTTAAAAGCGCCTAAATTTATTGCCGCCGCGGATCCGAGCGTGGATTACGCACCGTTGGTCCGCGAGCAGGATGTCTGATGGCTTCGGTTTCTTAATGCAGCATCTCGTCTTCGCAACGGTCAGGAATTCAGTGGCGACGAGGCTTTTTGGTCACCTGATATGCCGGATAGAGTGGCTTTGAGCACGATGCAGAGCGATGCATGACAGATCACATTGAGCAAGATCAAGCCGCCGCGAATGATGAGCTCTCGCCCGCTGAGCGACTCGCACTCCTAGAGGGCCAGCATCGGTCTTTGGATCAAAAAATCATCGAATTGCAGTCGCGCCCTTGGCAAAACCAGCTGCTGGTTCAGCGCTTGAAGAAGGAAAAGCTACGGCTTAAAGAAGTCATCGAACGATTAAAAGGGGAGATGATTCCCGACCTGAATGCATAATCTAACGGGGTAGACTGTGTCCTTCATGAGTCAGCAGCGACACTTTAAACTCCAGCCCCCCCGTAAAACCGGTCAGTGCACCGTTGCTCCCCATTACCCGATGACAGGGCACCATAATGGGAAGGGGATTGCGCCCCACGGCACCACCGACTGGCCTTGCCGACTGCGGTCGACCAATGGCGTTGGCGACCTCGCTATAACTCACGGTCTCGCCATAGGGAATTTGGATCAGCGATCCCCATACTGCCTCTTGAAAGGGCGTTCCCGCCCACGACAGCGGCACTGAAAAACGTGTGAGCTCCGATTTAAAGTACGCGGTGAGTTCTTCGATGGCGTGGTCTAGCACCGGCGTTGTCTGTGTCGTCTTCAGTGGTTCTGCGGCGCGACTGGGGAGGCGAATAGCGGTTAAACCGGCTTCCGTCGCCTCTAGCTGCAACGCACCAAGAGGCGTCATCAATGACTGTTGAAAAAGCATGGCTAGCGCGGCTCCCCGTTTGCGGGCCGTGCGGCGGGTGCCAGCGATAACCCCGCACACAGCAACAGGGTCAGTAACGCCAGCCAATCACTCGGTCGCCCGGGTGAATCGCCCAATAGGAGGGGCGGTAGTGCAGCGCAACACAGCAATGCAGTAATGATGAGGCTCAGGCGTCGAGTGCCCATTAGCCCGAGCGCGAGCAGCAGAAAGAGGGTGCCCCGGCCCGCATCAATTAACCCAGTGGCCGATAGATCGGATTGCCACAGGCGCGCAATAAGTAAGATACCCATGGTCAGCGTGAGCAGCATGGTGAGCTGCCGAAGGGTCGTTTTAAGGGGCGGTATGAGCAGTGCCATGGGAGCGTCACTCTGTTGAAAAGGCCACGCCTTGCCAGCGGGCACTCTTGTGTGGCGTGATGTCACCGAGTTAAAGATTGGGCGTATGGCTTTTGGCGACAAGCGGTATGATGCAAGGCATGGATAGCAATTTACTCTGCGCTGATCGAGTGATCAAGGCGCTTCCGATAGCACTCAGGCAGGTCTTGCAAGTCGCTGTTTATGACACGGTGGGCTCCACTAACGATGTGCTTCGCGAAAAGAAAGGGCAGGCCGCTTTGCATGGGGCAGTGGTGATCGCTGATCAGCAAACAGAAGGGCGAGGTCGACGCGGCCGGCGCTGGTGCAGCCCGGCGGGTGCCAACCTGTACTGCTCGATGGGTTGGCGTTTTAGCGGCTCGCTAGAAGTGCTCACGGGGCTCAGTTTGGCTGTTGGTGCGATGGTGGCGGAGCAAATCAAGACGCATCTGGGTGTCGACCTACAATTAAAATGGCCCAATGACCTCTATCACAACGAGCGAAAGTTGGGCGGCATACTCGTGGAGGTTCTGGGCGACGAGGCCGGTGGACAATCTGTTGTGATCGGCTTCGGTTTGAACGTCAATATGCCTGAGGAGGAGGGTGCGAGTATCGAACGCCCGTGGACTGATTTGGGGTCAGCCGTTGGCGCAGAGGTGGATCGTCATGCGTTGGCTGGCGCCGTCGTGGCAGGGATTGCCCAAGGTTTGGCGCAATTTGCTGAATCCGGCTTTGCGCATTGGCACGCCGTTTGGCGCCACCGTGATTACCTATTCGGCAGATCGATTGTACTAGACGGCACCCCTCCTATCTCCGGCATTGCTTGTGGCGTCAATGACTGCGGTGCACTGCTGGTCGAGTCGGCGGCGGGTCGAGTGGCGATTGCGGGTGGTGAGGCGAGCCTGCTGGAAATCGGCCCAGCCTCATGAGTGAGGTGCTGCCCTGGTTACTACTCGATGTCGGTAATACCGCCATTAAGTGGCGTCTGTCGCAGGCTGAGGGATTGTTGGATCAGGGCGGTCGAACCGCCTCTGACCCGCAGGCTTTGTGCGAGGCGTTGACGGGGTTGACCTGGTCGCAGGCTGCGCTAACCAGCGTGGCAGGCCCCTCTTTTGATGGCGATGTGATCAAAAGGCTTTCCGAGATCAGTGATGCCCCGATTCGACAAGGCATTGCAGAGGCATCACGTTTTGGGCTGATCAATGCCTATCAGCCTCCAGAATCTATCGGCGCTGACCGTTGGTTTGCGATGCTTGGCGCCTGGTGTGAGCACAAAGGACCGCTGTGTGTTGTTGATGCGGGGACTGCGATCACCATAGATGTTGTCACGGTTGACGGACACCACGAGGGCGGTTTCATCATCCCAGGGGTTGATCTTATGCGGCAATCACTGACTAACGAGACCCGTCTGATCGACGTAAAGGCATTGGCTGCCCCGTCGATAGTGCCCGGCAGTAATACGGTACAATGCGTCAACGCCGGGGTATGGCAAGCGGCTCAGGGTGCGATTCGGTCCGTCACTACCCAATATCCTCACCACCGACTGATGCTCACGGGCGGCACCGCAACTGAGTTGATGGCATTGGGAAGCCAAGGGGAACATCGGCCACATTTGGTGCTCGACGGGCTAAGGGTGTGGTTGTC
>Ga0206677_10004446_pt1 | contig 11442 bp, 11 predicted proteins | sample M130m12015metaG_FD_155475 | JGI IMG/M metagenome (GOLD analysis project Ga0206677, IMG submission 155475) | Ammonia-oxidizing marine archaeal communities from Monterey Bay, California, United States - M1 30m 12015 | ecosystem: Environmental > Aquatic > Marine > Intertidal zone | place: USA... | reverse complement strand
TAGGAAAAAACGGTGCAGGTAAATCTACACTGCTCAAAATCTTATCTCAAATAACGAGCCCAAGTACAGGAACTATAAAAATGAAAGGTCGTGTGGCCTCACTATTAGAAGTTGGAACGGGAATGCATCCTGAAATGACAGCCAGGCAAAATATTTACTTGAATGGTTCGCTAATGGGCATGCGCCGTCATGAGATATCATCAAAACTTGATGAAATAATTGATTTTGCCGGAATTGAAAAATATATTGACACCCCAACAAAAAGATTCTCATCCGGTATGACCGTTCGCTTGGGGTTTGCGATAGCTGCATTCTTAGAACCTGAAATACTTATTGTAGACGAAGTATTGGCTGTAGGTGATGCTGAATTTCAAAATAAAGCAATAGGAAAAATGAAGGATGTCTCTGCGGGAGAAGGAAGGACCGTTTTATTTGTGAGTCATAATCTAGGTAGCGTTCAAGCTCTTTGCAATAAAGCAATTTGTATTGATAAAGGAATGATTACATATCAAAATAAGACAAATAAAGTAATTCAACATTATCTTGGACTAGATAAAGAACAAGAATGTACATCTTGTCTAAACTTGGAGGAACAAAACATTATTTTTAACAGAACCGGACCAAAAAATAATTTTGAATTAAAAAAAATAAACCTTAAAAATCATCTGAATAATTTATCTACTGAATTGTTCTTTGGAAAACCTATAAATATTGAAATCGAATTTACTGTATCACAAAAAAGTGAAAAAGCTGAAATTGGAATTGGAATAAATAATACAGCGGGTATCACTTTAGGAGGATTTGCAAGTAATTGGAATAACCTTACTGAAGTATTTGAAGAAGGAACACACACTGTCAACGTTACTATACCATTTCTTTACTTGGTTGAAGGAGAGTATCAAATATCGGTTTGGATCAAGGAGCAAAACCAAAAGGTAGACGATCAAATTGCAAGAGCATTAAAGTTCTCGGTTATTGATTCGGAAATGAATAGCAGAAAAACAAATATTAAAAACTACAAACACCTCAATTTGACATTTCCTACAGATTGGACTATAATTAAATAAAAAAATGACAAACAAATCAATTTTAATTACGGGTGGAACAGGATCTCTTGGAAAAGCACTCACTAAAAAAATATTGGAAAATGATCCCCATACTCGAATTGTTATTTATTCAAGAGATGAACAAAAACAATTTGTTATGGCTCAAGAATTTCCGAAAGAAAAATATCCAAAATTAAGATTTTTCATAGGAGATGTTCGAGATTACGACCGTTTAAAAAGAGCACTAAATGGTGTCGAATATGTAATACATGCCGCAGCGATGAAGCATGTGCATATTGCCGAGTATAATCCAGATGAGTGCATAAAAACAAATGTTGGTGGTGCTGAAAATGTTGTTCAAGCATGTCTTGAAACAAACGTAAAACGGGTAGTTGCTCTCAGTACTGATAAAGCTTGTGCTCCCATTAATTTATATGGAGCAACTAAATTAACATCTGACAAACTATTTATAGCTGCAAATAATTTTTCTGGAGGTCATGACATAAAGTTTTCCGTAGTACGCTATGGAAATGTCATGGGTTCTAATGGATCAGTTATTCCTTTCTTTGCAAAAAAAAGATCTAGTGGCATTCTCCCAATTACTGATCCCGATATGACAAGATTCAATATCACACTTTCGGAAGGTGTTGATATCGTATTACATGCGCTTGAAAATGCATGGGGAGGAGAATTATTTGTACCTAAAATCCCATCTTATAAAATCACAAATGTCGCCGATGCCATAGGTCCAAATTGTAAAAAGGAAATTGTAGGAATCAGACCAGGAGAAAAAATACATGAAGAAATGATTACAGCATCTGACTCTTATAATTCATATGATATTGGAAAATACTATGTAATTTTACCAACAGTTCCAAGGTTTTCATTGAATGAGTATATTCAAGAACATAATGCAAAAAAACTGAAGGAGGGTTTTTCTTACACCTCTGATAAAAACGATCACTGGATTAAAACAGAAGAGATCAGACATCTTATTAAAGAAAACTTAAATATTCAAATTGACTAGATAATGAAGATTCCTTATGGTAGGCAAAATATCGAACAATTCGAGATTGACGAGGTCACAAACACACTAAAGTCGGATTTTCTTACTCAGGGCCCTAAGGTTCATGAATTCGAAAAATGTTTCGCCAATTACGTGGGTGCAAAATATGCGGTAGCTGTTTCCAATGCGACTGCTGGTCTTCATATTTCTGTAAAAAGTTTAGGGTTAAAGAAAGGAGACCGCATTATCACTACACCTATCACTTTCGCTTCAAGTGCAAATTGTGCAAGATTTGTTGGTGCTGAAGTATGGTTCGCGGATATTGACCCAAATACCTATTTAATTTCATTTGAAAAGACTAAAGAATTATTAGAGTCTAAACCCAAAGGATTCTTTAAAGGCATCATTCCTGTAGATTTTGGAGGACTAACTGTAGACATGGAAGCATTTAGAAAATTAGCAAATGAATATGATCTTTGGATCGTTGAAGATGCATGTCACGCTCCAGGGGGATATTTTATTAATACACAAGGAAATAAAATAATGTGTGGTCAAGGGAAATATTCAGACTGTTCGGTGTTTTCATTTCACCCCATTAAACACATAGCTTGCGGTGAAGGCGGAATGGTGACCACAAACTCCAAAAAAAATTACGAAAAACTCATGCTTCTTCGAACTCATGGAATTTCCAAAGATAATATGGAAGAAAACCATGGAGCATGGTATTATGAAATGCAAGAACTAGGATATAATTACCGGCTAACAGATATCCAAGCAACTTTGGGCATTACTCAACTCGCAAAAAATCCGGAAGGAGTTAAAAGAAGAAATGAAATAGCTGAAAACTATAAAAGGGCTTTTAAAGGGCTAATAAAATATCAATCTTTACCCGAAAAGATGCTGAATGCGCATCACCTTTTTGTTATTGAAGTAGATGATCGTAAAGGTTTGTATGAACACCTCCGATCAAAGGGGATTTATACACAGATTCATTATATCCCTGTTCATACCCTACCCTACTATCGCAGGATTGGATATGAAGAGGCTGGTTTAACGAAAGCTGAAAATTATTATCAACATTGTTTGAGTCTTCCTATGTATCCGACTCTAACAGAAAGTGAACATGAATATATTATTAACAAAGTATTAAAATTTAAAATAAAGTAAAATGAAAACAAAAATTGATAATGTGATTATTAATCAAAATTTAAATGGAACATATATTGTTTTTGAGGCAGGGCCGACTCATTATGGTATAGAAAGTGCAAAAAAACTTGCCAAAATAGCTAAAGAATCAGGGGGTAATGCAATTAAATTCCAGCTATTATATGCTGATAGATTAATGGCAATAAAGGATACGGTATTTACCTACAAATGTTTGAAGTACGACGAACAAGGAAATGAGAAGTTTTATGACGTCGAAGAACGTGCATACGATGTACTTAAACGCAGAGAATTAAAAAAGAATGAATGGAGGGAATTAAAATCCTATTGTGATGAAATAGGAATTACAATGTTCACAACTGCAACCTTTAAAGATGAGGTTGATTTTATTGTGGATGAATTAAAAATGGATAGTATTAAAATTAATTCTGGTGATGTTAATGAGTTAGAATTTATTTCATATTGCGCCTCGAAAGGTGTGAATATTCAAATTGACACAGGTAATGCGGATATATGGGAAATTGAGAAAGCAGTTATTACTTGTGAAGAGGTAGGGTGTGAGAATATTATTATTCATCTTTGTCCATCTGGATATCCTGCACATCTTGAAAGTATTAACCTTAAAATGCTAATTACGTTGCGTCAACTGTTTCCTAAATACGCCATTGCCTTCAGTGACCATTCACCAGGTTGGGAAATGGACATTGCCGCTGTTGCCTTAGGCGCTGATATGGTTGAAAAAACGATAACGCTGGATAGAACCATAAAAAGTACCGAGCATTGCTTTTCGTTAGAGAAGAATGATGCTGAAAAATTTACGAAATCAATTAAAGAACTTGAAATAGCGTTAGGGAATTCAAGAAGGACTATACCCTCCGAAGTACGTGAAAAGAGAAAAATAGCAAGACGATCTCCATATAGCTTGAAAAACTTAAATAAAGGTGATGTCATTCAAGAAATCGATTTTGAATTTAAACGACCAGGCACAGGTCTTTGTAGTGAAGACTTTTATTATATTATTGGAAAAAAATTGAACAAAGACATAACGTCTGGTACAGCTTTGACTCATGAGTATTTCTGAAAATATTTGCATTATTCCTGCAAAGGGTACATCAACAAGACTTGAGAGAAAAAACATTTTACCCATTGGTGGAAAACCAATGATGCACTATGCAATCTCAGCAGCAATAAATTCAAAAGTATTTAACAAAAACATATTTGTATCCACTGAAGACATCGAAATATGCAATATTGCAAAAAAAAATGGCGCTAAAGTACCTTTTTTGAGACCAAAAAAATTATCTTTTGATCCTTTTGGTGTTAAAGACGTTATAATAGATTTTCTGGATAAAATGCCTGCGTTAAATCAAGCAAAAAACTTAACAATCATATTACCAACTTGTCCATTCATAACAAAGGAAGATATAATGAAAGCACATGAGCTATTTAAAAATTCAAAATCTAAAGTATTGACTTCAATTACAGAAACTAACCATAATGCTCAAAGGTGTGTTATAATGAAAGGTGATTACATAAAACCACTATTTAATGATAAAATAGAAAAAAAAAGCCAAGAACTTGAGCTTACCTATTATTTAAATGGAGGAATAACAATCATTGACATAAAGACATTTCTTGCCACCAAAAATTTTTTTTCGCACCCAATATTGCCTTATGTTTTACCTATAAATAGATCAATTGATATAGACACTTACGACGACTATTTAAGAGCCAAATATATGTTTGAAAATCTAGATTCAAATATTAACACTTGATATTGACTTTAATTTTTAAGAAATATGAATAATAAAATTATAATTTTTGGAACGGGAGAAATAGCCGAACTCGCATTCTATTATTTTACAAACGATAGCATATATAACGTAATTGCTTTTTGCTGTGACGATAAATACAAACAGGCTGATGAGTTATTAGGTATTCCAGTATTAAAGAGTTCCGAAATTCTAGAGAATTTCCCTCCTGCAAAATATAAAATGCACATTGCATTGAGCTATTCGAAATTGAATCAAGTAAGAGAAGAGAAATATTGTGAATTTAAAGGAAAAGGATATGAACTTGTTAGTTATGTCTGCTCCAAAAGTGTTTTTTGGTATGATTTAAGTATTGGTGATAATTGTTTTATTCTTGAAAATCAAACAATACAACCTACAGTTAAAATAGGAAACAACGTTATGATTTGGAGCGGAAACCATCTTGGTCATGGGTGTGAAATAGATGATCATACATATTTGAGCAGTCATATATGTATTAGTGGTCACACAAAAATTGGAAAAAGATGTTTCATTGGCGTAAATTCAACTTTTAAAGACTTTATTAGTGTAGGAGATGATGTATTTATAGCAATGGGTGCTATGGTGACAAAAGACGTTGTTTCGAACTCTACCGTTGTAGGTGCTCAATCAACAATTATATTACCCGAAGAACCTTTAAATATTAAACTGAAAAAGAAGTACTTTAATTTATGAAAAATATTCTAGTGCGTCTTGAATATTCTTCAAAAATTGGACTTGGCCACATTACAAGATGCTTAAATTTATTACATTACGCAGAGGACGTCTTGAATGTTTATATTCTAGTTAAATATAAAATTAAAAAAAAACTTCCTCTAAATAATCCTTTCAATACACAACTTATATATCTAAATGAAGACATCACTGATGATAGTGATGCACTACAAACGGCAATTATTGCAAAAAAAAATAATTGTGAATTAGTTATTACTGATTTATTTCATAATGAAATGTTAAAGAATTTGGATCGTCTTTATTATTATCATGAGAAATTAAAAAAAGCATTGGACGAAATATATCTTTTTAGCATCGAAGACTCAAGATTAACAAAATTCAGTAGCGATATTGCTTTGATACCATACCCGTATTTTAAAAGTGTTGAGAAGTACCCCAAACAAAACTTCTTCAAAGGTCTCGAATATTATATTGTACATCCTTCTTTTACGAAATATTCTTTTACTTCAAAAAAAACAAAATTAGTAGCCGACAAAATTCTAATTTTCATAAGTGGAAGTGATCAATTTGGTGGCACATATAAAATACTCTCATCAATACAAAAATTAAGTAATATTTCTTGTAAAATAATATTAGGCTTAGCTTTTGATTCAAAATATTATGATTCAATAAAAAAGAAATTTAACGAAGTTGAGGGGTTTGACTTTATAGATTTCACTTATGATATTGGTGAATTATTTGATTGGGCAGATATTGCAATAGTTGGTGAAGGAAATATAAAATTTGATGCTTTGTATAGTAATACTCCTTCACTCATGTTTACTCAATTTGAGCATGATAGTAAACCAATAATCGAGTTCGAAAAACTCAAAGTGGGTAAAAACTCTGGAAACATACACGAATTAAGTGAAAAAGAAATCAAGAATTATATTTCGAATTTTTTAATAAACAATAACCTTCGAGATCAGTACTCAAAAAACTGTATTGATATTATAAATAGAAATAAAGTGACGAATATTTTTAACGAAATTAAATTATGAATTGGAAAAAACATGGGTTAATATTTGAGCCAAAAAATCAATTTGATTGGATAAATGCATACGCAGCTGTCCCTACTGTTGAACATATGTTTGATAATACCTTTAAGGTATACTTTGGGAGTAGAACCATTAATAATTTTTCCCAAACGGGATATTTTACAGGAACTTTAGTTGAAGATAAATTTACTGTGCATGAAATATCAAGCAAACCCATTCTAAAACTAGGCCCTCTAGGTTCATTCGATGACTCAATGGCTTTAGCTTCATGCATAGTTGAAAATGACGGTAGAAAATATATGTACTACACTGCTTGGATGCAAGGGAAAAGAACACGTTACTATCCAAGTTTAGGCCTTGCTATTTCAAAAGATGGAGGAGACACCTGGCAAAAGCATTCAAAAGTCCCAATGGTTGCTAAAACAAATGAAGACCCTTATGGTCAGGCGGCTCCATACGTTATTCTCGACAATGGTACATGGAGAATGTGGTACTCTAGTTACAGAAGATGGGAAATTAGAAATAATGAGCCATGGCCACAATACGAAATGAGATATGCTGAATCTACGGATGGTATTAATTGGCAACTTTTAAACAAGACTTGCATAGGAGGAGAAAATGAGGAGGCGGTTGCTATACCATGCGTAATAAAATTAAATTCTAAATATTTAATGTGGTATTCATATAGAAATCAGAATGATAAATATTTAATTGGTTATGCAGAATCAAACGATGGAACAAATTGGGATAGAATGGATAATAAAGTTGGAATTGGATTATCAAAAGAAGGTTGGGATAGTGAAATGATAGAATATCCGCATATTATCAAACATCAAAATAAATGGTATATGTTTTACAATGGTAATACTCACGGAAAAACGGGTATAGGATTAGCTAGCATCGACTCTTTACAATATTGAAAATAAACTTTTAACTAGATACAATGATTTGTTCAATAATGCAACCTACTTATATACCTTGGATTGGTTACTTCGATATGATTGATAAAGTAGATGTATTTGTATTTTACGACGATGTACAGTTAACGAAGAGATCCTGGCAAGTCAGAAATAAACTTCGTAATAAGTCAGGCGAATATTTTTTATCAATACCAATCAAAAAAACAGCATCTAGAGATGACCTGTTGATTAAAGATGCAGTTTTAAATAATAACGAAAAATGGAAGAAGAAACATTTGAATAGAATTAGAGATTCCTACTCAAAATCTAAATACTTTAAAGAATTATATGATTTTATTGAGCCAATATACATACAAGCAGAAACGCTTTCCGAATTAAATATCTCCCTAATAAGAGGTTTATGTAAACAATTAAATATAGAAACAAAACTAATCAAATCGTCTACTTTAAAAGATATTGTTGGAGCTAAAGATTTCCGCTTGGTTTCAATTTGCCAAAATTTAAACATTGATAATTATTTATCTCCTAAGGGCTCAGCAAATTACATTAATCAACATAATGTTGGAGGAGAATTTACAAATCAAAAAATCAATTTATTTTATCATGACTACGATCATCCACTTTACAACCAAATGGAAAATAATTTTATCTCTTATCTAGGGGTTTTTGATTTAATTTTTAATTACGGTTTTGATGAATCGTTAAACATTATACGTTTAGGCAGGAAATCAAATTTAAACTATAACTTTTATGAAAATTGAAAACTTTGATATTGGTAAAGATGGTGTGTTTATAATAGCAGAATTATCTGCAAATCATAATGGAAGTTTGGATACAGCATTAGAAACTGTTCGTGCAGCCAAACGCTCTGGAGCCAATTGTATTAAACTTCAGACTTACACAGCAGACACCATTACATTAAACTCTAATAAAGATGATTTTTTAATCAAGAACACCGGAAATGAATGGGATGGTAAAACACTACATGAACTTTTCCAAGGGGCATATACTCCTTGGGAGTGGCATTTTGAAATAATACAACTTGCAAAAAAGGAAGGTTTAATTTGTTTTTCTTCCCCTTTCGATTTTACGGCTGTAGATTTTTTAGAAAAATTAAATGTTCCTGCCTACAAAATAGCTTCATTTGAAATTACTGATATTCCATTAATAGAGTACATTGCATCGAAGGGTAAACCAATAATTATTTCAACTGGAATTGCCATTGAAGAAGATATTGAATTAGCACTAGATGCCTGTAAAAGAATGGGAAATAATCAAATCGCATTATTGAAGTGTACCTCTAGTTACCCTGCCCCAATTGATGATGCGAATTTAGTAATGATAAAAGATTTACAAGAAAAGTATAACGTATTTTCGGGTCTTTCTGATCATACACTAGGCATTACTGCTCCTATTGTCGCTACTTCATTAGGTGCTCAAATTATAGAAAAACACTTCATTTTAGATCAATCTGTTGGAGGGCCAGATGCTTTTTTCTCATTGAATGAGAAGGAGTTTAAAGAAATGGTTAAAGCTGTTCGAGACACTGAAAAAGGAATGGGGATAATTGATTACTCTCTTAATGAAAAACAAAAAAAAAGTAGGCATTTTTCAAGATCATTATTTATTTCAAAGGATGTAAAGTCAGGAGAAACTATTTCTAAAGAAAACATAAAATCAGTCAGGCCAGGTACAGGTCTGCACCCTAAATATTATAACGAGGTTTTAGGTCGAAAATTTAACAATAATTTTGAATTTGGAGAGCCATTATCAATTGACAAGATTGAATGATCACAGATTTATCAATCTAATAGAAAATAAATTACAATCGAACGAAAACTGAAAGTATTAAGCACAAAATAATGCAAATACAAGAACTTGAAGAAATATGTAAGGAGCCAAATGACAGAAAGAAGTATTCTTGGCACGATTACTATAGTTTAGGTATTTGTATTAAGGAATATGCTAAGTTTCCGAAATTTTTAAATTTAGAAGTCTATACCGATCATGGACCTGCTATTAGAAAAAATTTATTACCAATCGATTTAAATAATAAGCATAAAGTAAGTTTACTACAAAATTCGCTACGAATTAACGCATTTAAAAAAATAAATAAGCATGCCTATTGCACTGGCTCTCCTTTTGTACACTATAGAAAAAAGAGAAATATTCAGATAAAAAAAGATGCAAAAGGAACAGTTTGCTTCCCTTTTCATTCAACTAAATATATTAAAGCTTCTTTCGATGTTAATGACCTCATTAAAAAAATGAATGACTTACCTGAAACATTTCAACCTGTTACTATTTGTCTTCATCATTGTGATGTTGAAGATGGTAAGCATGTGGGGTATATTGAAAAAGGGTTTAATGTAGTGTCCGCTGGACATAAATTCGACAAAAAATTTGTAACTCGATTTTATGAGATTTTAAGTGGTCACAAGTGCGCTACATCTAATGGCTACGGTTCACATGTTCCCTACTCTGTTGAAATGGGTTTGCCGTTTTTTTACTTTGATAGTGCAATTAGAATAAAAAACATCGGTGACGAAGATTTTAATTTAAAAGAAGGTTCATTAGATGAATTTGCTCACACCGATCGCGAAATGAATAAATATGAACAAGCAAAATTATTATTTAATGAAGTAAGAACTGTAATAACTGAAGAACAAAAGGCATTTGCAGAAGAAGTTTTGGGTATTCATGATGCCATTTCACCCAAAAAGCTTAATAGAATTTTATGGAGGGAGTTTTTAACCAATCTGCATAATATTCTTGGAAGTTATTTAAAATCAATACTTACGAGGAATATTCAGTTTGCTAAACGAATTGTTAAAAAAATAAAATATGTTGCAGAAATTAAAAAAAATATTTAAAAATAGATCTACACATTTAATAAATGATGTTAGCAATCATTATAACGATTTTTCAAATGATGACAGAGAAATATACAATATAGTTAAACCTTACACAATGACATCTCCAGAGAGAGTAAAGGTTTTATTAGATGCTTTAAATTACGTTGTTTTAAAAAATATACCAGGTGATTATGTTGAATGTGGTGTTTGGAAGGGAGGCAGTAGCCTTGCTGTTTCATTAATGTTAGAGAAATTATCAAAATACAATATTAACTTATGGTTATTTGATACTTTTTCAGGAATGAGTAAGCCAACTTCAATCGATGTTGACAATAAAGGAAATAAAGCAGCAGTAAGGTTAGAAAATGAAGATAAAACCACATCATGGGTTTGGGCATATTCTGAGTTAGACGAAGTAAAATCAAATATGAAAATTTCTAAATTTCCAAAATCAAATGTTAAATATATTAAAGGAAAAGTAGAAGATACCCTATTAATGGATGATATACCTGAAAAAATTTCAATTCTTAGGCTTGATACAGATTGGTATGAGTCAACTAAAATTGAGTTGGAGATACTATATCCAAGACTTGTAAAAGGAGGAATTATAATTATAGATGATTATGGACATTGGAAAGGTAGTAAAAAGGCTGTAGATGAATATCTCGATAAAAATAACATAAATATTTTTTTGCATAGAATAGATTATACAGCTAGGTTATTTGTTAAACCTTAAAATATGAATGATTTTACAAAACTTAAAATAACTAAAAACAACTTGGATATCTATCAAACTAGAGTTAAAATTTTTAATTTTATCAAGTCCTCTTTGTCTTTATTTTCAGGAAAAGTATTAGATGTAGGTTGTGGAAAGATGCCTTATAAGAAATATATTTTAGAGAATTCGAAAGTAACAGAATATATTGGT
>Ga0206677_10004445_pt1 | contig 11442 bp, 8 predicted proteins | sample M130m12015metaG_FD_155475 | JGI IMG/M metagenome (GOLD analysis project Ga0206677, IMG submission 155475) | Ammonia-oxidizing marine archaeal communities from Monterey Bay, California, United States - M1 30m 12015 | ecosystem: Environmental > Aquatic > Marine > Intertidal zone | place: USA... | reverse complement strand
CGCAGAATTAGGTCTTAGTGAATACGACGCCTTCGTACTCACCGACAGCAAGGCATTTGCATTGTATTTTGAAGAAGTCATCAAGCATACCGAGAATTACAAAGGTGCAACCAATCTACTGATAGGTTCTGTGAAATCGTGGTTGAACGAACACAGCGTTGAAATCGATGAATTTCCTATCGCACCGGCGGCATTAGCTAGCATTCAAACGCTTGTCGACGAAGAGAAGATTTCAATCTCTACAGCGACTCAGAAATTATTCCCTGCCCTGCTAGAGAACCCCACAGCGGATGCAGCCGTCTTGTGTGAACAAAACGGCTGGATGCAACAGGGCGATAGCGATCAACTCGAAGCGTGGGTCGACGATGCGTTAGCAGCCTATCCAGAAAAAATCGAAGAATACCGCTCTGGCAAAAAAGGGCTGATTGGCTTGTTCATGGGCGAAGTCATGAAATACAGTAAAGGAACTGCAGACCCGAAAAAAGCAAGCGCCCTTTTGCGCGCGAAATTAGATGCGTAAGTTTAGTTTCCTATTCCTTCTAGGTTTTATTGGGTGTTCGAAGTCGCCCCAAGGCACGCAATTTTTGTTTGCCCTAGAAACACCTGGTACCTATTCTGTACAAATGCGAGATAATGTCGGTGAATTTTTGGTTCTAGATACACTCGAACTAACGGGCAATGATGCTTTTACAGTCCAATTCGATACCTCCCGCATCATTTCCTTCCTTCCTATTGAAGGCGAGATTCCGGTTATTCATGCCGTTGTAGGTCCAAATTCTAAGAAGTTAACTGTTTCAAAAGCAGGCTTTATTTCCGGTGATGCAGAAAATAATTGGCTTGGTGCTCAACGCAAAATGCAGCTCGATCTCATTTCATTTACGGATAGTATGGATGTTCTCAGAAGTCACTATGCCGATAGTGCTTCATTCGCAGGATTAGAGGCTCTCAACAGTGCCTACTACGCTTATGCCGACGCCTACAGACAGCGCATTCTAGATTCACTGGAAACACATCCTGAACGTCTCTCGAATTTACTTACCATCTACCATCGGATTGGTCAACAACCAGCTCTAGATTATGCCGTAGACCGTGAACTCTTGCAAAACATGTATCAGCAACTACATACAACTTATCCAGGTAGCCCAGATGTTACTACTTATGCGATATGGCTTGCAAAGTACGAGGAGATGCTCACCTTCACTACCGAAGTAGAAGCAGCAAAAGTAAAATTTCAACCTGGTCATCCATTCCCTGAGTTAAAACTAGAAACTCCTGAGGGAAGATCTGTTCATATTAAGAGGATGAGTCTAGACAATCGCATTATTGCAGTTTGGGCCTCTTGGTGCAGTGGTTGTAGAAATGAATTACGTGCTACCGCTGAAGAAGGCAAAAGCGAAGACTGGATTTACCTCAGTATCGATGGACTCCCACAACAACGCAGCCCACTCGCAGAGTGGTACGGCGCCATCAAAGAAGACAAATTAGGTGGAACCCACCTCAGCGACCTTATGGGAAGCAGAAGCACCATCATCAGCGGCCTAGGCATAACGGAACTCCCTGTTTATTTCAAGGTGGAGGAAGGGGTGATCGTTTCCCGCGTCTCTTCTATTGAAGCGCTGAATTAATCTTTTTGGTCAAGCACTATTCTGATATGTGCTAAATGATGCTGGCTGTGCCACGCATACTGCTGTACACTTTCTTTCATTGAGTATTCACGTTCGTCCTCCATATGGTGATACGACTTCTGCCAGCCGGCTTTTGTAATCCCATTTAAAAAACTCACCCACTTTTCATGCAGACTTGCTAATAGAATGATACTTAGAAATGGATCGCTGCTATAATCTGGAAGCTTCGAAAACACATCTTGTGGATATCCTGTAACCGAAGGAACATCTTGAGAAACCACGGCCAAACGTTGACGGTTAAAGCCGTTCATATGTGAGTCCGCCAAATGGTGTACTACTTGACGCGGCGACCAACCGCCTTCGCGATAGGGCGTATCCCACTGTTCAGCAGTTAATCCTTTCGCAAACTCCATCAACTGCTGCGGCATCCGTCCAATAACAGCAATACTGCTCTCTATACGTTCTTCGCCTGGGTTTTTCTCAATGGACGCTCGTCCGATCGGGTATTGTAGAAATTCTAAATCCATGGGTTAAAAATAATGCTAACTATCGAGCAAAAAAAAGCCCTACATCCAAAGATGCAGGGCTTAATGATGTTAGTTCGTTGATTAGTGTGCGATGAGTAATCTAGCGAAAGTGCTTGGCACTTCTTTAACTCCTACCACATACATTCCGTTAGCAACGCTGCTCACATCGAGCTTGAACGCTTGAGCGCCATTTGCAGTTGCTTCGAAGAGTACAGACTTCACTGAACGACCGTTTAGGTCAATCAATTCTACCGTATAGTTGCCCGCGGGCAGCTCTAGTGCTAATGTTGTGAAGTCTTCAGCAGGATTCGGGAATAGCTTGACTGTTTCCTTAGTTTGCTCAACTTCTTGTTCCGCAATTCCAATAGGACGAGTTGTCATTAATGACGTCGTCTGGAATGCTCCACGACCGAAAGTACCTGCGAAAATATCTCCTTCTTCAACCGACATATCAGCTGTAGAACTCTTGCTCGTTCGGTACTGCTTCAACGTGAAGACTGGTACGCGAGCTAGACCACTATTGTCAGCGCCCCATTGAGGTGAAGCCGCATTAATATTCTCGGTTGAGAAAATACCAAACTCCGTCCCTATGATAGCGTATGCGCTATTGCCTTTATCAAAAGTAGCAGCATATACTGGGAAGTTACCTAGGTTACCGTCTTTCACAAGGAAGTTTGCAGAAGTCGAAGTAGCATTACCACTGTAGTACACGTAATTTGAGTTTCCGTAGTTTCCACATGTTACTAAGACGCGGTCGTTATTGTTAGGATCTACTGCAATGCTAGTAATGTTCCTTCCTGATAAATTCTGAACCAAATCTACTGTTACTGCAGTTGCGCCGCTGTCTGCGTCTGCAGTGCTGTAATCACGGGCAGCAGCAAGACCTGCTATTCTGTATACGCGACCGTTCTCGGTTCCTACCCAGGCGTAATTGCCATCTTCGCTCACTTCAACGGCCTGAGCCGTACCAGTGATTGACGCCAATTTATACCACTCTGGTGTTGTGTTGAAATCAAGAGATCCACGAGTCATCCAAACTGAACCGCTAAAACCGACTATAAACATACTGCTTACAGGATCTTGAACGATCACACTATCGTCCATATTCAAGGCATTAGGTAGTGTATAGTTGAATGGAAGACCATTGGTATTCGAACCCAATACTACTTCTGCACCTGAGGCATAACTAACATTTACAGTTGCAATGATTTCTACAGCTGGAGATGAATTAAAAATTACGGTGAAATCACCTGTTGTCGCATTGAAATTACCGCTACCATCTCCGCTCAAATTTCCACTCGCATCAGAAGTAATGATGGCCGTACCGCTTTGAACCATAAAAGTCGATGCATCCATTACAGCAGAGGCCTGCATAGGCGCAATGTTTGAGACGAACGTATCCTGACCCGCATTAGCGAAACCTAATGAACGTAGTGCCTGATTTACTTTAAATTGAACTGAATCCTCATTAAGTGGATCATTACTATTCTCGTATAAGTAGAAAGGTGTCATCCACGAACCAACACCTTGGCTGGAGCGACTGTCCCAGAAAGAGGTAAATGATTGCCCTTTATTTTCACTACGACCAATTCTTCCTTGCTGATACTCTGTAAAGTAAATCTTCGGTACTAACCAAGAAACTGTTGAGTAACCACCGTCACCTGAGAATCCATCAACGGCACCTAGACTTCGCCCTTCATTGGGTGTATTTCCAGAACCGTCCATCACCCAGCTTCCGTTATCCTGTGTACCTCCTACAACGTAGCGATCTGAAGAAATTCCAATGTTGTAAAATTGAGTCGTTACATAATTCTTATTCAGCGTCTGCCATGTTGCGCCGGCACTGTTTGAAAAGTAAATTCCACCATCGTTTACGATGTAAACTTTGCTACTATCCGTTGGATGCCATACCACATCGTGATTGTCAGAATGAATATTGAATGGACCGAACCCGTTCACCTGGTTCCATCCTTGACCTTGCTCCCATCCCCATACGGTGATACCACCTACGATGATGCGGTTTTTATTACTTGGGTCCACACCTACAGCTAAGTCATATTTACCTTGGCATTGCGAACTACAGAACGGATCAAAGTAGGTCGATTTTTGTCCAATTTTAGACCAAGTATCACCACCATCCGTTGTGCGATATACTCCAGCTAAAGCGCTACCAGAAGTAATCTGTACCACATATACGTAATCTTCATCGTTAGCGGCAGAAGCAAACATAATACGGCCACCACTGCGTGGTAATCCTGTAGAACCTGCACTTGATTTAGAAACTTCTACCCAAGTAGAACCACCATCAGAGCTCTTCATTATGCGGCCACCCAATGTTCCCCAGACGTTGCCACCTGCATCCATATGGATATCCCAACACGTTCCATTGGAACCGATCTGTCCTTGTAATGGGTTGGTCCAGGTCGTACCGCCGTTCGTTGAAAGGCGAATACCTGAACTTGTTGCGATGTATAGTTTCTCATTGTTTGAAGGATCGGTGACTATAGCTCCAACAGACGGGAAAGTCGAAGTTGCTGCTAACTGAGTAAACCCGGCATCATTTGCTCCTTTCTTGAAAACACCTGCTCCAGGGAATCCAGAAGAAGTAGAGGCTCCGTATCCTGTAGTCCAAGTATTGTAGAGACCTTCACCTGTTCCATAATACACATCACCATCCTTACTGTAGGCGATGGTCATTACGGCCAAATTCTCTTGATCAGGATTCACCTCAAGCCAGCTCAAACCAGCATTGCCGCTGTAATACAATCCACCACTTACTGACCCTACATACATTTCGTTAGGGCTAGATGGATTTATTGCCAGACCGCGAGTTCTACCACCACGATTGTTTGGACCACGTTCAGCCCAACTAAGACCAATAGCACTTTCGGGCATATCCTCTAAACTCTCAATGGCCGACTGAATATCCTCCTGATTTACAGTACCCGTCAATTGATTGGCGCGCAAGCCGTGCAAATATGCAGCAGCACCTGCGGCACTCTGTTCCTCCATATTCAATGGAGTATACTTTGGCGCACTTGTAGTAAGTGCAATTATGGCGGCGGTTAGTACTGAGCCTGCTAAGGCAAAACGTAATCCTTTTTTCATGTATAGTAAACTAATTGTTTCTAATAAGGTTAAAAATAGGGTGCAAAACGCATTACCGCAAGTCCTTATGCTAGATGCTTTTCAGCATGATAAGAACTGCGAACTAATGGTCCAGACTCTACATATTTAAAGCCCATATCCAGGCCAATTTCTTTTAATCTATCAAAGGTTTCAGGGGTAACAAACTCTGCCACAGGCAAATGCTTTGGAGTTGGCTGTAAATACTGACCCAAAGTCAAAACGTCAACTCGTGCTTCAACTAATTCCCGCATGGCCTCTATGACCTCCTCCTCTGTTTCTCCAAGTCCGAGCATAATTCCACTTTTCGTCCTATGAATCCCCTGATCTTTGAGGTATTTCAAAACCATGAGCGAACGATCAAACTGTGCCTGAATTCTTACTTTTCGGGTCAATCTGCGAACCGTCTCCATATTGTGGCTCACAATTTCCGGATTTGCTTCAATAATGCGGTCTACATTGTAGAGTTCTCCTTTGAAATCTGGAATGAGCGTTTCCATGGTAGTGTTTGGACTTAAACGACGAATGGCATTAACAGTTTCGGCCCAGATAATGGACCCTCCGTCTGCTAGGTCATCACGATCTACAGAAGTAAGTACGGCATGTTTGATTTTCATCAATTTAACACTACGCGCAACTTTTTCGGGCTCTTCCCAATCCACAGACTGCGGACGTCCAGTAGCTACATTACAAAACCCACAAGAACGAGTGCAGATATTACCGAGAATCATGAATGTTGCAGTCCCTTCACCCCAGCATTCACCCATGTTGGGACAATGACCCGATTCGCAAATGGTGTGAAGCTTGTATTTATCCACCAAACCTCGAACACTCTTGTATTTTTCGCCCGTAGGTAACTTTACGCGGAGCCACTGCGGCTTTTTCACGCGTTCCTTAGTTGCCTGAGGTTTTTGAGAATTGTGTTGATCGACCATTCTAAGATAACTTTTAGATGTTGGTTTTGTTTTGAGTAAAACCAAATTCTTCGCGCCAATTTTCGACAGTCGTTTCAGTGACTTGTTGGTGCGATCCGTGAGCAAGTACTTTTCCGTCCGCTATCAAAATGAGCTGAGGGCTTTCGTGCCGAATATTTAACTCTTCTGCCAAGGCCAATGAAAGTGGGCGCTGCGCGACTACATCCAGATAAACCCACGTCTCTTTGCTATTACTCTTCACAAATTGAAGTCTTTTCATCGCAAAAAGACTTACGCTACATCGCGTACTATGCTTGTATATAAACACTGGTCCCTTAAAACGCAGATAACCCGCAAGATCTTCGAAAGATTGCGGGTGCTCAAAGGGGATCCCAGAGGTCGGCCGAGCCGACTTATCCTTGGTGCGTAGGAAGCTCAACATGAGAATACGTCGGACATTTTTCAGTCGTTCCACATGAGGAGAGCGCCAATGTAGCCGCCAGTACTACAGCAAGAGTTAAAACTTTTTTCATCATTACATCGATTAGTTTCGCTTAACTTGCGAGTGGTAAAAATAACGCACACGCTTCAAACTTCTTGCGTAATGACCAACTTCCTTTCCACATTCCCGAAAAATTCATGGTCTGGCTTCTTTGAATCAGAACAAAAAAAGAAATATTGGAACACTTTGAGCCAATTCCTACAAGCGGAATACGACACAAGGACCTGTTATCCACCTTCCGTAGATATTTTTAAGGCATTTGAAATTTGTGAGCCACAGAATGTGCGGTGTATCATTATTGGCCAAGACCCATATCACGGCCACGGACAAGCCAACGGTTTGGCATTTAGTGTGGTAAAAAACCGTCCTATTCCTCCTTCCCTAAAAAATATATTTAAGGAATACAGCGCAGATCTAGATATGGAACCCCCAATGCATGGAGACCTCAGTAGCTGGTCTAGAAACGGCGTGTTCTTAATCAACACGGCTTTATCTGTTAGGGCGAAGGAGGCCGGATCCCACAAAAGCAAAGGATGGGAAATCTTCACACGAAATGCGATAGCGCACATTTTAGAGAACTCTTGCGATACCGGCTTCATTTGTTTTGGCACTCCCGCTCATAAAATTGCGCTAGAATGCTGTGAAAATTATCCGGAAAACGAAGCGGTAATTCTACACACCCCTCATCCGTCGCCACTCAGTGCCTACAGAGGTTTTTTTGGCTCAAAACCCTTCACAACTTTTAATAACAAACAGGCACAAAAAGGTCGAAAAACTGTAACTTGGAGACTTCCTTCAAGTCAACAAGGAAAGTTGTTTTAAACTGATACAGAGAACTTTGAGCTCACATGACTGAATTGATTTTTCCCATATTAAACGTCTTGCTGTTCGGCTATCTGGTCTACCGCATGCGCGGGTCTTCGAACGAACAAGGTATTCCTGGTGGAAACCAAGACTTACCTGCCTGGGCTTCACAACAATTGGAAGAATTAAAAACACGGATTCAGCAGCTCGAAATCGACTTAAATGAAAGTCGACAATCGCAGCAAGAAGTACTATTAAACAGTGCTACTGAAAAAGCAACTTTAGAAAGTGCACTGAATGCGGCTAAGGAAAAATTTGTACACATTGAGAAAGTACATGCTGCGCAAAAATCGGAAGAGGAGAAGGTCAAAGAAGGAATGAAAAACGAGTTTAAGGTTCTTGCCCAATCCATTCTTGATGAAAAATCGAAACAATTCAAAACAACGAATTCTGAAGAATTAGACAAACTACTTGCACCCTTTAAACAAAAGCTGGAAGATTTCGAAAAAACAGTAAAGGACAACCATGAGAAAGAAGTCAAGTCCACATCTGCATTAATGGAGAATATAAAGTCACTCAAAGATATGAATGACAAGCTCTCCGAAGAGGCAAGTGGACTTGCAAAAGCGCTGCGTGGAGACAATAAGAAACAGGGAAACTGGGGTGAATTCGTTTTAGAGCGTGCACTCGAAATGAGTGGACTCGCTAAAGACAAAGAATACTTTGTTCAAAACAGCGAAACCACAGAAGACGGAAGACGCTTACAACCTGATGTTATCATTCAACTGCCTGGCAACAAGAAAATCATTATTGACTCTAAAGTGAGCTTAGTTGCTTGGGATAATTTTATCAATGCTAATACGGAAGAAGAAGCTGCTGCCGGAATGAAGGCATTGGCGGTGAGCGTTCAAACCCACATCAAGGGCCTCAGCGATAAAGACTATCCACAATTGTATGGTGGGGATACGCCAGAATTTGTTTTGCTTTTTATCCCGATCGAGGCGGCATTTATGGAAGTAACGAAATTTGATCAAGCCTTGTATGAATTTGCCTTCTCTAGGAAGATCATCGTGGTGAGTACTTCAACATTATTAGCCACTTTGAAAACTATCGCAATGGCTTGGCGTCAAGAAAAGCAAACTAAGAATGTGATCGAAATTGCGGAGGCCGGCGGAAAACTCTACGATAAGTTCGTTGGACTTAGCGAAGATTTGAAGAAACTTGGAAGTCAATTTCAAACCGCGCAGAACACCTACCAAGACACCATGACAAAGATGATGGAGGGTCGAGGGAACTTGATTTCGCAGGTCGAAAGGTTGAAGAAATTGGGCAGTAAGACTAAGAAAGAATTGGATAATAGACTTGTGGATAGAGCTGAATTAGGCGAATATTCAGATAAAAACATTGAAGAAAACCCCTCGGATAAATAACTATGGCAAACGATCAACTCATCTACGGACTACGTCCGATTCTTCAAGCGGTTCAGGATGGACAGACCATCGATAAAGTATTCCTTCAAAAAGGAATTAGTGGCGCACTGTACACCCAACTCGAAGGAACACTGCGTGATGCAGGAATCGAACCTAAATACGTACCCGTAGAAAAATTAAATCGCGTTACCCGCGGCAATCACCAGGGAGCCGTCGCTTACCTCAGCCCTATTGACTTCTACGAATTGGAAGAAGTTATTATGAAAGTCATAGAAGAGGGACGCAAGCCATTGATTCTCGCTTTAGATCGCATCACAGATGTACGAAACTTTGGTGCGATTACCCGAACAGCTGACTGTTCTGGTGTAGATGCCATTGTCATACCTAAAAACGATAGCGCTCCTGTAAGTGCGGATGCGGTTCGTACATCCACCGGAGCATTGCTTGAAGTACCCGTTTGTAAGGTCAATCATATGAAAGATGCCGTTTACCTGGCGCAAAGCTTAGGTCTGAAAATTATTGCAGGTACTGAAAAGTCTGAAACCCCTATGTACGAAGCGCCCTTTAATGAGCCCTGTATGGTTATTATGGGTAATGAAGAAACGGGTGTGCACAAAAGCCTTTTGCAATTGGCAGATGCCAAAGCCTTAATTCCAATGCATGGTCAAATCAATTCATTGAACGTAAGCGTGGCAACAGGAATCATTCTCTACGAAGCCGTTCGTCAAAGAAGTTAAAAATGAGGGGGATTTTAGTTGGATTATTAGCCATGTGCAGTAGTGTGCTTTTCGGGCAATACAATTGCCAAAGCACCAAACATACGCATGCCGCTCAACAAAGTACCACATCCATTAATTACAATTCTAGATCGGATACTGCAGACTTAGAAGAACTGAAACTTGATATTAACACAACGGGATTCACTAACCAGCAGCTATTAGGAAAAGCCTCCTATCAAATAGAAGTGAAGATAAATTTCTCAAAGCTTCGATTCGATCTTTTAGGGTTTACTGTGGATAGTGTTATTAGCCCTTCGGGACCTCTTTCATTCACACAAAAAGGTGAACATTTAATAATAACCCATAATGCCACTGCCGGGAGCATTCTGCATTGGGACATTTATTACCAAGGCAACACAACCAAAGATGGTAGTGGCTGGGGCGGAATGCATCACGATGGTGCCTATGACTATAATCTAGGCGTAGGTTTCGCTGCTAACCCGCATGTTTACGGCCGTAGTCTCTTCCCCTGTTTCGACAATTTTGTAGAGAAATGTACTTTGGAAGAAATGAATATAACTACACCCTCTGGAAAAGTCGGTGCAAGTAATGGTATTCTCACATCCGTTGACACACTCTTCACTGGTGATTTAGTTTGGCATTGGGAAGGTCAGACGCCGATACCCTCTTACCTCGTAAGTCTAGCGGTCTCTGATTACCATAAGCAGAGCTGGACACACGCAGGAAAATCGTTCGAACTTTATGGCCGTGCGCAGGATACTGCAAACATGACCGCAGGATTCGTAAATCTCAATGCTATTTATGATGCCTTTGTCGAAGAGTTTGGACCCTATGTCTTTGAGAAAGTGGGTTATGCCATGACCATAACAGGCGCCATGGAACATGCCGGAATGATCCATCTGCCTCGTACCTTGGCAAATGCCAACCTCAGTGGAGAGGATATTATAGCCCATGAGCTAGCGCATATGTGGTTTGGTAATGCGGTGACAACCAAGACGGCCGAAGATATGTGGATTAACGAAGGCTTCGCGGAATTTGGCTCACACTTCTATGAGGAAAAAATATACGGTCGCCCGCAGTACGTCAAAACCGTACAAAACAACCAAGCACTCGTACTGAAACAAGCCGCGCAAAATGATGGCGGTCACTTGGCACTAAGCGGTGTCAACCAGAATCAAACCTATGGCACACATACCTATCAAAAGGGAGCCATGGTCGCCCACAACCTTCGTGAGTTTTTAGGCGATAGCCTTTTCAGTCATGCGGTTAAACAACTCATTGCTGCCAACACTTTTGGCAACTATGACGCGAACGGTTTTAAAGAGTCTTTTGAGAACTCAACGGGTGAAGATTTAGACGATTTTTGGAACGATTGGATTTATAATCCCGGGTATCACGGGGCTTGGGTAGAATTAAATTATCCGGAAAATGCAAATTGGGCCACAGCCGATAAACAAGTAAATATCCACCATCTAAGCGCCAACACCGGAAATTATACCGCGAGTCAAAAGACCACACCCATTGTTGTATACAAACACAGCTACAACCATGGGTATAGTGGTAAAGAAGATCTGGGAAATGCCGGCTCCTTTGCATCTTCTAGCGCAGATTATACATACACCTCCCAAACCACCCAGTTAGGCTCGGGACAGGATTTTTGGCTAAGTACTAACGATAGTGCCGAATCTTTGGGAACCTCAGTCTACGACACTTTCACTTGGGCAGAGCTTAATGGCACTAAAACTTTACCTAAAACGGGAGTTAAAATAACTCC
>Ga0206677_10004444_pt1 | contig 11443 bp, 12 predicted proteins | sample M130m12015metaG_FD_155475 | JGI IMG/M metagenome (GOLD analysis project Ga0206677, IMG submission 155475) | Ammonia-oxidizing marine archaeal communities from Monterey Bay, California, United States - M1 30m 12015 | ecosystem: Environmental > Aquatic > Marine > Intertidal zone | place: USA... | reverse complement strand
ATAACTCAAAATATATTTTTCCTTATTTTGAGAAAAAAAAAGAATTATCTCAGGGAAAACAAAAAAGTAAAAATACAATTTTACATAATTTTTTTAAAAAAGATAAAAATATTGAAATTAAAATGGAAGAAACAGAAAGTGATAAATTTTTAATAAATATTAATGAAAACTTATTGAATATAAAAAATTATATTATAGATTATGAAACTTGTAAATGCGGAGGCGAGTTTATTCATATAGATTACAAAGGAATGGTTGTTTGTAATAAATGTGCAATCCAAAAACAGTTTTTGATTGAACATGAAAAACCTAGTTATAAAGAACCGCCCAAGGAAGTTTGTTTTTATGCTTATAAAAGAATTAATCATTTTCGTGAAATTTTGGCCCAATTTCAAGCAAAAGAAACAACACAAATTCCAGATGATGTTTTTAAAAATATTAAAAGTCAAATTAAAAAAGAGAGAATATCATTAAAACAAATGACTAATAAAAAGGCAAAAGATATATTGAAGAAATTAGGATATAATAAGTATTATGAACATATACCTTTTATTAAAGACAAATTAGGAATACGACCACCAGTTATGTCTCCTGAATTAGAAGATAAATTGTGTAATTTATTTATGGAAATACAAAAACCTTATGCAAAACATTGTCCAGATGATCGTGTTAATTTTCTAAATTATTATTACGTTTTGTATAAACTATGTGAACTTTTAAATGAAAATAAGTTTTTGCCTTTTTTTCCTATGTTAAAAGATCCTGTAAAAAGGATTGAACAAGATCAAATATGGAAGAAAATTTGTAAAGAATTACATTGGGAGTTTATTTCTACTATTTGATCAATAAAATTATTAAATAAAATTATTAAATATAATTAAACATAATGTATTATTTATTAATAATGAAATTAATACATTATTTTAAACATAAGATACTACTAAAATCAAACCTATTATTTTGTATTATATTATTTTGTTTTTATAAATTTATTAAAAATAAACATAAAATAATATTTTTTTTATATAAATTAACGCCCGGAGGAAAAAAATATATAAAAAACAACCAAAAGGATGCTTTTGAAACTATAAAAAAAAGTGTTTTTAAAAAAAAATGGAGAAATAGTTTTAATAAATTAAATGATTCGGGTAAAGAACTAGATTTTATAAAAGATATAGTTGAAAATAGAAAATTATGTTTAAATAATAAGATTTCTGGTACGATTTATAGTAATAAACCATATCATAAAAAAATTGCTAATTATATGTATGATTTATACATGTATAGTAATCCATTGCATACAGATTTATACCCTGAATTAAATAAAATGGAAAGTGAGATTGTTAAAATGATAGGTAATTTATTTGATTTACCTGAAAGTGGAGGAGGTGGTAATATTACAACAGGAGGCACTGAAAGTACTATTTTAGCAATCAAAGCATATAAAAAATATAAAATAAATAATTCATATTTTTCCAGTAAATTAGAAGTAATAACTACAAAGACAGGACATGCTGCTATTAATAAGGCGTGTGAATTATTAGATTTAAAACTAGTTTATGTTAATTTAAATAATGATTATACTATGGATATTAATGATTTAAAATACAAAATAACATCTAAAACTTGTGTCGTTATCGCTTCATCACCATGTTATCCGTATGGTCTAATAGATAATATAACAGATATAGGACTTATTTGCAAGGATTATGATGTCCCGTTACATGTGGATGCATGTTTGGGAGGGTTTATAACACAATTTGACGAATCTATAAAAATAAGTTTTAAAGATAATATTAGTTCAATTAGTGTTGATCCACATAAGTTTGGATATGTTCCCAAGGGTTCTTCATTATTATTATGGAAAAATAATAAAATAAGACCAAATCAGTATTTTATAACTGAAGACTGGACAGGAGGTATATATGCAAGTTGTTCATTGCCGGGGAGTAGAGTAGGATCACAAATAGCAACAACATGGGCTATTTTAATATATAACGGATTAGATTACTATAAATGTATGAGTAAATTAATTATTAAAAACACAAAAAAATTATATAATGATATTATTAAAATCCCCACAATTAAAGTTATAGGTAAGCCAAACGTAAATGTGTTAGCATTTTACAGTGATAAATATCCTCTAGGACAAATTATTGATGAATTTCAAAAACATAACTGGAATTTAAATATAATGCAAAATCCTATGTGTTTACATATTTGCATAACTCCTTATAATTATGAAAAAATTAATGAAATTAAAACTATTTTAAGAAATTTAACATATAAAAAAATAAAAAAAACAGAAAAAGGGTTAATATCAATTTATGGTATGGCTCAAAAAATACCAAATAAAAAAATAGTACGTGAAATTGTAGAAAAATATTTAGATTTAACTACAAATTTATAAACATAAAATTTTAAATTATATAAAAAGTATAATTTATGTAATTTAAATGCAATGAAAGTATATCCGCGAAATGTTATTATAAATGTGCAAAATAATTTATATATAGATCACGCTGAAGAAAAAATGTGTAGAATTTGCTATGAAAATGATGAAGATATGAGTAAATTATTATCTCCGTGTGCATGTTCCGGTTCAATTAAATATATTCATGATCATTGTTTGAGGGAATGGATAAAAACAAAAAATATACGAATGAAGAATTATGAATGTGAATTATGTCATAAAAAATTATTTTTAAAACGATTATATGTTGAAGAAAAATTTAGATTACTCGGAATATACGATAAAAATTATAAATATTGTATCGATATTTTCTTATATTTTTTTATTACAAATATTTTGGCATATATTATTTATTCAATTGATATATCTAATGATTATTTATTAGTAAACTCATTTGATAATCATAAAGATAAATATCTTCTAAAAATAATTAAAAATAAACAAAAAATACATGAAAATGTGTATATTTATTTTTATTTATCATTTACAATATTTATTGTATCTATGTTTTATTATACTGTAAGTACACTTTTAGCACTATATTATTTAAAACGTAAATTGTTATTTTTAAAATTAATTTGGAAGACGCTATTATGTTGTTTATTTAGTTCATCAGTATTTATATATTTTTTTATGTTATATAATTCTGTTGGTGATTTCCAAACAGCATCAGTATTTATTTTTTGTTCTTGTATATTATCTTTGGTTAATTGGCCATTAATGAAAATGTATTGTTATTATTTAAATCAAGATATATTAATAATTAATGATAAATATAACAAAACAGAAATACTTAATGCAACAATTAATCCATTATTAAATTTAAGATGATTTTTGTTAATATAATATTAAAATTATTATATTAAAATATTTTCTTAAACATTATTTACATGCGGGGGAAACCAACAAGATTGGCACCGATACCGAAACCTGCACCTGATCGAGCGGATACTGCCATGGATGGAACATATGTATCTAAGATTGAGAAAGTTGCTGCGGCCGTTAAGGCAATAAGTGCAACTTCATCTAAGTTAAGTGATTTCTTAGGGATAGCATAAGGCGGCGATGGCTACCATGACACCTTCAACAAGATATTTGACTGCTCTGCGAACAAGTTCTCCTAAATCCAACATTTGTGCTAATTTCTGAAGCATTTATAAATATTGATAAGAAAAAAATATATATTATTATTATTAAAACTTAAAAAAAATTATTTTATATAATAATATAATGTCTAAAAAAAATGGATGTGAATATAGAACTGATAGTAAGGGTACTATTAATACCAAATATGTTGATTTATTAGAAGAGGATAAACCTATTTCTGGTCAAAAATTTGTATGTGTTAGTTTTGTTTCCCCTGAAAATATTTTAAAACAGAAAAATCACTTCTTTTTTCAAGAGTTCCTAAAACATTACGATTTCTCTAAATCTGTTCAAAAGTTTTCACGTTTTTTAAATTTTGTTGGTTATAAATATAATTTAGATTTTGACAAAATTATGGAAGATTTTCAAGAATTTTTACAAAGTGAGAAAGATGAATTTCCTAAAAATCATGTTAGCGATGAATATAAAAACTTTTTAGATCAAAATGATGAACGATTGGAAGATGATTTCAATAAAGTGTATGAATTTCAAACAAATGTTAGAGGACTTAAAATTAGGGGTGTTTATTCTACACAAGCAGAGGCAGAATTTAGATGCAAAATGCTTAGAGAAGTTGATCCCAACCATAATGTATTTGTAGGTCCAGTTGGTATGTGGATGCCGTGGGAACCTGAGGCTTATAAAACTGGACGAGTTGAGTATTTGGAGGATGAATTAAATCAATTAATGAATGAGAAAAACAAAAATGAAAAGGCTGCTAAACAAGAATTTGAAAAACGTGTTTTGGAATCAAAAAGAAAGGCTATAGAAGATAATATTAGAAAGGCTAAAGAAAGTGGGAATAAATTAACTCAAAATATTAATAAAGATGGTAATTTGATAGGAGTTAATAATACTATTGAAAATACATTAGGATTAAAGGAAGAAGTCACTTCTGCAGACATTCGTAAGGAATTATTTGAAGGAGATGTTGTTGAGAGAAATAGTGCTGTTAAGGATGCGATGGACAGAGGATTGATTCCTAAAGAAAATGTAAAAATGTCTAAAAAAGATTAATACTAATTTGGTGTATGTTGGTTATTTATTAAATAATCTACATTTATTAAATATTTGTCTATAATTTTCCAGATGCCATGTGTAGGGACATTAAATCCAGAAGGAAGTGTTGCACCTGTTACTGTAGATTTTTGAGCAATATTGCTAAAAGCAATATCAGATGCATCAGTTAAACAAATGACATTGATATCCGTCATATATTTTAAAATAAATAATTTAAGTTTAAACTATTTATTTTAATTATTTATTTTAATTAAATAATTTTTTGAAAAATTTTTCACATAAGGTTTCAATGTGGACTGGTTCGACTGGTTCGACTGGTTCGACTGGTTCAACTGGTTCGACGACAGTTTCTGGTTCGGGCACCAGAATATCTATTTTATCTACGCATGACCATATTTCCCAGTGAGAATCCCAGTCATTATAATAATAAATAGTATAACCAGCATCTCCCCAGTTTTTTCCCCAACTGTTTCTAATTATAAAACCATCATCATTGTATCCAACAATTGTCATAGCATGTCCTCCCTTAAAAGAATCATCTTTATTACTTCTTTTCCACATTTGTTTTCCATAGTTATATACTGGAAATCCTACAATTGCTGGACCATTTAAAAATAAACTCATTTTTAAATCATTTATAGAATTAATTCTTGCATAACTTTCTATTACATTTTTTTTTGCTGATTCATAAATAGTTTCAGCAATACTCTCTTTATGTTGTATTTTTCCATAAGGATAGTTTTTTTCTAAACAAATACCATATGTTTTTAATAATTTCATAACATCTCTACCATACATACCTTCATCATTCGTGCTATCATTATCATATTTATTTGAACGTAAATTATAAAAAAATTGTGGAGAGAAATATTCATTATTATTATAATTGTGTTTTTCTTGCCATTCTTTCATACATGCAGCACTTTGAGCATAACATGTACCTTGACTACCTTGATTTCTTACAGGCATTAAATCTTTTCTTAGATCTAAATTTTTTGGATAAATCGTATCCGATTGTTTTACTATGTGTCTGTGAAATACATAATCTCTTTCATCATTTGGTGACGGTTTAAGGTTTAAAATATGATTCATTTGTAATAATTTAAAGAATAAAATTTTTACAAATATAATTACCAGCGGTTTTTTTTAACATTTATACGAGGACCTTTCTTTTGTGCAGTTGGATCAAACGTTTCTTCATCGTCATCACTATCAATATCTTTTGACATTTCCCAAAATTCCCTTGATCCTAACTTAAAATCTTTATGGCCAGTTGCTTTATACCAAAAAATTTGATCTTCTAATTTGTTTGATTTTGCATTATTGGCGACTACTAAACATTCATAATTTTCTGTACATTGATCCATCACTTGGCAAAATGATTCGAAAGTTGGAAACATACCTGCATAATTTTCATAAATTCTTTTTCTATTTGCGATATAGGGTTCTCTTAAAATAAAAGTGTAGTCAATATTTGTACGCAAATTTGGAGGAACACCCAGTGGATACTGCATAGTAATGACAAGCATAATTTTCCAATGTCTACCATTCATAAAAAGTAAACGCATTAATTTATCCCGGGCCCAACTATTATCATACAAACAATCATCTAAAATAACAAATGTTCGTGGATCTATATTTGACCGACCATATGCTTCATTTTCTTTCTTCATTTGTTTCATTACAATTTTTTGACGTTTCAATATATTTTCTATGATTGCAGTATTATACTCATCATGAATAAAAAGTTTTGGAACCATTTTTCCATAAAATCCATTTCCTGCTTCTGTCCCTGAAATAACAGTTCCAATAGGTATGTCTTGTTGATAATATAGTAAATCTCTAACTAAATAACTTTTTCCCGTATCACGACGTCCTATAAGAACAATTACCGGGCCTTGATTTTCATTTGGTTTAAATGATATATTTTTCATATCAAATTTCTTTAGTTCCAAGTTCATCTATATTAAAATGTCTCTTTTATTTTTTTTTATATTTACGCATAAAATAAGTTTAAATATATAAAAAACTTTGTATATATCAATTAATGTTTTCGCTTTATTACAAAAAGAATAACAACAACAAATTGTTCGAGTATTTAGAAGAAAATGGATTTCAAAATCCTCAAAACTATTTTCCTCTTATGTCAAATTTTTTTCAACTAGATACTGCTAATTTTAACAAAATTAATTTAAATCAACATTATTCAATTAAAATGATACAAGAAACAAAAAATAATAACAAATTTACTATTTCTTGTCAAGATGAAAAAAATAATGAAAAAACAGTTGAATCTTTTTTTAAATTTTCACCATTAATAGATCCAGTGAAATTTATGGTTGGAAAATATGAAAAAATAGATAAAACTATTATTGAAACTTTACCTAAATTAAATAACAATAGTTGTTTAGATAAGGTTTTAGATAAAAATAATTCTGCTTACGTAGACAGTTTTTTTTCTTATTTAACAAGTCAACTATTACATAAATCAGCATTCAATCATGGTATTGATTTTTATGGAACCTTTACAACTATACAAGATAAACATGTTTGTAATATATTTGAAGATATAGAATATTTGCATGATGCCAAATATTTTCATAGAAATAAAGATATACTTTTTGAAGTAGATTATATTGATATAGATAGATTTTTAGAAAGCGATACTAGAAAATATAAAGAAAAAATAGAAATAAATAGCGATAAAGTTAACTTAAAAACAGATACTATAAATAATGATGTCTTTGAAGGTATCTTCGAATTAACAGAAGGAAATGTAAATGAACATAATAAAAACTTGGAAGATGAAGTATGGAAATCTGAATTAGAAACTAAAAGTGAGAAAAGTCATAAAAAAACCAATTCTACTTGTTCTTCTAGAGAATCATTGACTGACGAAGAAAATGACGATGATGACAGTGAAGAAGAACTAGGAGATAGTGAAGAGGAAAGTGATTTTTCAGATTATTCTAGCGAAGACGAAGAGGAAGTCATTCAAGCATATATTTATGATTTTCCAGTACAAATCATTTGTTTGGAAAAAATGGAAAATACATTAGATTATTTAATGGAAACAAAGGGTAAACATCTTAGTAATAAAGAATGGAAATCTTGTTTATTTCAAATCATCATGATGCTTATTACTTATCAAAAAGTATTTGATTTTACCCATAATGATCTACATACAAATAATATTATGTGGAATACTACAGATAAAAAGTTTTTGAATTATAAATATAATGATAAATACTATCGTGTTCCTACATTTGGAAAAATCTATAAACTTATAGATTTTGGTAGGGGTATTTATCGTTTTCAAGATAAAATATTGTGTAGTGATAGTTATCATGCTAAGGGAGATGCTGCTACTCAGTATAACTGTGAACCTTATTTTAATCCAAAAAAACCACGTTTAGAACCAAATAAAAGTTTTGATTTATGTAGATTAGCATGTTCATTATTTGATTATTTTATGGATGAGGAGGAAGATGATGATAAGATAGAAAATCCTGTTGCTCAAGTTATTGAAGAGTGGATAAAAGATGATAAGGGTAGAAATATTCTTTATAAAAATAATGGCGAGGAACGTTATCCTGATTTTAAATTATATAAAATGATTGCCCGGACTGTTCATAATCATACTCCTCAAAAAGCAATGGAACATATATTTTTTTCTAATTATAGAACCAATAAAAAAAAGATGAAAAAACAAAAAGTTATGAATATAGATGAAATGGTACCGATGTTTGTTTAAAAAAGATGTTATAAAATTTATTATTAAAATAATATGATAAAACTTGATGCAGGTATGGAATTTAATCATAAGATTGATGATAATGGTGATATTGAGATAAGTTCTAATAAATTGGATAACACATTATAATGTTATTGGACACTGTCGTTTCATAATTAATCCCGGGATTTGTGATTTACCAAATAATTTCTCTCCAACAACAGTGAAATTATTCTTTTTATAAAAGTTAATGGCTTTTATATTATCTTTTTTTACATCTAAATAAAAGGTTGTTTTGTGTTTATTTAAAAAATCTTTAAATATTTTTCTAGCCATCCCGTTCCCTTGATTTTTATTTACAAGTTGATTTACTTTAATTTCACCTTTTAATATTGAAATGTTTGGAGAGATTTTTGTTTTTCTTTTATATTTTGTCCATGTTAAAACTACCCCTTTTTTATAAATTAATTCATTTCGATCAATCTTATTATATAATCTTCCTTTTAAAAATCTATAATATCCACCAGGAAATACTTGTGGATAAAGTTTAAATATATCTATTATTTCTGTGACTTTTTCATGTAAATCATTTTCAACTAAAGTTTGCTCAGCCATTGTAATAAACACAAATATTTTTAATCATAATTTTATTCGTAAAAAAAAAAAAAATTATTAGGTATTTGTATAATGACAGATTTGAATAATTCTGAATAAATAAAACTTAAATAAAAGACAAAATTATACTTTATAATGTCTAAACTTGAAAGAGAACTTGAAAGTTTCCAAAATATTTGGAAAGGAGGTTTTAGAGATGGTCATCCTTGGTGTTTAAAACGAAACGTAAGAGGATTAAAAAAATATATTAAAGAAAATATGAAGGGTAAATGTTGTTTAGAAATAGGATGTGGTGGCGGTGATTGGAGTAAATTTATCTATGAATTAAATATATTTGATAAAATATATTGTATAGATGTTTTATCGGAGGAACATAACAGATTTTGGGAGCATGTAGGTCATGAAAAAAAAGACAAGATTGAATATATTCATGTTAAAGATTTCACATTAGATTTTTTACCTTTAAATACATTAGATTACGTTTTTTCATATGATGTTTTTTGTCATGTTTCTTATTCTGGACAAAAACAATACATAACGAATCTTTATAATAAATGTAAGGTAGATTGTGAATTGTTAATTATGTATTCCGATCCTAGAAAATATTTAAAAAGTGAACCTGAACATTTGTTTCATGTAAAAATGTATATACCAGGAAAAGGAGAAAATTGTAAAGATAATGAAGAACTTATAGAACAATGTTTAAATGATAAAGATGGAGAACCGCAACCTGGAAGATGTTATTGGGTTGGTATAGACGCATTTACAGAATTATGTATACAAAATAATTATGAAATTTTAGATAGAGATTTAAATATTGATAAAACAAATCCAATTACATTATTTACACCTTTGAACATTTAAAACGCCGACCTAAAAACTAAAATTTTGAATTTAAAAAAATATATATATATGCTTGTAGCATACGGTTACAAACAACAAATAATTAATGAATTTAAAAATATAGATAATTATATAAATTTATTATTATTTTTTTCTAGATCTTTAATTTCTTTTTGGAAGGATTTATCACTTTTATTTCTTGCTTTAAAATTCCAAAAATCTTTTCCATTAACATTTCTATTAAATGTTACAGCACGGTCTTTGTAGCCATATAATTCAATTGGATATAATGTTCTAAAACATTTTTCACATTTTGTACAATTGTATTTACCATCTATATTTTGCCAACAAACTCTTAAAAAATCTAAACATTTCACATCATAATCTAAAATAAATTTAATTTTTTCTACTCTTGTTAAATCATTTTCAACTAAAGTTTGCTCAGCCATTGTAATAAACCCAAATATTTTTCATCATAATTTTATTCGTAAAAAAAATTTTATTAGGCATTTGTATAATGACAGATTTGAATAATTCTGGAATGAGCGATTTGGAAGACGTAAATGAAGTGTTAAAAGATGACACCACAACAACTGGTCAAAAAGATACTGAACTAGTAAAAATTAAACAAAAGTTTGGCAGAGGTGGATTTATTAAAATAGACAAATTTATTGAAGTAAAAACTAAAATAGTTAATTTTGTAATTGCATCTCAATCTATTACGGAAGTAAAAGATGTAGTTGTCACCCAAGGAACTGCAACAGGAACTTTAATGGTTGCCTTAACAGGTGATGTTACTACAGTTAAAGTAAAGCAAGACGATGATAGTCCTACCGAGTTTAATGATACAGATGATTTAGTTATTGGTTCTACTACTGTAGTTAATTCTAATATTACATCTGCTGAATATTTAAAAGTTTATTACGGCATATGCAGAAAAAAATTAAAGCAATCAAGATATAAAAATTTTAAAAAGAAAACCGAAAATACAACTGCTGAGTTTGACAATGCTTTTATAGATAGAGTGTTAGATTATGATGATTTAACACCAGAAGATGATAGTGAAGGTCCATTAGATTCAAAAGAAAAACTTCAAAAAATGGTTGATTTAACAAATTCAAAAACAACTACGTCTAATGATGAAAAAAAATTCGCAGGCAAAGATAAAGATATACATATTACTGTAGATGGTAAAGGTAGTGGAACTAGTAACAAAAGTTATAAGATAGGTAATTTTTCTGGATGGAATAAAACTGGTAATACCGTAAGTTATGACACAAATAAGGTTGGAGTTGGGAATAAGCCAATGGGTGTCACAAATTCTAACTGGACAAAATCAAAAAAAGAAAAAACGATGTACTGGAAAAAAGATACATCAACAAGTGGGGGCACCGCTGCAGGAGTTTATAGAAAAAAGAAAAAAAAACAATCAGATACGGTAACACAAAATTGGAACGGAAATGGTCGTCATAAAAAAAAAACAGTAGAGAATATAGATAAAAATGAATTAGATGATGTTAAAACTAATGTAGATACAGACTCTCCTATTATTGAAGTTGGTGAGACTGATGACGACGCCGCTGCCTATGTTCTTTTTAAACTTAAGAGAAAAC
>Ga0206677_10004443_pt1 | contig 11443 bp, 7 predicted proteins | sample M130m12015metaG_FD_155475 | JGI IMG/M metagenome (GOLD analysis project Ga0206677, IMG submission 155475) | Ammonia-oxidizing marine archaeal communities from Monterey Bay, California, United States - M1 30m 12015 | ecosystem: Environmental > Aquatic > Marine > Intertidal zone | place: USA... | reverse complement strand
TTTATCAAAGACCTGAGCACTATCGCGAAGCTTATAGGTCTTTGATAAATCAAACGGGAAGACTTTATAAGAAAAGAATAGCGTGTCATTTACAGGCTTTAATAAGCTAAATAGCGCAGATGAATAATCAAGGGAATACGCGGATGGAGAGAGTACGCTATCATTTAAATAAACTTCAAAAGAATTCGGATAAATACTACAAGTATCAATACGTTTTTCTTTTACAATAAAAAGATTTTTCGTTCGAATTCCTCCATCTTGACCTAATGCAGAAAGATGAACGGTTAAATAAAGAAAAAAAAGAAATCTATATTTTATCATGGATATTCACAACCAATATAAGGCCTTGAACTTTAAAACGCTATTTTCAACAATCCATTGTTTTTTCTTACGACTTAATAAGAGAATTTAGAATCAATACCAGTTCTTCCAAGGTCCCTTGCTCTAAAACAAAATGAGATTCAGTTGCGTATGTTTCTAGCGCTGCTCTCGTAGAGTTGCCCCAAGCTATAACAATAGCTTCCACAGGCAGCTCATTATGCATGTGAAATGCATCAACATTACTAGGACTGGTGAAAACATAAATATCTTTTGGAGCAATCTTAATACCACTCAGTATGGTCTCATAAATTGCTACACTTCGAATTTGTTTTTTCGGAATAGCCGTCTCAATAGAACGTAATGAAAGGTTAGAATGAGGAATAAAAACAGTCCGTGTTCCGAGCCATTCAGAGAATTCTTTAGAAATGGCCTGAGGATTACCAGCATTACTACCGACAAAGCTTGTTGTATAGCCCATTTTATGAATTCTACTTGATGTTTGAAGACCTACGCAAGCAATTGTGCAGGATGACAAATCAATTTGAGAGGATTCTTCTAAGAATTGTACCGAGCGAATACTTGAAATAAAAACTACCTCAAAATCTATTGGTAATTCAAATGTAGTTGGGCTAAATCTAATTAATGACTGGCAATAAAATTGAAAATCAAGCTTGGCAGTGAAATCACCTAGTTCATCAAGGTCAGAAAGGTTTTTAGAAATGAATATGGTTTTCAAACCTGCTGATGTTGCAAATGCTCAACAATTTTTTTTGGAAAATCCTGCTCGTCAATGTACGGGAAACGGAAATACCTTGATGGGTGCATTGCATCATCCGAAAACGAAACATGCACGTACTTATTATCGCAATAGACACCTAGAGGCAATTGACATCCACCGTTCATTAAATTTAATACTGACCTTTCAAGGTGAACCACTTTTTGCACTTCGCTATCATTAATAGAACTTAAAAGTGATTTAAGCAATGTATCATTCGAGCGAATCTGCAATGCTAAAACACCTTGTGCAGGTGCTGGAACGAATTCATCAGGTGTCAAATCGATCCCCACCAAATCATCTAGCTCTAATTTTAGCCTCAGCACTCCTGCCTTTGCAAGTAGGATAGCATCGTATTCACCAGATTTAAGCTTATCAACTCGCGTGGGAACATTCCCCCTTAAATCCTTTATCTGAACATCAGGTCTAAGTGCAAGAAGCTGAGATTTTCTTCGTGCAGAAGAAGTCCCGACTATCGCATCTTTTTTTAAACCCCACAAAGCTTGTTCTTCATGAGCAGACTTTCTAATTAATAAAAGCTCACACGGATTCGCACGTGATGAAACAGCGGCGATTTCAAGACCTTCGGGTTGATTCGTTTCTAAATCTTTATGAGAATGAACAGCAAGGTCAACATCCTCATTCAACAAAGAAGCCTCAATTTCTTTGGTGAAAAACCCTTTACCTTCCATTTTGTCAAAGCTCAAATGTTGAATTTTATCTCCTTGGGTTTTAATAATTGTTATTTCGACCTCATGGCCTCTTTTTTCTAGCTCTTCACGAACAAAGTTTGCCTGCCATAAGGCAAGGTCACTCCCTCTGGTTCCTATTTTAATTGGTTTAGTTAGAGGCATTTTTAAGAATGATTTCTTTTGCAAGTTTCATTGGACCGCTAATGTACTTTTTTTCAACATAACCCAATACTTTATCTAAGACTTCTCGAGCCTCTGGATCTAAGTCTTCCATGTCCCTTTTAAAAACTTCATCAATAGCTGTTTCCTTAATCGCTTTAATTTGTCTTGGGACATCTTGCATTACCAATTCTACATTGCGCTCCTCGACAAGAAGAATAAATTCTTTTAAAGCCTCATTCACTATTGCCTTTACAGAAGCAACCTCTTTACCACGAACTTTTAAATTATCATTCGAAATCTTCTGCAACAAATCAATAGATAAATAATTGACATTATGTTTTGCTATGATTTCAGGAGAAATATCTTGAGGTATTGCAATATCTATGAGTGTTTTTAAGCCTTTCTCATTTTGAAGGATTTGCTCATAAAGTTCTAATGAAACTACATTGTGGTCTGCACCTGTACAGGAGAGCAAGACATCAAAGCCTTTTGAGTAGCTTGAAAGCTCATCCAGAGCGTAATATGGTGCATTTAAAGCTTGTGCTAGACTTGTGGCATTTGAAACCGTTCGATTGAAGACTACAAAATTACTGAAGCCGTGCTTTTTAAGAAATTTACACATCGTAGCATTCGTTGCTCCTGAACCAATAATTAAAATACGAGAGTCTAGAGGAATATTCAATTCCTTTAACTTATGATAGGCTAAAGAAACTACCGAAACTGGCTTTGTCGCTATACTTGTTTGTGTGTATACTTTTTTGGCAGTTTGTATTACCTGACGAATAAGAAGTCTTAAAAAGTCTCCGGTTAATTTATTTTTATTAGAACAATCAAAAGCATTTCTTACTTGTGTAATAATTTCTCTCTCACCAACAATCATTGATTCTATGGAGGAAGCAACAGAAAACGCATGATTCACAGCCTCTTCAGCGTTGTACTCTTCGACATTTTTTGCTAAAAAAACAGCCTCAGAAATGGGTAATTCGGGATATAAGGATTGGATCAACTGTTCTATTGAAACAGGGCCTTTACTGACTAGAGTAAATTCAACTCTATTACAGGTAGATAAAAACATCAACTCTTCAATGCCAAACACATCTTTTACACGGTTTAACCTAGCACCCTGCTCATTAGGTTCAATATGCAGGAGACCGATCTTTACAACATCTAATTTTCGATGTGTAAAAGCAAATATTTTTAAGTGTTTGAGGTTGTTTCTCATTCCTTATTACAAATATCGGTAGTCATCAAAGATTGTTTGTCATAATAGTGTCATGTAGCCTGAAAATTAGGAAAAGACCTTAAATTTGTAATGATTCTAAACTATTTAAATGCAATACAAAAAAGTTAAAGCTCTTTTATTTGATTTAGGCGGCGTAATCGTAGATTTAGATTATAAAAAAACAGCAAATGCTTTTGAAAATATTGGACTACAAAATGCAGAGAAAGCATATAGTCAATTTAATCAAACTGACCTGTTCAATCTCTTTGAAACAGGCCATATATCAAGTGAAGAATTCCTAGCAGAGATACAAAATGAAATTACAAATCAGGTAAACTTATCCGAAATAACAAAAGCCTGGAACAGCATGATTATAGGGTTTCAGCATTCAAAACTCGAAAAAATAAAAAAACTGAGTGAACAAGTTCCATGTTATTTGCTAAGCAATACAAATGAAATACATCTGAACTATATTGAACATTTACTTCAAGAAATGGATTTTAAACACTTTCTAAATATTTTTGAATCCTGTTACTTTTCTCATCAAATTGGAAAAAGAAAACCGCACAAAGAAACCTTCGAATGGGTTTTAAATCATATGAATTATGACGCTCAAGATGTTTTATTTATAGAAGATTCCCCTCAGCATATTGAAGGCGCAAAAAGTGCCAAACTCAATACTTTTTACTTCAAAAAAGATAGCAGTTTATCAGATATAGACCAATGGATTTAACTATCTAATTAGATGCACATATCCTTGCTTCTCTGATTTTTCAAGGACGATTTTATACATGTAAATCCCGTCCATTAGCTCTGAACCATCCAAAGATCTTCCTGAAAATGGGGTTTCACCCTCAGTGTGTTTGTAAACCACATTTCCCCATCTATCAAAGTACAGAACCTCGTAAGTCTCACAGGTCTTAAAATATGCCTGAAGATCAAAAACTTCATTTGATCCATTACCATTTGGTGTAAAAACATTAGGCAAATCGAATTCCTCAAAAGAGTATATATTGATAATATTTAATTCAATAGAAGTCACAGGTGAAATGCATCCATTAACCATAACTGATACGTTATAGATTCCCATGTCTTCGGAATCAGCCTCTAAAGTGAAATCAGGCGCATTAGAGACATAATCGTTTGGACCCTCCCATTGATAAAAACCATCTAAAACTGAGCTTGTTGAAACCTCAAAAATATCGCCTGGGCAAGACAAAGGACTATTTGACAATACTGATGGTGCATCCGGAATAGGATAAACTATAAGTTCGAATGTAATAAGGGAATCACATCCTAAAGTGGTAAATAAATTAAACGGATAAGTGCCACTTTCATTCATGGTCAAACCTTCAAACGTAATTGACTCTCCTTGACAAAGACTTGTATCAATAGTGAAGCTGTAAGAAGGATTGACGGTTAGATCTAATTGAACGGTTGAATCACAACCTGCTACAGATTGTAAATTTTGAATATATGTTCCTGATTCATTTAATGCATTGGGACCAAAAACAAAAGTCTCGTTTGAACATATCGTATCAATTAGAAGGATGTCATATGTTTCATTAACAACAATTTCAGCAGTTACGGTATCACTGTAGCAGCCATCAACCTCTAGGTATATTGAATAGACACCAGAGTCCGTCAATTCTAAATCAGCAATAGTTGTATCATTAGCAGACGAGGTAAAACCATTGGGACCATCCCAAAAATAAGAAGCACTGGTAACAATAGGTGTAAATAAAGAAAGATTCTCGGAGGTGCAAATAGGCGAATTCACAGTAATTTCAGGGGATGGTATTTCATCAGGCTCTGACAATATCACTTCCACTATTTCTTCACAATTCCCAGAACGCACAAAAACATCGTAAGTTCCTGCCTGTAAATCTATGAAATTAGGATCTGTGGTATATGATGAACCATCAAGTGAATACTCTACATTCGTTCCTGTGGCAATGACGGAAATCGCTCCATCACCTGAGCCATAACATGTCAAATCTGTCGGCGTCACCGTTACAATATTAAATGGAATAAAAACCGGAGGTGCAACATCAAATGCTGGGCTTCCTACATATGAACCATTGAATGCTGAATTCCCTTGTACATTGGTGTAGTTACCATCAAACTTATAATAGCCAACAAGCTGTGCCTCCAAACCAGGTAAAAGCAGGGTATTCATATTTAATCTAATTTGACTTTCCGTACGCGCTTCATTCCAAATGCGTACTTCATCAATTTTGCCTCTAAAGTGTTCAGGACCGTTGGGCCAATTAGAACGATTACCTATAGCGGCATCCCAGTCATTAGTTATCAAATCGCCTGTGTGCGGCTTTTCACTTACTAAGCAACCATTTAAATAATATTTTATAGAAGAACCATCATAGGTTCCTGCAATATGAAACCAAGTGTTGTTCGGTATGGATATAGGATTTAAAACGAATTCAAAACCATCAGTAGTTGAAATCTGAAAACTGTTGGGTCTAAACAAATAATTACAATCATTCGTACCATCATGTTTAGACACAATATTCATGTTACTTCCGTTCTGACGACTTATAAAAGCTTCAATTGTAATTTGATTTCCGCTTACATCAACATCATTTATATTCACCCATTTTTGACCAAAACCTTCCGTACTTACGGAGTTCTGAGCATAGGCAATCGAAAACGGCATGAAAAACAAAAGGGCAAAGTAAGTGGGAAGAGCAAAAAGCCTTTTAAAGGAAAAACTGAATTTCAATTTAATTTCTTTGGACACCACGTTATTAAGACAAGAACCAAACACTAAAAGTTGCACTAAATTAAGAAAAAAGGAAATACTAAAATTGAAATTAAATTAAAGCGTTTTTAAAGGACTAAATTATAACCGAAATTATTTAAAATTATGAGGAACGTTCTATTAACCTAATAAATAATTAGATTAACGATTGTCAAGGTATATTAAAGGAAAATTTTGAAAAAAGCTGAATAGCGATGAGCTAAAGAAATTATCGTACGATATGCATGAAGCCAGAAACATCTCCTTGAGGGAAAACCAACCTGTAGAAATAGGTTCCCTCTGGTAGTTCCGCACCATCAACAGAAAGACCACGGAATGATTCTTCTCCTCTTTCCTGTCGGTAAACTTCACTTCCCCAACGATCCCGTATAGTGAGTTCAAAGTCAGAACATGCACCGACGAAATCTTCAAGAACAATTTTATCATTAATACCATCTCCATTTGCAGTAATCACATTTGGAAATTTAAAGGCCTCATATTCAAACAGGTTCTCGATTTCAAGGTCAATGTAAGAAGTTTCAGATACACAAGAATTCAAGGTGTAACTCACGGCATAAGAGCCCATTAGATTCTCGGTCAGTTCGAATTCATTATAGATTGTATTTGATACGAACCCTTCAGGACCTGACCAATCATATACCGCATCACTATTTTCATTAGCAATAGAAAAGCTTACCAAATCTTTGGGACAAGAAACAGGACCACTAAAGTCTATAATAGGAGCCTCTAAAAGCTCCAATTCTACATTTATTGTTGCTAGAGAATCGCACCCGTTCGAACCAATTAATGTAACAGTTTCCGAACCTGCTTCATTGATTGTCGTGCCATTCCATGTAAATGGAAGTTGAGAGCCACAGACAAGAGTATCATTCATGCTTGTAGGAATGGCATTGACAAATAAATTTAGTGTCACCGTTGAGTCACAACCTGAAGCTGACACAAGGGTTAGCGACTGAGAACCTGCCTCTGAAACACTAAGGCCATTCCACTGATAAGGCAGTGAACTGGAACATATTGTAACATTTTCTGATGTATTGAAATCAGGATTAACAATCACATTTAAAGTTGATAACGAATCACATCCCGTAAGAATGCTCGTCAAAGTTGCTGTTACGGTCGATTCTTCGGTAACTTCAAAACCATTCCAGTCAAAAGGTAATTCACTCGGGCATATGGTAATACTTTCAAAACCTTCTAAAACCGGCAGTATCGTAATTATAAATTCTGATTCATCTGAAGTTCCATTGTAACCAGGAGCATTGAACACAAAATTATAATCACCCGGTAAAAGGCCTTCGGCATTTAAAACACCTGTGACATTGTCAAATGCACCAGAACTTGTAGTTTCACTAAACGACCCACCCGTATTATTACCTGATAACAAGCTGTTTAAATCAATTACAGAACCTACTGAATTACATATCGAAGCAATAGCATCATCACCAGCATTTGGAATTAAAGGCAAAACACATATTGCAACAGAAACAGAATCAATTATCCAATCGTCTTCTAAATCGTCGAAAGGATTTGATGGTCCAGCAGTGCAACACACATCCTGTCCGGCAATTAAAGAACCTGAAGATCCTGTTACAGCTGCAGCACTATTATTATTTTCCATGTCCAATTCACATGTAAAAATACTACCATCACATTCAATAGTCCCACCGTGGTTACGAACTCTGGTAGCGACATTTATAATTCCTGAGTTACACAAATATCCATCATTGTGCAGATAATCTATAGTAGCCAAACCCGATTGGTAAAAATATCCATTGATTTCTAGCTCATCATTACAAATAAAATCGCCTTCATTAGAAATAGTTCCTGTCTCCTGAATTTCCGCATAGTTGGATGTAGTTAGAGAACCTATGCTATTGACAATAAGAACTCCTCTAATGACCATTGATGAAGATGCATCTACATTATGATTAATAATCACCGTATCTCCTACTGGAATCGAATTTGCTGGACAACCATTATCCCAAATAGCGCAGTCATTGTAGCTCCCATCTGAAATCGTGGTGTAAACTGTAGCCTTCGAATCAAATACAAAAAACACCACCAAAAGACCTGCTATCACAAAGGATAACGGGCTAAAAATAGAGGTTGTTGTTTTGGAATTTTTCACTTAAAAATTGTTTTTACACTTTCATAGACACTCAAAGTCAATAAATAGTTGCACGGAGAAGTAAATTTCTCACTTTTTTTGAAGAAAAAAAAAAGAATTAGACAAGATTATTACATTTTCAGAACCTCACACTTCATTTTTAGACTTATATCGCAGCTCTGTATTGAAGTTAAACTTGTTATTGATATTCCGATAGCTCCAACCATCTATTTGTTTTTAGCTCTATAAGCTCAACTACTTCTGCTAACTTCTCACCAAGATCCAAAACGGCTGCTCCTTGAAGGTCTCCTTGAGAAAGCGACTCTGTCATTTCTCGCTTATCCGATTCTAATTTTTCAATGTCTTTTTCAAGTGTTTCGTACTCTAATTTCTCTTTAAAAGAAAGCTTGACTTTCTCCTTAGCTTTAAATTGGACTTCTGGACTTTGATCCTTTTGTGCTACCTGTGCTTTGCTCTTTGTTTTGGTAGTACTTTTTTGATTCTTACGATAGGTCGTATAATTACCAATAATGTCAACTATAACACCCTCGGACTCAAAAACAAAAAGATGATCTACCATTTTGTCCATAAAATAACGATCATGAGAAACAACAATCAAGCAACCCTGAAAACCTCTCAAATAATCTTCAAGTACAGCCATAGCAAATATATCAAGGTCATTTGTTGGCTCATCCAAGATCAGATAATTCGGATTCGACATTAAAACCCTTAACAATTTCAATCTCCTTCTTTCTCCGCCACTCAATTTTCTAACAAAATTATAATGCATGCTTCGAGGAAATAAGAAACGCTCAAGCAGCTGGGCGGCTGACAATTGCTTTCCTTTTTCTAATGGAATAAATTCAGCAACTTCCTTAACAACATCAATAACTTTATAGTCGGGATCAACTTCCTTAAGCTCTTGACTGAAATGACCAAAAACAACAGTATCACCAATCACAATCTTTCCTGAATCTATAGGGATCTCACCCATCATCATCTTTAAGAAGGTCGTCTTACCCGTTCCATTCTTCCCTACGATACCCAATCGCTCTTTGCGTTGAACATTATATGAAAAACTTGTTAATATTTTTTTTGAATCGAATGCCTTGGAGACCTTATGAAATTCAACAATCTTAGAGCCTAGGCGCTCCATCTTAACGGGCAAATCAAGCTCCGACTCTGATAGATTTGTGGCGGCAACTTTCTTTACTTCATGAAAAGAGTCAATCCTTGCCTTTTGTTTCGTACCTCTGGCTTTGGGCTGTCTTCGAATCCAATCTAATTCTTTACGAAAGGTGTTTCGGGCTTTTTCAACTGTAGATTGTAACTGTTCCTCCCGTTCTGCCTTCTTTTCCAAATAATAAGAAAAGTTGCCTTTATACTTATACAAGGTCTCGTTAGCCAATTCTAAAATCGTATCGCATACAACTTCAAGAAAGTAACGATCGTGGGTAACCATGAGTAATGTTGATTTGGAATTTGACAAATAAGACTCCAACCACTCAATCATATCCAAATCCAAATGGTTTGTAGGTTCATCCAATAGCAGAAAATCGGCATCGGAAAGTAACACCTTTATAAGTGTTACACGTTTTTTCTGTCCTCCAGATAGGGATGCGATCTCTTGCTGAACATCTTCAAGTTTAAAAACTGACAAAAATTGTTTGACTTGACTTTCTAAATCCCAAGCATCCAAATCAGTTAGCTCCTGAAATAAATTAGACAAGGCTTTCTCATCGTTCTTTTCTAAGGCATCGTTATATCTTTTTATTAATCGCAACTTAGGATTGGCATGATCATATATCACTTCGTATATCGTCTTATTTAACGGAAGGCTTTCAGCCTGTTCCATAAATGCAACTTGAACATCATTTCTGAAAACAATATTCCCAGAATCCGTTGACTCTTTACCCATTAAACAATTCAAAAGAGTGGTTTTACCCGCTCCATTTTTCGCTACAATCGCCACTTTTTGGCCCTGGTCAATACCAAAAGAAACATCTGAAAACAATACGCGGTCTCCGTAAGACTTGGTAACACTTTCAACGGAAAGAAAATTCATAGAAATATTATTATGTACGAAATTAGAAGAATAGTTCTTGATAATTCTCTAAAACGTGGATTAAATGGTATTTTTGCCCACTTTTTATTTGAATAGTTATAGAAAATCAGAATCATGCATAAATACTTCAACCTTTTTGATCTTAAACAAAAGGTAAATTATCGGACAGAAATACTTTCTGGTTTAACAGTTGCAATGGCATTAATACCCGAGGCGGTAGCATTTGCATTAATCGCTGGTCTGTCCCCACTAACTGGTCTTTATGCGGCTTTCATTATGGGTATCATAACTGCAATATTCGGTGGGCGCCCTGGAATGATTTCAGGAGCAACAGGAGCTATAGCCGTAGTTTTTTTTGGACTCGTAACTGCATTAAAAGAAATCAATCCGCTCATTACAGTAGACGAAATCACTCAATATGTATTTGCGACCGTAATTCTGGCAGGTATCATTCAAATAATTGCAGGCTTATTAAAGCTCGGTAAATTTATGAGACTCGTTCCGCAACCCGTCATTTTTGGATTTGTAAATGGGTTGGCAATCATTATATTTCTTTCTCAGCTTAGCCAGTTCACAGTTGATAGTACAAATCCAAACGCACCATGGATGTCAGGGAAAGAGCTTTATGTTTTTTTGGGGCTCGTTGTCACTGCGATGCTTATCATTTGGGGCTTACCTAAAATCACCAAGCTTGTTCCGGCAGCCTTAACAGCAATATTGGCAATTTTCGGAATTGTCTACTTTTTTGATATTTCAACAACGACTGTTGGTGACATCGCTTCTATCGAAGGTGGTTTCCCTCCTTTCAATTTACCAAGTATACCATTTACGATGGATACGCTAGAGTTGATTTTTCCTTATGCTGCAATAGTTGCCGGAGTTGGGCTCATTGAAAGTCTTTTAACACTTAATATCATTGATGAAATCACGCAAACAAGAGGGAGAGGCAACAAAGAAGCCGTTGCACAGGGTGCGGCAAATATTCTTTCAGGGCTGCTTTCTGGAATGGGTGGTTGTGCTATGATTGGACAAAGTCTAATAAATATATCATCAGGAGCAAGGGCGAGACTTTCGGGAATTGTAGCGGCCATAATGCTGCTTGTATTCATTATGTTTGGCTCGAGTCTTATTGAAAAGCTTCCTATGGCAGCGCTTACTGGATTGATGATCATGGTATCCATTGGAACCTTCGAGTGGGCAAGCTTCAGAACTTTTAATAGAATGCCCAAATCAGATGTCTTTGTGATGCTAGCTGTTACGCTTATTACGGTACTTCTTCATAATTTAGCATTGGCCGTACTATTGGGTGTTGTTATTGCA
>Ga0206677_10004434_pt1 | contig 11469 bp, 11 predicted proteins | sample M130m12015metaG_FD_155475 | JGI IMG/M metagenome (GOLD analysis project Ga0206677, IMG submission 155475) | Ammonia-oxidizing marine archaeal communities from Monterey Bay, California, United States - M1 30m 12015 | ecosystem: Environmental > Aquatic > Marine > Intertidal zone | place: USA... | reverse complement strand
AGGTCGCCATGGAAACTTCTGCTCCAAGCCCGACCAAATGGGATTCGCGCACAGGTCCCGTTTCGCAGCCAGGCTAAGGGTTTCGCGCGCTCTATCACGGTGAGCGCTTGGACGAAGACTGTCCAGTCTTGCGTTATTCATGCTTTGCAGCTGCTACTGAAACGAAAGCTATGGTTCAGTCATGAACAACAGCCGTCATAATTCGCGACTCATTATCACAGCGGGCGCCACCGGTTGCCATGCTTGGGCCTCTAGCCAAAGCAGGGAGTTCTGATGCTTTTCTGGTCTCTTAGCGAGCTTAAATATTAGCCTTGAACTCGTCTCGCCAACCCTGCCACTGACTGTGATCTCCCTTGATCCCCATGATGGCTTCTTTGACTTTGGATATACCAAAACCCCAAGCCTCATCTATCGCTACGGTAGGAGGCATCGTCAATTCGCCGGGGCTGACAATAGCGTCGATGATGAATGGTTTATCGGAGGCCAACGCTTGTTTGACCGCCGGGATAATGTCCGCCGCATGCTCCACGCGGACCCCATCACCACCACATGCTTTTGCGAAATCAGCAAAATTGGGGTTAAGTAAACCGGTGGCTTCTTCGTTCAGGGGAAGGCCAGCGACTTCCATTTCCATCTTCACAAAACCAAGTTCTGAGTTGTTAAATATGATGACCTTGATGGGCCATTTAAAGCGCACCGCCGTCACAAAATCTTGCATCGACATGGCAAAACCGCCATCGCCACAGAACGCCCAGACCTGACGTTTGGGGTCGACCGAGGCAGCGCCGATGGCGACCGGCAACCCAGCACCAAGTGAACCGTGATTGAATGACCCCAGCATGCGGCGGTGGCCATTCATTCTCACCTGGCGTGCAATCCAGACGATGCACTCGCCAACATCGACACCAAAAATAGCGTTATCGGAAGCATGATCGCTAATGGCTTTGGCAAAGATCTGCGGATGCAAAGGCTCATCGGTCCGCGACAGATCAGCCTGCTTGTCCATTTGATGCAGCCACTTGTCCCGCATCCGTTCCAGTTCGGTTAGAAACTTACCGGGAGAGCGTGTTTCCACATGAGGCTCCAACGCTCGGACTGTTTCTTTAATTGTGCCGATCAAACCCACGCTGGTCGGTGCCCGCCGCCCAATATTTTCTACTTTGCTATCAACTTGAACGATCTGGATCCCGTCAGGAATGAATCCATCGTAGGGAAAATTGGTTCCCAGCATGATCAGAACATCACAATCCCAGATGGCGTGGTACCCCGCGGGGTTGCCAATTAAGCCGGTGAGTCCGACAACGCTGCCATCTCCGTAATCAAAAATATCTTTTGCCCGGAGAGTATGGACAATCGGTGCACCCAATTTTTCGGCGAGCTGGAGGACCTCGGGTTTCGCGTCACGACAGCCAACGCCACAGAAAAACGACACTTTTTTCCCCGCGTTGATAACTTCCGCAGCTTTTTGAATGGCCGCAGCCGGTGGACTGATCGTGGAAGGTGACAGCACTAGGGGGTGCATGAAATGCTCACTTTCAACCTTGGCTAAGGTGACGTCGATGGGAAGTTCAATTCGGGTAACACCTCTTTCAATTAACGCCTTTTGGACTGCGATTTCGGCCAGTCGTGGCATTTGTTCCGGTGTGTTGATAATGGCCTGATAGGAGCAAATATCACTGAACATTTTGGACAGGTCCACTTCTTGAAAGTAGCCAGTGCCCATTTCGGAGTGGGCTACTTGTCCGGTGATGGCAACAACGCCGCCGCCCTCTCGCTTGGCATTATAAAGCCCATTAATCAGATGCAATGCGCCTGGGCCTACGGTGCCCGCACAAACCCCGATTCCCCCGGTGATTTCGGATTCTGCATAGGCCATATAGGCTGCATTTTCTTCATGACGAACGCCGATCCATTCGAATCGATCATCTTTGCGTATCGCTTCCAGTAACCCGTTTAGCGCATCACCGGTGACGCCAAAAATTTTATTGACACCAGCACTGGCAAGAATCTCGAGCAGATTTTCGCAGACATTTTTTTTCATGGTTGGTCTCCTTGCAGAGCTAAGTGACTTTTATTTGATCCTAGCATGCGACTAAACCGTGTCAACGGAAGCGCCGATAAGCTGTTGGTATCTGGTGGCTATCGGAAGATAGCTTTATCAAAAGGCGGTTATTTAACGCCGACTGTTGCTTGTCTAAATAGTAACTGCTTAGCACCACTGATAACTAACATTGTTAAATAACTATTGCCGCAGTTGAGTCGGTGGTGACGGGCGTGCAAACAGCAGAAGCCCAAGCGCACCGGACCCCACAATCCCGGAAAGCATTAAAAAGGCTGTATCGAACGAGGCTGTAGAGTCAGTAAGCCACCCGACCAGAAATGGAATCAGCACACCTGCAGCCGAGAAGAAGGTGACAATAATACCGGTTGCTGCACCGGCTGACTTCGGAAACAGATCGGTACAAATCGAGTAGTAGGGACCGTTTGCCGACATCGAGAAACCTATTCCTAGAGTTAGCCAAAATACGGCCCAATCGCTTGAAGTGATAAACGCCAGAGGAATAAAAGACGCTGCAGCGAGAAGTTGCAGTACCCAGATGAGGTGAATGCGGGCACGGCGGATATCGCCGCTGGCGCGAAATAAATGATCAGAAAGGGTGCCTATGACAAGCATCCCGACGATCGAAACCGCCCAGGGCATGGTAGCGAACCAGCCAATAGTCATTAAATTCAATTCAAATTTATGCTCGAAATAACCCGGAACCCATGTCACTCCGAAAAACAAAATCGCTCCAAATCCAAAGAAAGACCACGCGGTGGCGAGGATCGTTGGATTCCTCAGCACGTCGCCATATTCCGCAAGAGTGGGTGCTGCGCGCGCTCTGGTGTTCCCCGGTTCACGGTACAAGAGCAGCCACAGAACGAAAATGGCAAAACCGGCGATACCAAGCGCCATGAAACTTTGTCGCCAGCCGAACTGGCTGATCAGCCAGCTTAGGATAGGGCCACCGATAAGCAAGGCGCAAGGCACTCCCAGCAGCGCAATTGAGGTGGCCTGGCTCGCCTTTTTCTGGGGTATCCAATCGGCAATAGCACGATTCATTGCCGGGAAATTAACTCCCTCGCCGAAGCCCAAGAGCACACGAAAGGCAAGAAATAGCCACCAATAATGAATCCACCCCATCAGAAACATCGTGAGAGACCAAACGATAAGTCCCAAAGACCAAATCCGTCGTGCACCGTAGCGATCGAGAAGTACGCCCGAGATACCATTAATGGCGAGCGCTCCAGCCGCAAACAAGCTCATCGCAAGGCCAAAGCTGGCATTGTCGATACCAAAGTCTTTTTGGATCGGACCGATCGCGTAGGAGATGACAACTCTGTCGAGATAGTTGACCAGCCCGAGAGCAAAGGCAAGGCCGATTACGATTTTGCCAGCATCAATGGTTTTCGGGTTTATGTTTAGCATACGGCAAGAGTATCGGGTTTTTAGCAAAGTTCAATCGATAACTGATTCGATAGAACGGTCAACAAATCCCAATAGGAGGGAGTGCAGGGGGTGATAAGGCAATACGGCTTAGGGCAGGGGCAGTCAAGCGCAGTGTGTTGCCTGCCGGACTTATCTTGCTGTTTATAAACATTTTTTTGTTCTTAGCCAGTGTTTCGAGACGCCTGCCCCGCTGTGTGTTGCTCATGTTGCTGGTTTGCTAAAGACTATTCCGCTAAATGCATGCCCTTAAGCGTGAACCGCGCAATACATTTGTCACGGCATCTCTGGTAGATTGTGACCAGCAGATAAGCCTTATCATGTCTGCATTGGTCCGGGATTCCGGTCGCAATCGATGCCAGTTACTAAAGTTTATCAAATATGGCCTACTGCCCACCGCTACGTACCTCTGCTTTGCTTCAGGGCAGAAAATCCTCAGCCTTAAGTGCGGCAGGCCGCAGTTTTGTCGGCGAATCAATCTTTTGGTGTCTGCACGGGCTTGTTTTTAGCGGAGCGGCAGTTTGAACTGGGCGGCTAAAACTTTTGTTTTGCCAGTAAGGCAAATGCTCGCGCGAGATGATCGTTTCAGTCGCGGCATTATTGCCATTCTTTCGGGCACGGTATTGTCTCGGCTTATCGCCTTTGCCGCTATACCTATATTGTCCAGATTGTTTACCCCTTCAGATTTCGGGGTGTTTGCCTTGCTTTCCATGGTGATAGCGGTGCTGGGTCCGGTGGCAACCTGGCGCTATGAGGCGGCAATAATTCTCCCTGACGATGAAACCGATGCGGTGAACCTGTTGTTGGTGTCCTGTATCACCACCACTATTTCAAGTGTCCTGCTGGGCCTGGTGTTTTGGATTTGGGGGGTTCAGATTGCCGACTTTTTAGGCGCTCCTCAGTTAGCGCCGTGGCTGCCATGGTCGAGTTTTTGTATCTGGTCTGTTGGGATGTTTACCTCGCTGCGCTTGTGGAAGTCGCGCAGGGATGACTTTGCAGCAATCAGTTACGCACGCGTTGCCGATAGCGGCACACTATCGTCGGTACAGTTGGGCTTAGCGATGATTTTTCCAGGGGCTTTGTTCGGCTTGATGATAGGGCCCTATGTTGCCCGGTTTATGGGCTTCTTTACTCTTTTGATCAGCACTTTGCGTGCTGATGGCGCACGTATCTTTCCTGCTCTGGACCTGCGTCGCGCTTTGGCCCTGGCTAAGCGCTACATCCGCTTTCCGCAGTTTGACCTGCCGGCCAGCGCGCTGAATAATTTTTCGCGCGAAATGCCCATCGCTGTACTGGGTGTGTTTTTTCTTCCACAGTGGGTTGGGCTTTACTCCGTCGCTAATCGGGTTATGTCTGTGCCATTGCAGGTTGTGGGGGGCGCTATTGCTCAGGTTTATCTCCCGTTAGCACAGGTTGCATCGCAAAGTTCACGCCTTGATGGCTTTACGCTGGCAATTTTTAATCGCTTGTTGCGGCTGAGCGTCACCCCAATGATTATGGTAGCGATAGCCGCTCCCGAGCTGCTGGGCTTTATCCTCGGCGATCAATGGTACTTCGCAGGTACATTCTTGCGCTGGATTTGCCCATGGTTAATGTTGGCCTTCATCGCCTCGCCCATTTCTGAGGTATTTAGTGTTCTAGAGCGGCAGGCCGATAAGCTGGTTTTTAACAGTGTGCTCTTTATAACCCGTCTACTGTCTTTGGTTATCGGCGGTGTTCTTGGCGACGTGTTCCTTGCCGTTGCATTGTTCGGTATTTCCGGCGCGGTCTTCTGGTTTGTGCAGTGTTATTGGCTGATTAAAATCAGTGGCGTGCGAATGATTCTGTTTTGGAAGCATGTTGCTATGGAGTTGCTTCGGGCTGTGCCCTATATCACGATTATTGGGTATGCGCAGTGGTCGCATAATGACATTCGGAAGATTGTTCTGACCTTGTTTGCTCTATTTGTAGTGTTTGTTACCCTGAACTGGCGTGAACTCCTGAGTTCTGGGCGTGCCTCCCAAATGAGCTCAAAAGTCTCATCTGGCGAGCCGCGGTCGCCGGCGAATAGCTGAGCAGGTCCAGCGTGCCACGAGTCAGTGTCATTATTCCCACCTACAATCGCGCAGACTTGCTGCCGCGTGCGGTTCAGAGCGTGTTCGCACAAAGCTTGGCCGATTTCGAGTTGATTATTGTCGATGACGCCTCAACCGATAATACCGAAGCCATCGTCGCCGGGTTTTCCGACCCGCGAGTCCGATATTTTAAGCACAGCACCAATCGGTATGCCGCCGGAGCCCGCAACACGGGGTTAGAAGAGGCTGTAGGCGAGTTCATTGCTTTTCTTGACAGTGATGACAAATGGCTGCCCCATAAGTTGGCTGATCAAGTCGCGCAGCTGGATGAGGCTGGGCCTGACTGGGTTGCCGGCTACACCGGTGCATTAGTCAACATGAAGGGCGGGGTTAATGAGCGCAGCGAAACCCGCCCCGAATATGAGGGTGATGTCTTGCCCGATTATCTATTGGGTCGCTTTACCATCTGGACACCCACCTTTATTTTTCGTCGTGACGTACTCCATGCGGTGGGGCTTTTTGATGCCAGTCTGATTCGAGGCGAGGATGTCGATTTTTATTTGCGCGTGTTGCAGCAGGGTAAGCTGGCATGCTTGACCGAACCAGCCGTTGAGTTGTTTATTGATGTCGAAAAAGGTATTGCAGATCTCAGCGCAGAATGCGACAGGCAGCTGCTTAACAAGCATAGGGCATTGATTGAGGCGCAAGGCCGTTTCACCGCCAGCTATATCCGCGCTTATTACGCGTTTCGCCAGGGTGAGCGCTACCTGATAGAAAACCGGGTGGCGCAAGGCGTTGGCGCTGTGTCGAAGGCCCTAGCGACCAATCCATTTTTACCCCCCAAGCGCTACGCATCAATGCTGTTCAAGCTGCTGCGTGCGTGCTTATCAAAGCGGGCCGGTCCGGAGAGGGGTTCGCGCTAGGCCAAGTGGCCCTGATTACAGTGTTGATATCGCATTAGTTTAAAGCGCTATCTAATTGTTAAATAGAAATATATGTTTAATAAGTTGGCTTGCGCAGACGACACTGGGTGCGGCCGCTGGTCATCGACAGGACGCTCAATCGATTTGATTTCAAGCTGACAGCGCGAGCCGCGGCTGCTGCGGCGCAAGCACAACAGCTGTTCGCGAGATCCGTTTTCATCAATTGCAGGCTGTTGCACCCGTGCGCTTCGCCCTGAATCAATCATGCCTGATACGAACCCCAGCATTTTCCTTCACTCCAGCCAGTAATTCGACTGTATGCCCCGTGCATAAGGGTTTATTATGACCCCTTGTTGTTGAATGCGATTGTGCAATTGCCGGGTTGTCGCGGCTGACGGGTTCTATGGGTGGGGCTTGTTTTTGTGCGCGAACCGTAATGCGGTTCCGCTCGGACCAATCGCTATAGTGATGGATGTGGATCAATGGCGGGTCATAGTAAGTGGGCTAATATTCAGCATCGCAAGGGTGCTCAGGATAAAAAGCGCAGTAAATTGTTTACCAAGCTGATTCGCGAAATCACGGTAGCAGCGCGGTCCGGCGGCCCTGACCTTGGGTCTAACCCGCGGTTAAGGTTGGCTATCGATAAGGGCAAAGCGCAGAGCCTTCCAAAAGACCGAATTGAGAAAGCGCTGAAGAAGGGCTCAGGCGATGTCGATGGCGATGATTACTTCGAGGTGACTTATGAGGGTTATGGCCCCGGCGGTGTTGCTGTAATGGTCAAATGCCTTACTGACAATCGCAATCGCACAGTTTCTGAAGTCCGTCATGGTTTCGCTAAGCACGGCGGCAATCTCGGGGCTGATGGCTCGGTGGGTTACATGTTTAAGATGGTTGGCCTAATAAGCTTTCCCGCAGGTATTGATGAAGACGCCATTATGGAAGTGGCGTTGGAAGCCGGTGCTGAGGATGTAGTCACTAACGACGATGGCTCAGTTGACGTGCTGACAGACCCTGCGGATTACATTACTGTCAATGAGGCGCTGGTTGCCTCAGGCAGTGTTGCCGAGCTCTCAGAAATCACCATGCGTGCCGATTTATCCACCACGCTTGATGTTGATGATGCCAGCAAAATGATCAAGCTGCTTGATACCCTTGAAGACCTTGATGATGTGCAAAATATTTATTCCAATGCGGACATCTCTGATGACGTCTTAGCGCAGTTGGATGAGTAGCTGTGCCTCGCTCTATTTTTTGTTTTACCGCCACGCTTAGCAAAGGATTGATTTGACCGCTGCAGTACGAATTTTGGGAATAGATCCGGGCTTTCGTTTGACCGGCTATGGTCTTATTGACACAAATGGCCAGCAGTCGGTGTATGTGGCGCATGGGAGCATCAAAAATACCTCTGCTGATCCCGCCGAGCGTTTGCGGAATATATTTCGCGAGATGCGCGCAGTCATTGGCAAGTATCAGCCTGACGAGTTGTCTGTAGAAAAAGTGTTTGTTGCGCGTAATGCCGATAGTGCGTTGAAGCTTGGACAGGCGCGCTCCGCTGCAATTTGTGCGTCGTTCGATGCCGATCTGCCTGTGCATGAGTACGCGCCCCGTTTAATGAAGCAGTCGATTACCGGTCGCGGCAATGCCGACAAAGAGCAGGTGCAACATATGGTTCGCGTCTTGCTGTCCTATGAAGGCAAGCTTACCCTCGATGAGTCAGATGCCCTCGCGCTGGCGCTTTGCCACGCGCACAGTCGCGCTATCGGGATGTTGCTGCAGGGCGCGGATGACGGAGTAAGCGCGCAATGATTGGTTTTATACGTGGTTTATTAATCGAAAAAACGCCGCCTAAAGTGCTTGTCGATGTCCATGGTGTTGGTTATGAAATTGATGCGCCAATGTCCACGTTTTTTAATTTGCCAAACACCGGAGCTGAGCTTTTTTTGCTCACCCATTTGGTGGTTCGCGAAGACCAACATACTCTTTATGGGTTCTTAACCGCATCCGAACGGTCCTTGTTTCGCGCGCTAATAAAGGTAAATGGTGTCGGGGCAAAGATGGCGCTTGGTATCTTGTCAGCCGTTAGCGTGGATGAGTTTGCCCGCTGTATGCAGGAGGAAGATACCGCGGCGTTGTGTAAAGTCCCAGGGGTAGGTCGTAAAACCGCCGAGCGGCTGATTCTTGATATGCGTGATCGTGTTGAGCCGTTGATGGACAGCGTACCGCTTAGTCAGCCCGGAGCGTCAGCCGGAGGCACATCGCATGAGGCTTTTCATGCATTAGTGAGTTTGGGGTACAAAGCGTCCGAGGCCCGCAAGATGCTCGATGGCGTGCCAGAAGGCCTTGAGACAACCGAGCAGATATTGCAGGCTGCACTGAGTTCGACCGTCTCCGATAAGGCCCGCTCAAAATGAGTGTTTTTAGCAAGCTGAATGCAGGATACCCCTATGGATAATCCATCAGAGCGCTTAATTGGTGCCGCACAGACACAGGAAGAGGTTGTAATCGATAGAGCTGTGCGACCCCAGTCGCTTCAGGACTATATCGGGCAGGCTGCCGTCAAACGGCAGATGAACATCTTCATCACGGCGGCACGCAAGCGGTCCGAGGCCTTGGATCACACCTTGATTTTTGGTCCGCCGGGGCTCGGCAAAACGACGTTGGCAAACATTATTGCAAAAGAGTTGAACGTAAACCTTCGGCATACCTCAGGGCCGGTGCTTGAGCGGCCAGGCGACCTCGCCGCTATTTTGACGAGTCTTGAGCCGAACGATGTATTGTTTGTTGATGAGATCCATCGGCTGAGCCCGGTCGTTGAAGAAGTGCTCTACCCAGCCATGGAAGATTATCAGCTCGACATCATGATTGGGGAGGGGCCGGCAGCACGCTCTATTAAACTCAATCTAAAACCCTTCACGCTGGTGGGTGCGACCACTCGTGCCGGTTTGTTGACGTCACCGTTGCGCGACCGCTTCGGTATTGTGCAGCGACTCGAGTTTTACGATGTGGCTGATCTTCACGCTATCGTCACACGGTCTGCCGGCATTGTTGGTGTTGAAATGGATGAGCAGGGCGCGGCACAAATTGCTGCTCGTGCGCGTGGCACTCCGCGTATAGCAAATCGCCTATTGCGCCGTGTGCGTGATTATGCCGAAGTAGAAGCTGAGGGTCGGATCACTGGTGAAGTTGCTGCGGCTGCCATGGATATGCTCGATGTCGACCCGTACGGTTTCGATGTTATGGATCGAAAGCTGCTGCTCACGATCATTGAGAAGTTTGCTGGTGGTCCCGTCGGCATCGATTCAGTAGCCGCCGCTATCGGCGAAGAACGGGGCACCATCGAAGACGTGTTGGAGCCGTATCTGATTCAACAGGGGTTTTTGATGCGTACGCCAAGAGGACGCGTTGCTACGCAATTGGCCTACCGTCATTTTGGCTTGGCTGTTCCAGCAATACCTGCGGATAATTTGTTCAGTGACGAGAACGTATAGTTTGAGTGGCGAGTGGCACAGTCATTCGGTGCGCATTTATTACGAGGATACCGATGCTCAGGGCATAGTGTATTTCGCAAATTATCAGCGTTTTATGGAGCGTGGGAGGACTGAGTGGTTGCGTAATTACGGCATCACGCAGGAGGCATTGCATCGTAAGCACGGTCTGTTTTTTAGTCTGGTGAGCACAGCGGTCAAATACACCAAACCGGCGTTGCTCGATCAGCAGGTTGTGGTAATGACACGGGTGAAGGAAATACGTGGTATTAGAATTGTATTTGCTCAGGAAGTGCGCCTTGACACAGCGGCAGGTGAGCTGCTCACCAGCGCCGAGTGTGTCGCGGTATGCATAGATGCAAGCACGTTGAAGGCGCGTCGTTTGCCCGACACGCTGAAGCAGGTTTTAAATGTGGCACAGAGTGGCAGTAACAGCTGATTTTGTATTCGGCTATTGGGTTTTTTGCGATGACTAAAGGGAATGTTAGCCAATGAATGGCAATTTGTCGGTAATTGAACTGATACTGGGCGCGAGCCTGATTGTACAGCTGGTTTTGGTGATGCTGCTGGCAGCATCGATTGCGTCATGGGCCATTATTATGAAGAAGCGCAGCGTGCTGCGACAGGCCAGAGATGGCGCTGATGAGTTTGAAGCGAGCTTTTGGTCGGGTGGCGATCTTGGTTCTATATACAAGTCGATCAGCAGCTCTGATGGTTCATCGACTGATATGGCTGCTATTTTTGAAAGTGGCTTTCGCGAGTACAGACGGCTGACTCAAGAAGGGGGTCAAGAGCCTGATAAAATTATTGAAGGCTCAATGCGCGCCATGGGCGTTGCGCAGATGCGGGAGATGGACAGACTTGATCACCAGCTGTCAACACTGGCTACGATAGGCTCGACCAGTCCGTACGTTGGCTTATTCGGCACAGTGTTCGGCATCATGAACTCTTTCCGTGCTCTGGGAAATGTGCAGTCTGCGACCCTTGCCATGGTTGCGCCAGGCATTGCTGAGGCGCTTATTGCCACAGCTATGGGATTATTCGCTGCCATTCCAGCGGTTATTGCCTACAACCGCTATGCCGATCAGGTGGCACGCATTGAAGTGCGCTATGACACATTCCGCGAAGAGTTTGCGGCAATTTTGCAGCGCTCTATAGCATCCCGACAGGGGCCCGCTTAATGGCTGGTCGGAGCCGTCGCTTAATGGCAGAGATTAATGTCGTGCCATACATCGATGTGATGTTGGTGTTGCTCATTATATTTATGGTGACTGCGCCGCTGCTTACTCAAGGTGTTGAGGTGGATCTGCCGAAGGCTGATGCAGAGCCTTTGGACCAAGAAAGTTCGGAGCCCTTGGTTCTGTCTATTGATTCGGGCGGCCTGTTTTATCTGAATGTCGGTGACAGTGAGGACGCTCCCCTCGAGCCTCAGGACATCGTTGCTCTTGCTGCGGCAGTGCTGAAGGTCAAGCCGGCCACACCGGTGCTGGTAAAAGCTGATAAGAATGTGAATCATGGCA
>Ga0206677_10004432_pt1 | contig 11469 bp, 16 predicted proteins | sample M130m12015metaG_FD_155475 | JGI IMG/M metagenome (GOLD analysis project Ga0206677, IMG submission 155475) | Ammonia-oxidizing marine archaeal communities from Monterey Bay, California, United States - M1 30m 12015 | ecosystem: Environmental > Aquatic > Marine > Intertidal zone | place: USA... | reverse complement strand
AGGAGAACGCAGAGCCGAGAGCTCTGTCGTGTTTGTCTAACCTCTGACCGAGGTGTGTGGGCTGCCGACTAGCATCCCCACTGAAGTCTGGCATCTAATTCTGATGTTAAGCGTGCAGGGACATGAGCCTCAATAGGAGCTCGCTAGGCGTGCTGGCGCTCTGTGCAGTGGTTTTGGCGCTTTCGAGGCACGAAGCCGGCTCCACAGAGACCAGCTGCGGCACGCAGTTTGCGCGCAAAACTTCTGAAGCCGTAGTAGGGAGGCAATTGTCATGGCGACGTCCGTAGATGAGAAGGTAAGGACTGGTGTGTTTCTGCTAGAGAAGGTGAGAAATATGTTTGGCGCGCTCGATATCCCTGCCACCCACGCCTCGCTCAGCGGCACTCACGCCGCACGCATTAACGAGCAGCTGAACGAGCTGGGCGCAACTCACCTCGCCCAAGCCATTGCCGACCTCGCGCCGTCCACGTGGAGCGGAGAGCTGGCCGCAACGAAGCTCATTGCGGCGCTCGCTTCCGACACGTCTCTGCCAGCCACGGACAAGGAGGCTGCCCACGGTCTCCTCGAGCGTGTGCGAGACTCAGCCGAAGCGTCGGCTCTGCTTTATCGGTACTGTTGCATGTTCGAGGCTGTGTTGGGCGACGTAGCAAGTTTCTAATCAGAGGGAGAGAGAGAGAGAGCGACCAATGCCCACCGCCGAGCAGCCAGCGTACGACCCTGCGCACATGGCTCTCTTCGATAAGGACAGCGTTGAGGCTGAGCGCGCGTCGTTCGCCGCATCGAAGCGTCCCGTGGAGGCCGAGAGCACCAAGCTTCGGGCAACTACGGCCGCGAAAGCCGAGCATCGGAAAGCGGAGAAGCAGCACGCCAAGCTCGCAGCCGTGCCTGTAGCCCGAGCCCCGCCTCCCCCCCCTCCGGACGACCCGCAGTACAAGGCGACGCTGGTGAGTCGCATCAACAAGTACCGGCAGCTCGCTCCTACGCTAAAGCCACGCAGCGCCAAGTGGTCTAGCAGTCAGTCGACACAGCAGGAGCTAGAGGATGAGGTCAGCCACATTGAGGGTGAGCTCGGCAAGGGCGACACGAGAAGTCTTGGATCTCACCTACTGCTCACGTTCATGTCCGGCATTGAAACGTTCACTCGGGAAGTTTATAACCCGCTAAATTTGAGCCTATCGGGCCTCGGTGAACTCACCCGATCGAAGGAGGCTGAGCTTGCTCCCCTAATTGAGGAGTTGATGATCAAGTACGACGCGACTCTGTGCGTGAGCGTGGAATGGAGGCTCACCATGGCGTTAACGCAGACCGTATTTTTGGTCCATATGGCTAATGCGGGTCAGCTCCCGCTCGAAAAAGTCTTGGCTGCTGCGCAGGCAGCGCAGAAGCCTATGGTGCCACCAAAGGCTGCCGCTGATTTGTAAATTATCTAAGCACACAAGCAGACGAGCAAATGGCAAAGGTCAATAAGGGCCTTTGGGACTCCTTGTTCGCGAGGAAAATCAAGGCGTCTCCTGCTAAGGTCGAGGCCGCCGCAGGGTCCAATCACAGGGGCGAGATGATCAACAACCAGCACGATTCCTTTCACGCTTCAATGCCACCTGGCAAATACGGCACAGCTGCCACAGCTGCCATTACGGGCGTCAAAGGTATCAGTCTCGCGAGTTCGGCCGCCAACCTCTACTCGATATTGGGGCATGTCCCGTTTCCAGATCTAGGCGTGTTTGACCCGGCGCACATCTTTGACCACGTGCCTGATATTTTTAGCCCAATCGAAAAGGCGCTGCACAATGGTGTGTTCGTGTTGGGCGTTGGCGCCTTGTTGTTTGTCAGCTACGAGGCGTTCTCATATTAGAGGTATATTCTAAATCTCATTGTGATCACGCGCATGGGCCTGTTTGACGACATAAAACATGGCTTTGAGTACGCCGCCTCTGGTGGGATCATGAAAGACACAGTGAAAGGGGTGACCAGGGCGTTTGCTGGCGACCTGGTAAGTAATGAGGTCATAGCAGACGTTAATGACACGTTCGACAAGGCGATCGACGAGACCGCGCGACAAAACCAAAAGACGCTAGATGGAATCAAAGATGCTGCGACTTGGTGCGCCAGCAACCCTGGCGAGTGTGCGCTCCAGGCTGCCGATTGGGTGCCGGTCGTCGGCACAGCGGCCCGCTGCACGCAGTTGCTAGTACAGGGTGTCGAGCACGACGTCGGTGAAGACACGGCGACGAATTGCATCGGAAACGCGGTTGGCGACGTGGTCGGCCTCGCCACGGGTGGCAGTGGCAAGTATCTCCTCAAAGGCAGCCTGAAACTGGCGGAGAGAGAGACCCTCACGCTTGCGGAGAGAGAGGGCGCGCAAGGCGCGCTCAACGCGACGGAGAAAGAAGCACAACGCAAGGCTTCAGCTGAGGCAGCAACGGCTGCTGCGAGACAGCGCACCCTAGCTAATGGAAAAGCACTAAGCAAGGCTCTGGCCAGTGACACCGCGATGGTGGCGGGCATGGAGCTCACCACTGCAGCGATCTTTAACGCCGTGCAGGATGCTCCCGCAGACGCAGACGAGCATCAAAAGCGTGAGGAGGAGGCCTTCTTTAATGCCAACAGAACGCGCACCCCCACAGCCTCTGCGCCCCCCGTCACTGCTGCGCCCCCCGGCCTCGCACTGCCAATGCTGCTTGGCGCTGGGGCCATTCTTGTGGTGGCGACGGCTGCTTTCATCTATTAAAATTCCGAACGTCAACCGCGTGTGAAGATGAGCTTTGCGTTTGGCGCACTCGTGCTACTCATGCTGCTCTACACTGCCGTGCAGATGTTCGCAGAGACGCTGAGCGAGCTGCGCAGAAGTTCTAAACTGCTATTGAATCATCGCGTCCATGGGCCTAGTTGCCGGCATGTCCGTGCTGTTGGCTGGTGGCGCCTATTGGATCTACTCGGTTGCGAAGCGCTCTGCGGTGACACAGGCGACGTCCGTAGAGTCACCACCATTGCAGAGCGCGACGACGGCGGCACAGGAAACGGGGTTCCACGACGAGCATCCTCCAGCAGGGGCCGGGACCGCTAACGTCTACGACTCGCCACTTGACAACGACGCTACCAACCGAGGGACTCTCAAACCTCCCCCCCCGCCCAAGCCCGTGCTAGCCGCCGATTCCCCTGCTGAGGTGCTGAGAGAGTTTGGCCTGACGGCCGGCGGGTTTCGGAAGGTGACTGACGAGGACTTCGCTCCTGCGGTGAAGGTCAGGCCGCTGCCGGGTATGGAGAAGTCCATCAACACAGACGGGATGCTGGTGACTGCTGCGGTCGCCGATCCAGTCAGCGTGTTCATGACTCCGAAGCAGGCACTGGCGGCTCTGAAGGAGGCGCAGACGATTCATACCGCACCTGGTGGGTTTGTCGGCGTGGGTGTCAGGGAGCAGGATGCGTTTTAATTTTCTCAAGAGGTGAATAGCGAGTAATGCTGGCGGTTCGGATGCTGCTGCTCGGCACGGCGTTTGCCGCCGTGTGTGTGTGGGCGGGTCATGAGGATGCAGAGGGAGAGGCAGAGGGCGAGCCGAAGCCGTGGCTGCAGTGCGCGGCCGAGCCTGCCACGATCGGCCAACGCAGCAACAAGCTGCCTTCGATGTACGACAGTGTAGCACGGCGCGCCGCTCAATTTGACGACGTAAGGTACGCTGAAGCGGCTGCGGCGCGTGACTCGCCGAGTAAAGAGCACGAAGAATAATCTGACCAGATGGGCACATGGTACATCATGCCCGTTTATGGTGGGGCCAAGCGGCGGCCGAACGTGGCGGCGGGCCATCTTGACAGTGACCAATGGCTCGCCACGCTGCCGATCGTGGAGCAGCCACTACAAGCCTTCGACAAGCTGCCCACGCTGACCGACGACGGCAGCAGGGCCGTTGAAAGGAGACGCGCGCGCGAGGCGGCTTTGTACGACAGCGTGCGGGCCTTGGACACGAAGGCGCGCAAACGCGTCCCCGCCCGCTCGATGCCAGACCTGACGGCTGTGCGAGGCCGTGAGGGTAAGGGCGACCCGCTTGGTACACCCTACCGAACGGACATCGGGCCGCCGCGCCACGTCGAACAGCACCGCCCAGGCACGGCCAGCGGCCGCAGAGGGTTACCATCGCTTGAGCACGCGCGCAGGTACGACTCGGATTTGCGATCGATGGCAGCGCGAAAAGTGGTCACTCACGACGCGTTTCGCGCGCAGCGCGCGCGTGAAACGGCCAAGGTGTTGGGCCAGCTGAGCAGAGCGCCAGGGTCGTAGGATATATTTCCAAGCGAATGCCAAAAGCCCCCATATGGCCCACGTGACCGCAGTCAAGAGTGAGGTCATCCCTTTCGGCCAGCTAGCCGCTACGCCGCCTGTGGAGCCGCCGCTTGGACGCAACGCACCGCTGTTCGATGAAGCCGAGTGCCATGCGTGCGCGCCGACGCCGAGCGCGAAGAGGCAAAGGCCGATGAGAGATACGTAAGCGTCATCGTTGGCGTCGCACTCTGTGCGCTGCTCGCTTACGCCTACTACCACAGCAAGTAAGCGTTTAGCTTTTTCTAGTGACTCTGTGACAGTGTAGAGGTAATGCCCAGTGAATTTTACATCGAGGCTCGCACCACTTACCGCTGCAAAGACGCCAGCGAGTATGCGGAGCTGGCGCCCGTGTTTCTAGAGTGTGTCGAAGAGGTGTTTAGCAGCCCAGAGTCTCTGGCTGTGATCACTCGGTCTACGAACGACACACTACCGTTGGTGGAGCTGGAGTCACAGGTGACACACGTGGAGACACTCGTGCTGCAGTGCATGCTGACGCTTACGAGCGCGGAGGAGAGCGGCAGCCCGCCGACGATGCTGAAGGGCCGGCTGTCAGAGGCCCTGAAGCGAATAGCGCGGTCTAGGGGCCGATTCCATATCTCAACTGTGCAGATGACGCGGCAGCCACTCGATTAGCAGTGGCGGCAATCGTCGCAGATCGGCTGCGTGCCGTCGGTTGGTGCAAGGGTAACTGTCTGCGTGTTGCACTTCGCGCAGACGAACTCGACCCACTCGAGGGTGTCTGCGAGATCGCTCAGGTCGAGGTCTGGCAGATTCTGGTTGGTGAAGCATTCGTCGCATTGCACCGTCTCGCTCGGCAACGCGCAGCCGTGGACGGGCTGGTCGCAGGTGGAGCACTGCACGGTGTAGCCCAGCTCGACGATCGGCGAGAGGCCCTAAAAGGGGGAGGGGGGGGGTAGGAGGGGAAGGGAAGGTGCGGGTGGAAGCTAGAGGGTAGAGGGTGGAAGCTGCTAATGCATGCCTATGGTAAGGCGACCTGCTCGGGGTCCGAACCCGTGACTGTCCGATCGCCAGCCGAGGTGCCGAGCCGCTCGGTCTGCTTGTCGTCGCCGCCAGCGCCGGCCGCGGCAAAGATGGATGAAAGATCGCGGCCGCTGTTATGCTTCTTGGCGACTGGCGGCTCAATAAACTTGGCGGGCGATGACCGTTGGCGCGACGGCCGGCTCGGCTGCCTTGGCGGCTCGCTGTCTGGCACTGCGGCTGGCTCCGTCGCCGCCGCCGAGACATTGCTGCCCGGGATGTCGCATGGCGTCTCAGGGATGCGCGAGACGGTGCTGGCCGCGGGCGAGAGCGGCCCGTTCGCGGGCGCCTGCTCGGAAGGAAGGGGCGGCGGCGGCGAACGGAGAAACGCGTAGGCATGCTGGAGATAGCAAGGCGGCAAGGGAACGTCGTTGGTGTAGAAGAACGAGAACATTGGTAGCGTGAACATGCATTCGAGGTTCGGGATGTCCTTGTCGTGCTCCTCTCGCATGAAGCGTTTGGTCTCCTCGAGCACGTCGCCCGTGTCGAACTGAGTGGGGTTACAAAAGTTGCTCGCGCCACAGTAATCGGCGAAATTGCTTTGCCGGAGTGCACGGAAGAGCCAGAGCGTCGCCAACTCGTGGGAAGGCGTGTCCTTGAGCAGCTGGACAAGGCTGTATGCTGATGTCTGCTCGGGATCCCTGCTTCGCGTGTCCGTCGCGGTGCACGGCGGTATTAGTATCGAAGATAGCAGCTGACTCGACACCTTGATCGGCGTGAAGTGACGCTCAATGAGCTCGTCGAAGTACTGCTTGCGGATCCACAGCACCCCCTCCTTCTCAACCTTCGCCATGTCCAGTGCCTGCGCCTGCGTCATCGGTATGCGCTCGCTCGCCTCCGGACAAAACACAGGCGGCCAAGCCCCTTTGCGAATGCAATAGAACAAGGCCTTGCCTATCATGAGGTTGCCTCGCAGCCGGTCACCCTCGGGCAGGTCGCGCACGCACTGGCCGATTTTTTGCGTGTCGAACCGTTTGCCGAGCTGCGCAAAGATCGGCTGGCCGATCGAATGTAGGTGCACTGCGTACCACGTGCCGCCATGCACTGGGTAGTCTGCCACCACAAGATTGTGGAAGTGGACGCAATCCTGCGCCTGGCCTTGCGAAGCGGCACGCTGCGGGCCAGGCCCGTTGGGCATAACTTGCGCAAGGTGGATGAGAAAGTCCAGTAGGGGGCTTGCCGCGAGGCGCTCCAGGTAGGCCGACTGGGCGGCCTGCTCCACGCAGAAGCTAATGAGTGGCAACAGCTCGGATGCGAAAGCGTGCGCGGCGACCGTGAGCAGCATGACCAGGTAGAGCATGAGCCCCCAGAAGACGAGGTTGCGGCTCGGCGCGTGCGCAGTGCCGAGCGTCTTGTCCACTGCCAATTCGACAAAGGTGCAGCACTCGACTACCGCGTCGACATCGAGGCTGCCGTTGTAGCGCGTGATGCTGTCGATGTCTGGGAAGAGCGCGCTAAGGACACCTAACGCGGCCTGGTAGTCCGAGCAGGTGGTTGGATCGGGCTTGGTATCCGGCTTGTTGAACGGCACATGCGCCAGTCGTGTGCGCAGCGGCACATCGCCAACCGAGATGTCGTCGTTGGTCGTGATAAGCAGCGAGTTTGTTGGCAGCCGGTCCTTACCGATCACCGAACGATCGGTCTGGTCGTAGTAGGCGCGTATTAGCTTCGAGAACAGCTGTTGAGTGGCCGGGTCGTTCACGAGATCGTCGAGGCACATGTTGCCCCCGCGGCCGACGTTGATCCACTCGAAGAGGCCTGCCTCCGAGCAGGACGAGGGGGCAAGCACGGGCGTCCGCTGACCGAGCATGGAGCGTGCCAGTACCGCACCCGTGGATTTGCCGGTGCCGGCCTCTGGCGAGTACGCATACAGGCACGGCGGGCCCTTAATGCCAGGAATATGGCCCTCCCAGAGGTCTTGCACGTGGATAGTCATTGCCATGAACGCGAACATGAGCCGCGTCTGCGTTGCATTGTTGCCAAAGTATTGGTCGATTAGCGAGTCAGACCCCGACCATAGCAAGTGGAACATGTCGAAGCGAACGTGCGTCTGTGGGAGGTCGACGACGTGAGGGTAGTGCGTAGGCGTGTATTTCACGAAGCACGCCTGGAGGGCCGCGGGCACAAGCTTGACACCGGCCTCTTCGTGCGAGACGAAGCGCGAGAGGCCAGTCTCAGCATCGTGATACACGGCGCCGTTGCCGGCAACGAAGTAGCATGCCAACGGCCCCTGCTGTCGTCCGAGGTACGAGAGGGCCCGGCATGGAGGTGGCGCGTCAAGCGACTGGAGAAGGCACAGCAGCTGCGCGGGCTCGAGCTGGCACACCAGGCCGAACGGGGTCGCGCTTGAGTACAGCCGGTTCACGTCTGCCCTCACGTTCAACGTGGCGAAGTCGACTTCCACGTCGATGATGAATCGGCCGTACGACCTGACCTCATCTACGGTCTCTCCGTTCCAGTAAAGCAGAGGCCCGCCCGGCGTCGCCCAATCTGGGGTGAAGCTCAGGCGCTGGCTATAAATGATGCCCCGGTGCTCCGTCGGGTCGAAATAGTATTGCGCTCGCACCCCCAAGTCAGCGGCGTGCATGGCGAAATTGGCGACCTGGTAGTGATCTTCGACCTCACCGTCACCGCTGCGCTTGCGTTTCAGCAGGTAGGTCACCCGCTGGTTCGAGCCGAAACTCCACAGCTGCATGATCTCCTGCCTCTCTGCCTCGTCTTCTCCGTCTTCTCCGTCGGCCGCCCGCCGGTCGGCTTGCAGCTGCTTAAATGCCATGAGGAGCTTCTCTTGCTGCCCAAGGAGATTGTGCAACAGCTCGCCGCGCGCACCCGCCGGCACCGTCTTGTCCTCCGTCAGCTTCAGCGCACGCAGCGGCTTGTGCCAGAGCGACTCGGCGATCTGCATATCTTCAGACCTCGACGGAAAGAGCGTCGCGGCCGTCGCGGCCTTGAACGTGCTATTGAGCGGCGTCTCCGCCACGACCCGCCGCACCTCGATGGTCGTGGCGGTCTCGTTGGCGGCGCTGCTGTCGTAGTGCGTGTGCGCCTTCGTGAGGGTTAGGGTCAGGGTCAGGGTCAGGGTCAGGGCCAGGGTCAGGGTTAGAGGGTATGTGTGCCGTTGTGCGCGAGTTGATCGTCACGCGGATATCGATGGCGTCCACTACGCGAACATGCATGCAGAAGCCTCTGGCCCCCTTGGTTTGCTTCAATCCCAGCACCCAATGACGTCCTTCCTGTGCAGGGGCGGGCGGGCAGGCAGAAAACGCGTGCCTCGGACACACATTGGTGTGTGCCCGAGACAGTGGCTGTGTGGGCGTGCAGCTGATTTTAGGACCCTCTCGCGCGAGGTAGCCAGACACTCCGTTGCGCCTTGGCGGCTCGGGCAGTTGCGGTTGCCGCGCGAGAGGAGCCCTGGCACTCGCCTTAGAGCCGCCATACTCGTGAGCGAGGCACCCTTCCGCCTCCCTCTCAAGCCCCGCGGCCCGGCCTTTCTCGCCTCGGGATGAATCAACCGAGGCACGGCGTTGCCATCAGGTGCGGGTGTGAGAGAGGAGAGGCCTCCAGGTGCCATCAGCCGTGCCGGGGTGTGCGGTGTGCGGTGTGCGGGCGGCGGTGTGCGGGGGGCGGGGGGGCTCGAGCGCACCGGGCAGCGGACGCCGGTGCGGTCCTTGTCTTTTAAGCGGAGCGCGTACGTGAAAAACTGACTGTGATCGGTGTCCAGCTCGGCGCAGTAGTCCGGGGGTGGCTGGGAGTCGCCATTGGCGAACAACTGTGGGTGCGCGATCATGATGGAGAACTCATTGTCTGCTGTGGCGGCGTCAAATGCCGCTTTCAGCTCGGCCACGATGTCGGGCGTGTTCACGTGGTTGCGCACGTAGACCAACAACGCGTTGGCCACAAGGCGTCTGCGCGCGGAGAGAGAGAGGGAGAGACGTGAGTACCGGGGGTTAGGCAAAGGGTGAGGGGGCCACGCGCCGGCTCAGGCGAACGTAGAGCTCGTGCTCGATGCTTCCGACTGCCGCTGGAAGCATCCCGTCGTTCTTGGTTTGCTTGGCGAAGAAGGCATCGAGGCTGAACTGGCCCTCCTCGCCCTTGGGCTCGGGCTCAACAGCCGCAGGCATGCCACAGCCACAGAGCTGTGTGTTCACGAATGTGCGTTCCCAGTTCTTGGAATCGTGCTTGACTCCGGAGCTGCAACAGGCACTTTCATATTTCAAAAGGTGCCCTTGATATCAGCTAGGTGCCGAAGAAATCAGAAAACCGGCACCTTGATATCAAAAGGAGGTGCCCAAAAAGTCAGACAACCGGCACCTTGATATCAGATATCAGCTAGGTGCCGAAGAAATCAGAAAACCGGCACCTTGATATCAAAAGGAGGTGCCCAAAAAGTCAGACAACCGGCACCTTGATATCAGCTAGGTGCCGAAGAAATCAGAAAACCGGCACCTTGATATCAAAAGGAGGTGCCCAAAAAGTCAGACAACCGGCACCTTGATATCGGCACCCCGGGGAGCTAACTCCTCTGTGGTTAGGTCAAAGTGAAGAGTCAGAGTCAGAGTTATAGCATGTGGAGCACACAACACGCTCAGCCACGAGTGCAAAAAGCGAGACTCACCAAGCAAAGTTCTGCCACCCTGAAGGCGGAGCGGCAGGCTGAGCTGAGGGCGATGCCACTTGGGGCGGCTAGGCCGCGTCTTCTCAGCCTCAGTAGCTCTCTCACCGCTACACAGCTAAGCCTGCTGAACGAGGCTGTGTGCTGCTTGCTTCAGCAGCCCTCGGCTGAGCCCATAGCTGTGACCGCGGAGCCGCTCCCCTTCAGCGATGTCTGGGACAGCGTGGCGCTGACAGATGCTGAGGTTGAAGCACTGCTGAAAGAGTTGTCCTAGCTACACTCTGAAAAGTATACGCAGTCGTGTTGCTACTTTCGCAAAAAAAAGTATATTCTCCAGCTAAGGGCACGCCGCGCGCCACCGGTCGGCCACCACCCGCCTCACGGCGTCGCGCATTGCGTGTGAGCCTTCCAGAGGCTGGCTGATGCCGAAGAGGTGGATATCGACGATGTTAGGCAGGCGCCCCTGCCGCACGAGCTCGGCGAAAGCGAAGTAGTCGTTGAGGCCGAAGAGGTAGGTGTGCAGTTGGAGGGTCGTCACGTTGGCCAGAGCAGCGATGCGCGGCGGCGGCGGCGCCAGCAGCGCAGAGACACCCTTGAAGCTGATCATGTTTTTGCGCAAATCAAGGATCGTCAGCTCGCGCAGGCTGTGCAGTGCGGGCGCGAGGGCCGCCACGCCGTCATCGGAGATGCCGCTTGCCTCAATGCGGAGCGTGCGCAGGTGTGGCATGGCCCCCCTCTTGATCGCCGCAGCTAGCTTGACCACACCCTCGCACTCGCAGCGCGAACGGTTGATCTCTAAGACCGCGAGCTCTGGGAACGAGTTAGCTTTGAGCTGCTCGGCGAGTACGGCTATAAAGTTCGTCGGTCCAGCTGCTCAGGGTTAGGTGAGCTAGGTTAGGCTTAGGGGGGCTGGGGTTAGGGGTTCGGCTGCAGCTTGAGCGACCGAAAGTGCCAGAGTCGAACGCATGCAGCACGAGGTGGCGCAGCTTGCTTAGCCGATTCGAGAGCATGCCCAGCAGGCGCACGTCGCGTTCTGCGGTCAGGTGGTGATAGCCGGCCAAGTCCCACGCGATCATGTGCGTGCTGCGCAGACCCTTGACGCCCCTATACGGGCCGGCCATTGCCTTAAGCAAGCGGAGGGTCATCGCAAGGCCTCTGACAAGGCGGAAGTCGGTCTGCAGATCACAGCGCCGCTCGCTCAGCCACTTCTTGAGGTCGCTGCACGTGCTGCTGTACGCGACCGCGTCCTTGGGCCGCAAGGGGTCGAAGAGGGCCTCGAAGAAGCTTGGCGCGAGGTCCATGGACAACAGGGTGTCCGCAACGAGCTGAGCAGGCAGCGACATTGTGCAACCGAAAGAATCCAGTTTGCAAGGTCAAAGGAAATCGGTTGCAGGCGAAAAAAAGCAAGCACTGTTCGATATCGCGCCTTGGTCTGGAAACAAATGAAGTCGTGAAGTCGAAGTCGAGTGGGAAGTTTCAGGGAAACAACATTTGAAAAAAAGCA